>Ga0208614_1000336_pt1 | contig 14837 bp, 31 predicted proteins | sample CryBogCBE23Jun09_FD_184554 | JGI IMG/M metagenome (GOLD analysis project Ga0208614, IMG submission 184554) | Freshwater microbial communities from Crystal Bog, Wisconsin, USA - CBE23Jun09 (SPAdes) | ecosystem: Environmental > Aquatic > Freshwater > Lake | place: Crystal Bog, Wisconsin, USA...
GATTGCCATCTTCATCGGTATGCTCGTAACCTTCTAAGTCTAGGTTAACGTGCATCTCTAAAATCTTGTAGCGGTCATCAGAAGTAGCGCGGAATCCTAACTTTTCTGCAATCTTTTTCTCTACTTCGTCCAGCGCATTGACTGGATCGCCAATATCAACATCGCGATAGAACCCAGCCACCTGCAAAGCGCGCAATTCATTCTCAGTTTTGCGCATAACGTGGGTTACGCGGTCAGCAGACTCTAGGCTTGAAGCGCCGTAAGGCACAACCATATCTTCGGCTGGCACATACATCGCTACTTGACGACCTAATTGTTCATCTTCGTAGACTTTTTTAAACGCATTACCTGCTAAACCCAAACCCCATAGCATTCTTTCGGTTTCTGGGCGGTATTCTTGCATCACTTCGGTCAGTTCGTAGTTCATATCTTCCTGAACACGCTCTGCCGCAGCCTTTTTATCTGGGGTTTCCTTACCAATAACGTGGGTTTTTACTGGACCAGACGCTGGGAAAATGGACATCATGGTTTCTGCTTGGAATTTAACCAAGGCTTCGCTTAAAAGTGGGTGGTAAACGCCACAAGCGCCCTCCCAAGGCTCGCTTCTTTCCTCAATTTTGAGGCCTAAAAGCTCTAATCCGTCCACATAAGTCTGAATCCAGTCTTTTCGCGCGCCAATATCGCCTTCGAAGTCTTCTATAAGACTGCTGGCAATTGAAACTAAGACACGATCATCAATTTCTTCAGCTAAGTTTGCGTAAAAATCATCGCTTTTCTCGCTGTCAGGCGTTAAAGTAATCTCTAACCCGTCCATTCCAATGGTAACTTCCTTGGGATCTACCACTTCAATCTCTAGTGGATGTTCTTTTTCAGCCAAAGCGTCGATCCCTTCGGGGGCTTGGTAGAGAGCTTTATCAATTGCCATATGTTTTTCCTAGTTAATAGTACCCAGCATTACGTCGGGATTTAAAATACTGCGGTTCGTCGGGTTCATCGGATGGAAGTCTAATGAATCCGCCCTGTCTAAAGCGAATAAGCGCTTGCGTGGATGAGTCCACTAAGTCGTCGTGATCGGAATTAGGGAAAGCAGCCATCTCTTCGATAACCTCTTCCGCCCATCTTTTCTCAGGCGCCCAAACCTTGCCAGACGCAAACAAATCTGTTACTGAATTCAATCGGGCTATCTTATCATTTCCGCGGGTTGGGGTAAACTCGGATACAGGAATACCCATGCGTCTTAATTCACCGATTAATGGCAGTCCTGATGCCTTTCCTTCCACGATAAACGCATCGGGTTGAAACTCTTTATACATATCAAACGCTTTTTCCTTTAATTCAGGAAACTCCAAGCGCGCTTTATAGGCATCTAACAAAATAACATGGGGGTCATTTTCATTCTCATTCATGTAGAAAACACCCCAGGTTGTACAAGCTGAATAGTCTGAACGCTCATTTTTAGTAAAGGCGGTATCCCAAGACTGGATAACAAACTCGCATCTTGGAGGGTAATCTTGATCCCACACCTTCCACCACTCACGCTTAACTAATGCGCCTTCTTCTGAGGTTGGCTGTTGTTGGTACTGGGCTTGCCATTTAGAAATCGGCAATTCTTCCCGCAGAACTTCTAATTCCTTGAGATCCCAAAACTCTGGCCATAGCGCGCGCCCCGACGGGAGAATCGCCGGAAAGTCAATCGTCTCCCATGTGTCTCCATCTTTTTCGATTGACGATTTAACAATCCTGCCAGTTAAGTCTTTCTTAGCCCAGCGTGTCATAACTACTATAATCGCTCCTCCTGGCTGGAGTCGCTGACGTGGACCTGAGGAATACCATTCGTATACTTTATCGTAAACTTCGGGATTCGTGGCTGCAATCGCAGCTTCTTGTTCAGAATGCGGGTCGTCGATGATGAGCAGATCCGCGCCCTTACCAGTAACGGTACCGCCAACACCGATAGCAAAATACTCGCCATTACCGCTAGTACTCCAGCGACCAGCAGCTTTACTATCTGACCTAAGAGAGACATTTGGGAACACTTTCGCATATTGTTCGCTTCCTACTAAGTTACGGACTTTTCGTCCAAAGCCTACTGCCAGTTCAGCAGTGTTAGAACACTGAATAATTTTTTTATTAGGGAAACGCCCCAAGAACCAAGCAGGAAGCATATAACTAGCAAACTCAGACTTGGTATGTCGTGGAGGCATATTAATAATAAGTCTTTTAATCTTCCCACTGGCTATCTCCTCAAATTTCTTGGCCATCACTTTATGGTGGGCGCCATTGATAAATCCGGGCCACATTTCATGGACAAACGCCATAAAATCCGTTGTAGCCTTTTCCCGCTTCTTAGAGTTTAGGTAAACCTCCGCCGCCTCCAAAAATGCTTCTTGTTGTTGGGGTTCGAGCTTGGCTACTAAATCCGCTAATTTCATGTTGGGCGTTTCATTTTCATATAGGCAGGACGAACTGATCTTGCGGTATAGGGTATACGCTTAAGGTGTCCAGCCTCACACAATTTAATAATCACCCGTTGGATAGTGGATTTAGACCGTCCCCCAGTAAATTCTAGGATATTGTCTATCGTAGGGGCGAATCCATACTTCATCCAATACCCCTCAATAATGTCGTAAATCTCGCGCTGCCGTTCTGTCATAAAAGAATAGAAAGGGCTATCCAAATAACTGCCATACCAATGATGGCAAACATTAAATCGCGGTTCACAGATGCGCCTCCCAGTGAACATCATCGCCCGCTACTAAATGCGCAGACGCAACTCGGTCTTCAGCCTGCACTACTCCATAGATACGGGAACACACTTCTAACACATACCGGATATCGGATACGGATAGCTGTCCCATTAACTGTAGGATCTTAATAACCGCTACATCATTATCCAAAGGCTGGGGTTTTACAATAGATTCAATCATGTTGGGCTACCTCAATTACCTTACGAGCAAATTCGTAGAGTTCTTCGTTATTAGGAGATTCTGGCAAATCCGATATCAGATGCATAATTTTTACATCATCTACTGGGTCTATAAACTGCTTGGCACATTTGATGCATACCAATCCATCTTCTTCATTAATGTAAGCTCTAATCATTTCATCATCCTCTCAATTATGTTCTTAGCCTCAATTTCAGCTAGTTTCTCTTGGTCCTTCTGCTCCTTAATCAAACAACTATGCTCGTGGCTTAGGAACTCCACAAGGCGGGCGTACTGCTCTAACCTACCAATCGCCCAATCCAGCTCATACTTCACGTCCTTAATATTTCTCATAAAAATATACCCCCCACCCCTGTGGTAAAAAAACAACATAGGGGGGGTGTTTCTAAGGGTGGCAACGTTGCCATGTGTAACTTATTGATTTTACTCATGTTTATTTTCAATTACTTCAGGGGGGGTATTTTTAGGTAATCCACTGTCTGGAATAGTGTGTAATGTCTTTAAGGAGTCCCTTTCCAAAAAAGAGGGGGGTGGGGTATCAGTATCAGGGCCTTCTGACTCGATATTCCCCCCTTCGATTTCTGCGAGCAAGCTCAACACATCAGAGTCATCTTCATTAATGGTGCGAGCATTATCAGCGAGGGCTTTCTTTAACATGGAGAGAAGCTCATCCTTAGCATCGGATGACTTGACTACCTTATGTTCAATCGTTGTATTACTGAACGCATTGACCCCAGCGATCTCCCCCAAAGCTTTGATGGCACTAATTCTGGCATTGGGAGATGAGTTGGCATCCAATGATTCCACGATCAATCTATCAACGATCATGCTCTTTATATTTGCGGAGGTATATGATTTACTAGCTTCTATTGCCATGCTTATCTGCTCTATCATCGTGGCGATCTCGGGGCGTTTTGCAAGCTTGTATGCTTCATTGGCTTGGGTTTGTGGTTTGCCCTTTGAGTTGAATGAGTTGCGATATGCCTCAGCGTGTTTCTCGCCTCTCGCAACCTTCTCACAATACTTCAGTTGCTTTGGTGTGAGCTGACCTTTCTTCATGTTCAGCACCTCATATACAGGTGACTGATCTAACATCTCAGCAATTTCATTCTTCTTCAAGCTTGGTCGTCTTGGCATGGTTTCTTATGTGGGACAAATGAGGAACATGAAAACCATGATATCACGACTACTGTATAAATGCACAGTATTCCAGGATTTCACTGTATATACATACAGCTCTATAAGTCTTTGCTTTGTTTTCTCTTGATACTTCTCCTATAAGTATTGCTCTATAAGTCGCATCTAAACTGACCCAATGGGGAAAATGGCGGGCTTTTTGGTTTTGGAGCAATAAAAACTTTCTCACATTGCGAAACAACTATTTTTCATTTTCTTGACCTAGATCAAGAATTGGCCTTTGACAACCGATGAAAATGGAGGGGCAGTTTAACCACAGGAGGAGTTATGAAATTCACAATCACGATTGATATAGATGATGCCTACATTGATGAGCATTGCGAGCAAAACAAACAAACCAAAGAGGACACATTACGCGAGGTAACCAATGTGTGCTATTTGGGAGTTACTTGCATTGATGGGATGTTGGATCGTATGTTGGGGATGCCATTGCACTCAGATGGCTGGGTTGAAATTTATGAAGAGGAGAACTGAGATGAGCTACAAAGACGAATTCCCAAATTTTGATTATGAGTTACCTTATTTGGGTAAGGTATGGGAGGACAACTCATGGCATAACGATGTTTGCCCATCCCTTGACTATCCATTAGGTGGTGAGAAAGTTTTGCGGATTTGGTTCGACTACCATGACCCTGAAATGCGGGAGTGTGGAGGTAAGAGGTTTATTGTTGCGATGGGTGTTTATGGTGAAAGCATGGAACACCTTTTTGAGTCTGATGATTTGATCGAAGTCTTTAAATTTATAAAGGAAAATAAATTGACTAATTTATATGAATGCTTTTGGGGTGATGGATATCGGGGCGATGATAATAAATCAACACTTGCCTACCACGATGTCGAGTTCTTCAATGAGGAAAGAGGTTACGAGGAGGGTTGGATTGACAGAATTAAAGATTTACAAATTGGTGAGAAGTTTAGTTTGTTCGATGCTTTAACAGGTGAGCATTGGGTTCGCAGAATAGGCTAACTGATGAGGCTTTAAGAGCCGAAACCCTGAGAAGGGTCTTAGTCAAACCAAAGAGGAGAATTACTTTGAAAACAGTTTACATTGTATTTATTGGTGATGAAGTAATGGGTGCATATGAGTCCAAGGAAAGAGCCGAAAAAATTAAAACTTACCTTGACAACCCTTATGCAAGAATTATTGAAACAACTTTGAACTAGGAGATTACTTTGAAAACAACTGTAAATTTGCACGATTTTCGCAAAGCTTTCCATGATTGTGGTAGAGGTTCGCAGTTTTCTCATGAAGCTTTAGAAACCATTTTTGAATGGATTGAGCAGAATGAGGAAGATGAAGGCAGAGAGTGGGAGCTGGATGTCATTGCCCTTTGTTGCGAGCTTTCAGAAATGACAATCAATGAAATTATTGATGCCTATGATTTGGAAATTGACCCCGATCAGAATATTTATATGCAAGTTGCTGACTATATTTCTGACAACTCAACATTCATTGGGGATACACCTCAAGGAACTTTCATTTTTGTTCAATTTTAAGGAGGAATTATGAAAAATTTAAAAGATCAAGGTTTTTATGTGGATTGGACAGGTGGCAACTGTTCAGCTTGGGTTAAAAAACTACCAACAGGTCAATATATTGTTATTACTTGCGGGGGAGGTTGTTCTCATGAGTTTGAAATAGATATGCTTGTAGGGATCTATGATGGTTCTGAAGATGAGTTAATGTGGGGGAATTTGATTGACTCTTTTGAAATTGATTTAAAGAAAGAGGAAGAAAATGAAAATATTCCTTGCTAAAGCCAATTCACGCAATTACTCATTCGAGGCAGTTGGACAAACCTACAACGAGGCGATTGGATCGCTTCGTAAAGGTTTAAAGCAACACGCAAAAACTCACAACCTTGCTCCCTTTTGGTTTGACGAATGGGCAGATATTCGCGTTGATGAGCTTGTAATGGGTCAATGTTATCGCGATCACGAATTGATGAAGTGACACCTCCAAGCCCTTTTTTGAGGGTTTGGGGATTGCCATTTTGCAATCATTAACTAAGGAGGAATTATGGAATGGGAAACCATTTACAAAGCCATAACTACGATTTGGAGTGAGCTTTTATCCTTTGGAGTTGTATTAGCGGGCTTTTATGCTATTTGGCTTGTTTTCAGTGCGATTCATCAATTTTTTACAAAGTAAGGCCCCAAAGCAGCATTGGGGTTTTTTTTGACAAAAATTGAGTTTTGCTAATTTGCAGTATTAGGCTATTTTTTGGCTTTTAAAAGCCTATCCAGGCTTGTCCGGATATTCGGGTAAATCCTAGTGTTGTTGTTTGCAGTAAAAGGCTATTTTGTTACTTGCAGTATGAAGCTATTAATTAACGCACTCAGTATGAGGCTAAAAGGAGGAATTATGAAGACTTATGAGGTTATTATTTGCACCCATGCAGTTTATGAGGTTCAAGCTGAAAACGAACAAGATGCCGAAGAAAAGGCATGGGATTTGTATGACTATGGAGATTTATCAGATGCTCATTGTGCCGAAATCATGGAGGTGTTAAATGCTTAGAAAAGATATGGTTGAAATGCTGATTTTCAACGAGCTTGAAACGGCCCATGCAATGAGTTTAGAAGATTATGATGCATATGTAACTGATTTATTGTTTGAGATTTATGGCAAAAAAAGTGATGCTGAAATAAAACAAATGTATTTTGACAAAAAAGAGGAGTTAAATCATGCTTAGTAGAGAAGAAATGATCAAGAAATTGGTAGAACACGATATTGAGGTTTTTTTTGATGGTAATACTAAATGGCAGATGCAATTTCTGAGAGAAGTTTTTGAACAAAATTGGTCTATATCTAATGATGCAGAATTAAAAGAGTTTTGCATTGATTACGATTTTATTGAGGAGAGTGAAAATGTCTAAATTTAGAATTACTTATGCCCTTTATTGGGATGTAGAAGTAGAAGCATGGGACGAAAAAGATGCTGAAGAACAAGCGCGGAATATGATTCCAAGCATGAATGTAGGTTCCGATGATTGGTTAATGTGTGATTGTGAGGAGATCGAAAATGCTTGATATTGATAAGATGAGTAGTAATGAATGGATAAATTATCACCGAGGTCGTATTGAAAATTTTTATAACAAAGGGTTAGATTTTAAACCTTGTAAAGATTGTCCTACTTGCGATACTGAAAATGATTACACTTGTTTTAACCATGAGTTAATTCAATTAGAGGAGAGTGAAAATGCTTAGATGGATTTTATACAGTCACAGTAATGAGCAATTAGGTGAGTATCAAACTTTGAAAGAAGCCTTCGCTGCTGGCAATATGCACAGACTTGACACCGGAGAGCAGTATTTTATTGAGGATCGCTTACACGACCCAGAGCTTTGCTGGAAGGATGTCGAATGAACTATCCAACTCAAGGCTATGGCAATAGCACGGTTGCAACAAAGTATGTATACCAAGTAGTGCATGGTTTATTGGATTCTGAATTAGATTTAGAGGATATTCATTACGAACTGTCCCGCTTTATGGATCAATTAGCCCATGCATACCATGTTGATACAGGCAAAAAAATAGGAGAAATGTGATGGAAGATTACAATATTGATGACCTTTTTTTTTCGGTTAATGATATTTATACACAGTGGGATGAGGGATCAATTCACTATGAGGATGCAGTTGCTTTATTAAACAAATGTTGCGAAGCTTTTTTACAATATAACGAGGAAATGAAATGAACAAATTAACCAAAGAACAACAAAATCGCTTAAAGAATGTGGGCCGCAAAGCAACCCATTCTGATTGCGGTAAAGAAAACAAAGAGCTAGATGATTTGCTAGACCATCTTAGAATGGAAACGCCCTCAGCATTTTTGAAAGAGGAAGAACTAAGATACCGAGTTTTTATGATTAAACCTAAAAACGATAAAGTCCCTTGTCGTGGCTATAATTATGGTTCCATCAAGGAGATAGAATGAAACCTTATTGCGTAACACTATATTTTTCGGGATCAAAAACTTTTTATGTAGACGCCCCAGACGAGAGTGAAGCAGAATGCGTGGCTCAAGAAATGCTCGATGATCTTCATCAACTTGATGAGGATTTGGAGATTATGGATTGTGAATCTTACGAAGATGATGATCCGGAAGGTTTATATTGAGCTTTACTATCTATCAAGCTGATGGATTGAAGGTCATTCAATGGTTTCCAACTGTTGATGACCTTCTCAAATCTATGTTAGCCAATCCTAACGATGCATATCACAGAAATCCATGAATAATTCTCAAGAAGTGGCTATGGCCCACAAACTATTAAAAGGCAGTAATTTCGAGGTAAAATTGGGGGAATTGTATTTTTCGGCTAGTGCTTTGAATCGAGAGATACTTGTTAAAGCCTTTCCCAAGCATTTTTTACCAATCAGAACTTTAAGGCTAATATGCTCAATGCCACAATTATCTACCTCAAAGATGCAGAAGATGGAGAAGTTGAAGTAAACATGGAATTGGTGGGTTACCCTACCAAATCATTTGTATTGGGTAACGAGGTTGTTGCCAAAATATATGAGGCTAAAAAAGTTTTGTTTGCTGAAAATGAATTTAGTCAAATGCCCCCAACAAACCGGTTGCAATAAGTTGTTCACCGGCAACCTTCCATCCCAATCTTATTTCAAAATCATTAAAATCTTCGCCCTCAACAGGCGAGTTCCAATAAAGTTTGCCTGTTTTCCTGGCAATCTTTAATCCCACCGGATCGTTGTCTGCAATCACAAGTCCTTCTTTGTAATAGGAGGCTATTTCTTCGATGTTTGCTGCCGAGAAACACACATGAATTTCATAGGGTATTTTGAATTTTTTAAGCACCCTACGAATAGACATAGCGGTGGCATATCCTTCACAAAATATGTGTATGCCTTGTTTGCCACCTTCTTTGGATTGCATAATTAACTGCGCACCTTTAGTGATTTGGCCTGATAAAAAACGTTTGTTACCCTCTGCATCAATAAGCTGGCATCCAACCAAATCATTATTGACACTCATGGGAACGACTAACAAATCATTATTAACATATCCTCTTTCGCCATTGTGATTACTAAATCCTTTGGCTACGAGATAAGGATGCAATTCTTTTTTAGAATGCTTAACAAACTGTTTTGCTCTTTTGGATGCAGCAATTTGTTTTTGTTTCTTTTTTTCTGCGTTGGCTTTTTTCTTTTGTTCCCTTTGGCGCATTTCTTCCACAGTTAATTTATAAATTTCAGTATTTCTAAAAATGATTGGTCTTTCATGGACTGCCCAATTTTGAACTGCTCCTGTATATCCATCCCAAATATAAGACCCATTCTTTTTATGTGGATGATCAGTAGTAGGAACCCTGACCCAACGATCTTGTATGAGGCTATCAATAATTAAACCATGTTGTTCTGCAAATGATTCAAAGTTCATTCTCTACTCCTTGTATACGCTGACCTATCCACTTCATTACCGGAACTGCCATGCTATTGCCCATAGCTTTATATCTTGCAGAATCAGGTGATTCTTTACCTTTCCATGGTATGTTTGTGTAATCGTCTGGAAAGCCTTGCAATCTTTCGCATTCAATAGGAGTAAGCCTGCGAACTGCCATGTTTTTTAATATACATCCTGTGTGATCTATACCGCCAACGCCCTTTCTAACTGTTTGGTTGGTAGTTTCATTGGTTGTAAAGTTATAAACATCTACCGCTTGAGCAATGAAAGTTTGGGCATGATGCGATTGAACGCTGGGCCGCAAAGCCTGAAGAGCTGGTGTAACTTCTAATTCAGTAGCACTGAAGTTATTTGCTTTAGCATCTTCTCTTAATGAATAAGCAACTGCCACTTGGTTATCGCCCATTTCTTTACGCAATGTAGGAGAAAGTTCTTTGGTAAATCTGCTATCTCCACCTTCTCTTTTGGCTATGCCAGGTTCAAAAGCGTAAGCAACTCCCTGTGTAGCGTGTGTATCTACAGTATAGGCAGTATCTTCATCACTCCAGCCTTTACCATTTTGCTTCTTATCGCGCCCTGTTACATCCTGAACTGCGATTGGTACGTTGCCACCGCCTGTTCCCCATCTGCTGGTTACAGTTTGGCAAACATCACCCATTTCTTTAACTCTTGAATCAGAAGGGTGCGTTTCATATACTTGAAGCACACAGTTACCTCCATTTTGGGCGCCCTGTTGCAACAACTCAGCACCCTTAGCAAACTTAGCAGTTACAGTATCAGAAATGGTTTTACCATAAGCACCAATCGTTTCTTTGTATTGACGATCATTTAATACTAAATCGCTAGGGCTTTTGTAATCTCTTGCTGCAATGGTGCTGGCAATGTCTTGTGTGCCATACTCACCGCTTGATTGTCTATCAAATACTAAGGTTTCAGATCCTCCTCCGAGGTCTCCTCCAGAAGCTCTGACTGTCCCGACTCCCTCACTGTAGTTTCCAAAGCTAGACGAAGTGTATCCGGTAGTTGTTTCCCTCTTTTTTTTGCTCTTCTTAGAATCCCCGAGCAAGCTTTCGCGCTCAAATAATACTTTGGCGGGAGATTCCCAATCTCCAAGACATCCGACAACAAACACTCTTCTGCGTCTTTGTGGGACTCCGAAGTTTTGAGCGTCCAACACTCTGTATGCGAACCCATACCCGAGTTCGACCAACGCCCCGAGGAAGGAACCAAAGTCCCGTCCACTGTTTGAACTGAGAACACCTGGCACATTTTCCCATACGCACCACTTGGGTCTAAACTTGTCAAGAATTCCAACATAGGTGAGTGCGAGGTTCCCTCTTGGGTCTTCAAGACCTTTGCGGAGACCAGCAACACTGAATGATTGGCAGGGGGTTCCTCCGACCAAAAGGCTAATTGAGTCATTTAAATTCCATTCCTTATATTTAGTCATGTCTCCAACATTGGGAACATGAGGATAATGATGTGCTAATACTTCTGATGGGAACTTCTCTATTTCTGAAAAAGCCACAGGCTTCCATCCTAGGTCATGCCACGCTACTGTTGCTGCTTCTACTCCACTACATACTGACAAATAGTTCATGCTGTTACTCCGCCTGTGTATTTTTGTTTGGCTTTCACCCACGCAATATTGCGACTCTTAATCCATTTTAAAGTTGTATGATCAGGTGGAGTGGGTTCAGCTTTGTATCCATTCGGATACACTCCATGTTTCTCTTTAAACTTAATTGCTGCCCAACCATCTTTATAGCCTTTCATTTTTCCATAATAGACAAGCTGGTTATAAAAATCTGCCCGCACTTGATGACCTACTTGAGAATTAAGAGTAAGTTCTTCTAGCTTTCCACCAATATTATTAATAGATGCCAATGGCTGACGAGTATGCCCACACGCAACACAAGTGTTATCTTTTGATGTCCATAAAGCAAAACATTTAGGACATTTAGCTTCTTTCTTTTCTTTTTCAGTTGGTTCTCGCTTGACTGTTTCTCCACCAGACTTAAGCTCTGTTACGCCATCGTGATAAAGACCATCCCAATCATTTCTAAAACGTAAAAAATTACCTGAATGATCTAATAGAACGCCAAACTGTTTGCCTTCGTGGGGTCGTAAGATTCGTCCTAATTGTTGGACATGGGAACTAAATGACTTAGAAAAAGGCCTAGCTGAAACCCCAATGCAAACATCACTAACATCAAAACCGCGAGTAAGGATATCAGTTGCGATAAGTCCGTGGATGCTGGTATCTGGACGCGCAAAATCTTCGATAGTAGCTCTCTTAAATTCATCATCTTCCTTATATGAAATAGATACAAAGTTATAGCCAGCGTCTTTAAATCCTTGAACTAAACTTCTTCCATGCTCAACGCCTGCACAAAATACAATGGTTTTTTTTGGTCCACCATAAATTTCATGGGTTTTTTGCACCCATTCGGCAACAATATCTCCAACGATTTTGATACCACGCTCTGATACATCATCAGCCCGCCATTCTCCAGCGAGCTTCTTCGCGCCCGTCATATCAATTTCTTTTGCAATATAAACTTTAAGTGGAACAACCCAACCATCTTCAACTAAATGAGTCATAGGTTGTGCGCCTATGATGTTGGTATATAAATCAGCCAAACCTTTAGTAAATGGTGTGGCGGTCAAGCCAACAACCTGCATATCAGGATTATCTTTTATGTAATCTACTGTAGATTTGTAAAGCACATGAGCTTCATCTACGATTAATAAATCAACTTTTAAATCTGTTTTACGCCTAGCTAAAGTTTGGATAGAGCAGATTTGGATAGGTTCATATGGGCGATAACGCCAGTGACCTGATTGCATTACTCCATGGGGAATTTGATACTTACCTAATCGGATGCTGGTTTGATTTACCAAAACAATCCGGTCAAGCAACATGGCTACTTTTTTGCCTTTTGATGCTGCCTCTTGCATCAAAGCCATGGCACATTCAGTCTTACCAAATCCTGTTACTGCACATAGGATTTGTCGTTTATGTTCTTTAAAACCTTCGTTAATTTTTTCAATTACTTCGAGCTGATGAGGGCGAAGTTGTAACATTAGAAACTTTCTGCTGGGTAACGCCCAGCTACGTAAAGGGTGGAGTCATGCCCCCTGAGTAAATAATGTATGTGAAGCATTAAAAACAGGCATGACCCCGTAGTTTATAAACCTGCTTCTTTTAATTTCTTTTCTGCTTTTTCTGCTCTACGCTTCCAATATTTGACTTGATCCAACATATCGGAAGTTTTGTTTAATTCGGTATTTAGTCTAGTAGTTAAAGCGTGATTTGATGCCTCCAATCCTTTAATCTTAGACGCCATTTCTTCAAGCTGTTCCGATGCCAATTTTTTCTCGTCATCTGTAGCCTCCATTGCAGCGACTGCAAGACGCCTTGTGAGGACTTCATTGTCCTCCACGATTGCCGCCATTTTCTCGGCAACCTCATCTTCAAAAGCCTCTTCTTGGACGACAGCATCTTCATTCTTTCTATTTACTTTTACTTCAACTACTTTGCCATTTTGAACAGACTTAACAACATTTTTTTGTAAACCTAATGATTTACGAACTTTCTCAATAAATGTATGTGAAAGTTTTGAATGTTTAGCAATATCTCGTGAACTCCATTCGGCCCATTCAACATCATCCAAATAAACCATAACAATTTTTCGTTTGGTTGCTGGGCTACGCCTGGCTCCATGGTCATCGTTTACGCCTGTCGCATAAAGTCTTGCTGCACGTAATGTTCCTTTGTGAAGTTTTACTTCAACATCGGCTATACCAGCCTTTTTATAAGCGTAGTAGCGATGCCATCCATCAACGAGAAAATAGCTAGATCCATCGTGGAATACTTCAAGGGGTGGGAATTTAGATCCTTCTTTGATTGACTCTGAATATTCATTAATCAATTCTCCATCTAACGAATCCCGCATTTGTAATTGGGGATCTAAAACAATATCTGTGAGTTTCATCTTATCCTATCTAAAGCAATTTGCAAATCATAATCTGATGCGTTTTTATTTTTGGCGAGTCGTAATGCTTCATTGGCTCGTTCCTTCCATCGTACTACATCTTGAATGGATCCTTGCAAAACATGAGTAGGTACTTTCCCTACTTGCGTTTTGATCATTTCTCTGTAATTCATTTTCCGCACTCTTTTTCGTGATTTGCGAGATCTTGCAAAAAGCCCGCGTGTTGTGCAATGGTTTCGTCAATCGCTTCTGCAATCTTTGCTTTGTTAAATATGCGATCCCATGCGTTATCAAACTGTTCCATCGGGATCCCTAGTGGGCGCTGTGCGTCCCCTTTTCCACCATCACGCATATTATTCTCCTATTAATGATTAATATATATTATTAATATTATGTTACCCATTTGGTGAGCGCACTCCGCCCTAGCAGTGCGCCTTTAACCGCTACCCGTATTGGAGCCGCAGCACTCGCCAGTCGTTCATGTCATCGGCACTAGCTTCGCCACCGATATCGCGCTATTACAGACATTTCCCCAGTAACGCTAGGAACCAATCCGCTGGTGTTTCTCTGCCGTCCAGAATGGTTCGCAGAAAAGAAAAAACCCCATACAGCTGGAGTCTACGATTTGGAAGATTCTCTTGTGCTTGTCACCGAACCCAACCAAGCATAAGAAAACTATATGTAGACCCCATGTGTATAGGGCTTTGGGTGGTGATTATACACAGATAGACCTTCCAAGTCCATTTCTGCATTGCCAATTTACAACAAAAAAAAGGAGCTGTCAAGGACAGCCCCAAAGGTAATACTGGAAGTATCCTCACGAGATACATAAATAGTGTATCACACCTGGCAACGTTGCCACCTATTAGGGTTTACCCTTATACTCTTTTATGGTGACTTGACATCCACCACCCTTAATCTTTTGACCACGCTCAACTGTTAGTTTCCAAACCTGCTGATCATCGTCATACATAAGCCCATTCATGGAATCAAGGATAGCCTTACAACAGTTATCAATATCCAAAAGGCGTTTGTCGCGCGGATACAACACAATAGATATTTCTATGGGTTTATCACCAAAACTTGGCAGTTTGTCACATATTTCATGGACAGCTCTTTTAAAATCTACACCTCGCTTAGAAATGTACCGGCGTTTACCAGCTTGGAGCCAGTATGCGTTGACGCTGGGAGGGTATGGAAATGTTAGGGTAATCACCTATATTCAACTTTCTGTTGCGGGATTAGTATCAAAGAATTATATAGGGGA
>Ga0208614_1000344_pt1 | contig 14600 bp, 21 predicted proteins | sample CryBogCBE23Jun09_FD_184554 | JGI IMG/M metagenome (GOLD analysis project Ga0208614, IMG submission 184554) | Freshwater microbial communities from Crystal Bog, Wisconsin, USA - CBE23Jun09 (SPAdes) | ecosystem: Environmental > Aquatic > Freshwater > Lake | place: Crystal Bog, Wisconsin, USA...
GATCGAATCCATCCAAGAACTTATCCCTGGGACCGATCGAGTTCATGCCATTGAAATCCTCGCGGATTCGGAAGATGAACTCGAAGAATTGAAGTTCTATGGTTACGAACGGATCGAATGGCTCTATGATCTTAAGTTCGGTTCGATCAAGAAGTGGCTGGAGGAAGTAGCATGACTTCATATACCGCAGATGTTCTCATGATGATTAACAATCGTCTTGATATTCTCCGTGAGGAACTCAAGAAACATCAAAACTCTCAGCATAGTTATGCGCTTCAGGCTGGTATTTTTGAACTCATGAGACTTGGGGAAAGTGTATCCACGCTTGCGCAACAAGAGAAGAAAGAAATTCAAGCTCGTATTGCTCGTGATATTGACAATAGTTGGAAACTTAATCCAGATAAAAGCGGTGGAGCTTTTACAGAAGAAGAAATTAATCGTTGTAGAAACGAAAGTTGGTAATGATTGTTGAAATTGGTTGACATTATTTCCAGTATGGTTATAATGATCTTAACGGTCCAACATATAAGTTGATTAGTTATTCCGTTAGGTATTTCCAATAGGTTTGTTTACAATCGGTTGCACCGATAATAGTGAAGGAAATAGAGATGTTCTTTAAATCGATTGCCATTCTTGAACTTGGTTGTGTTACTTATTTTGCCTACCAACACAATCTTGAATGGACTATTATTTGTACTGCAATTTGCATCGGTGCTATTTTGTTTGATTATTAAGAGGATTTGAATAATGTTTGATCTTCAAGGTCGTATCTATGCTAAGGTAGACTCTATTAATGAAGGATCATTTGTTGAGGCAGATGGAGATTTTACTTGTCTAGATCAAGGTGAAGTCAGTAAAGTACACCAAGATGATGAAGGGCATCTGTTTATTCACTGTTCAGAAGGTAGACACTATCTAAATGGACAATTAGAAGAAAACTACTACATTGGTTTGTATCCAGCATAAGGATTTTGAATATGGCTATTATGTCTGACATGTGTTACAAGGTTGATTCCAAGGGTAAGGTACGGATCTGGTACATCGAACAGGATGGTGATAAGTATCGTACATGGGATGGAACCCAAGGCGGTAAGATTAAGTGTTCTGAATGGCGCCTAGCTATTCCTACCAATGTCGGTAGGTCGAATGAACGTGATGGTCCTGCTCAGGCCAAGTTTGAGATTGAAGCACTATATAAGAAGAAGTGTGAAAAGGATTATCATACGTCCATCGAGTCTGCTCGGGCTGGTGGCAGTCATATTTTTGAAGCTATGTTGGCTGAAAAGTATGATCCTACAAAGTTTCAGCCTGGCTTTGCTCAGCCTAAGCTTGATGGTTTTCGGTGTATTGCCAACAAGGATGGTCTCTGGAGTCGAGCCGGTAAGCCTTATATCTCTTGTCCACATATCATGGAAGCACTAGCTCCTCTGTTTGAAGCCTATCCTGATTTGATCCTGGATGGTGAACTATATAACCATGAGCTCAGGGATGATTTTAATGAGATCCAAAGTCTGATTACCGTTAAGTCTGACAAGAAGCTGACGCCTGAGCACTACGCTAAGACCCGAGCGATGGTTCAATACCACGTGTACGATATGCCTTCTCATAGCGGTGACTTTGCCGAACGTGATGAACACCTCGAAGAATTGTTCTTAAAGAACATGGACATTCCTTTCTACATCAAACTGGTTGCTACTGTAGCAATTGAATCTCCCGAGCAGTTCGATGAGCTTCATGGTGATTGGCTTGAACAGGGCTATGAAGGTTCCATGTGGCGGAATAACACACCTTATGAGAACCGCCGTACCAAGAACCTTCTGAAGCGGAAAGATTTTATCGATGAAGAATTTGAAGTTGTTTCCATTGAGGAAGGTCAAGGAAACTGGGCATCTGTTGCAAAGCGAGTAATCTGCCGTCTACCTGATGGTCGTACTTTCGGGGCGGGGATCAAGGGGACTCGTGAACGTGCTGCTGAACTTCTTCATGAAAAGCATCATATCGTGACTGTCAAGTACTTTCAGCTGACACCTGATGGTATCCCTCGGTTTGGTGTTGCTACAAAGTTCCACGGTGATAAGCGGGAGTTTTAATGCAGATTGCAATCGCTACGCCGGATGGCAAGGTTAGTCTTTGGTGTGATGTTACTAGCATCAACGAAGATGGTTCCATTAACTTCTATGTTATCAATGGTGCTTGGAAGGGCAGGTATCACAATGGTGAAGTCTATGTAGAATATACTAAGGCAACATTTCCCGGTATGCTAGTATGGATCGGTGATGCTCCTGGTGACCACAATCATGCTATTTCTTGGATTCAGGAAAGGATTGATGATCCAGACTATGTGATGACACAGCTCGATCAATATGTTGATTCTGTTGAAGAAAATGATTTGGATGACGAAATTCCTTTCTGATTTTGGTTGACAAATTTCCTCAGTTGGTATAGACTAAATTATCAACTGAGGAAATTTTATGTTTGTCATTGATAAAGCTACTGCCTGGACTTGGAAAGATCAGTATGAAGCAGATTTGTTCAATGTGACTTCTAAGCTTGTGACTGAGTCTATGGAAGAACTTCGTTCTATGTATAAGCGAATGTTCGGACTGCTTCTCACTTGGAAAGTTGAAGATCTGGATACCGAAGGAATGTTTAAGATCTTCATCGTCTGGAAACGTGGTAGCGGTGTAATTGAAGTCAGAATGGTATAAATACAGATATTGGTTGCTTGAAAGCTGACAATAAAAGCGGAAAGACGCGGGGGCAGTACCCGCCGGGTTCACCATGAATACATTGGTTACCACAGTCGGAATAAATGTGGTTTAATGGTTTCTCCGAACATCCGGTGTATTCATGATGGGCCCGACACAGGATCGATTTTCGTGGAATAGGGATATTGCTTAGACCGATTCGCTGACCGAGTGGTCAAAAACAATAAATGCTAATCTTGTTGCATTTAACGACAACGATTTTGTAGATATGAGAATGTCTGCTTGATCTGAGTAGTTTGGAGTTTGTGGGTGTACTCTATAAAATAAACACCCTCACCTATTAGGATAAATCCAACACCATCCCGTTGAGTTTTCTCTGTAGTGTAGTTAAACGATCACAAAATAGCACACCGAATGGCAAGGGCTATAAACAGTCATATAGAGTGCCTGACAATAATACGGTAGAGTGGGTGAAGAATCGTCACTCCCACCAGAGATTTAAAATTTGGGTAAGTTACAGCAACTCGCTAAACATTGAAAGGCTTCGGCCAAGGACGGTTTCGATTTTTCCGTCTTGAAATAAGAAAAGTAGAAAACTTACCCGTCGAATTTAGGTTCCTTTCAGCACATAATAGCTAGGTAAAACCGGCGCCGAAAGGTATTACACGTGCAAGTCGTGGACCTCCCACCATCTATACTGATTGCATGTACTAGACGAAATAGTATGTTTAGACATTGCTCATCTATGTTACACCTTCAGTATAGTTGATGGGAGGGTGGCGGAACTAGTAGACGCACCGGAAGCAAAAAGCGGAACCTGTTGAATAATGCTTTGTTAGCTCAGTGGTTAGAGCGGGGATCTCTAAAATCTTGTCATGCGGGGGTTCGAATCCCCCACAAAGCGCCAACTTTAGGTATAAATAGAATATCGCCATTGTGGCGATGATTATATGGAGTAATTGACATGACAAATGAAGGTGTAGGCGGATAGCCGTATGATGCGGTAGGACCTCCTAGAGGTTTGATAAGACCAAACAACAATCTTATTAAACTAAAGGAATTCTACTATGACTGATTTTATTACTACATTTAAAGCAAAAGCTAAGTCCAAGAATCTCACAGCAGCAGACATGATCGCTCTGTGCATTTATAAAACTGTAAAAGCTAAGTCAGAAGACAAAGTCTCAGTACTTAAATATTATCTCACCAAGGCATTTACTGCCGGTAAAGTTTGTGCTCACCGACAGTATCCTTATCAAGCCATTACACTGTGGACACCTATCTATGAACCAAGACGTTCTTGGGATGGGGAGAAATATGTTATGGTTCACCGTAATATTCTTGGTGTGCCAATGGATAAACTACTATCCGATAGTGAAATTAATCAGATGAGAGAAGTTCTTGATCTGATTAATCTTTCCTTTGTAAGGAATCTTTGATATGAAATATTATGCTTACTTTTTTACCCGTCAAGACATCAGTCCTGAACAACAGATCGTTCAAACTGCACATGCTGCATTCCAGCTTGGGGTATATTCTCAACGATTCTCTACTGACACAAGCTCGGGTCTAAGACCTTGCCAGTCTAATGAGCAAATCATGCCAGAAGAGACTCATTTCACACTGATTGGTGTTCGTGATCTCGGTGCTCTTAATGCTGTTGAGAGGATACTCAAGAAGTTCGGCTATCGTTACGAAAAGTTCTTTGAACCGGATCTTAAGGATGGCGAATTTACTTCGATTGCGGTATATCCTATTGCCGCAGATCACAGAGATGTTCTTATGGCATTTAATTTGCTTAAGATTCAAAAGTAAGTATTGACATTTTTCTCTAGATGGTATAGACTAAACTATACCGAATGGAGTGTTACATGTTTGCACTTAATGATAAGATTTCTTTTTATTGTGGTGGTCGAGGCCGTGGTGGTCATGTAGCTGCACTTTGTCGAGTAGCTAAGATTAACCGAAAGACCATCCTTCTTGAGGAAGTTGAGAATTCATATTCTCCTGGTCATAAGTGGCTGTGTTATCCTGAATGGCTTTTGGATAATCTTACTCCAGCCGGTGTGACTGTGCCAGGTTATAATCTTAACTTTCGTCGTTGACATTATTTAACAGAGGTGTGACATGACAGAAGAACAAGAATTCTGGCAAGGTTATGAAGAATGGCTCGACGAATATGAGGAAACCCATTCACATGACTTGTGAAACTTGTAAATTTTCCACCATTCGAGAACGAGTAAAACTTCGTATTGAAGAATGGGAGGAAGATCCTCGTCCTATCCGTAAAGGGTTTTGGGCAAACTTCTGGAATCCAAATGCTTATAAAGATCCAGAACCATACATCGATGACTGGGATAAAGCTTTTGATGAAGCAAGAGCTATGGATAATCTAGATCTAATTTATTGCGATCGGTATCCTGCTCGTGAGTTGTCTATCAAGCGATATGAATGCGGCGAATATCAAGAAAAATAATTTGAATTTAGGTTGATTACAGCATACTCTTAATTCTTTTTTGAAACAAGACTCTGAACCGTTCGATTCGGTGTGCGGGTGGTCCCGGTGAAGCACAAAGTCAACCTGTTGATATAAAAAGGAAATACACATGATACAGAAACGCAAAGGTTCACGACTGATCAATGTGAATGGAGTTGACTATTCTTGGCTTCGTGGTAAGTCCGTAACAGAGATTCGTAATCTGGAAACGAACAAAGCAAAGCATGTTCCTAATGCAGAGCTTGAAAAAAATATCGAGATTCTAGAATTGTGTGATTGTTGTGACGAACCTACTTACATCGATGGTAAGTTAGTAACTTACCCCGGATTGGCAACAACACCTTCGACAATTCGAGACTTTATCGTTTCAACACAACTTTGAATTTTGGATAGTTTCAGCAACTAATTGCAATATCGACTGATAATCGAAAGAGCAAAACTATCCAGTTGATTAAAGGTTAATTTCAGCACTTTAATCTGTTTATCGAACCGATGCTACTATTCTCTCATACGTAGCGAAACTCGTGGAACTAAACAATCCACATTTAACCTGTATAGAATGGAGAATGAATATGTCTTTTAAGAATGCTGTCCTAAACACAACTGTTGAAGCTCGTACTTGGAATGGAATGAAGGCTATCAAGTCTACTCTTTCCGACACCACAGATCTTTTCTTCAAAATTGGAGCTTCTCGTGGTAAGGATATTACCGCACAGTTTGAGAAGGCTTTCCAGGAAAATCCTGACATCGCACTACGTATTGCACAGTGGGCACGTGATGCTCGTGGTGGTGCTGGTGAACGTGAACTTTATCGCCAGGTGCTAAAGCATCTTGAAAAGGCTCACCCAGAAGTTCTACTTGAAACTCGTATCCTGCAGAATACTGCTGAGATCGGACGTTGGGATGATCTTCTAGTCTTCACCAATGGTGACATCAAGGCTAAGGCTTTCGGTCTCATCAAGGAAGCACTTGATTCTGGTAATGGTCTCTGCGCAAAGTGGATGCCACGTAAGGGACCAATTTCAGTTGAACTTCGTGAGTCGTTCGGTTGGAGCCCAAAGTACTACCGTAAGCGCCTGGTTGAACTAACCAAGGTTGTTGAAACTCAGATGTGTTCAAAGCAGTGGGAAGAGATTAATTTCTCGCATGTTCCATCACTGGCAATGAGCCGTTACTCAAAGGCTTTCGGTAAGAATGCAGCTGACAAGTTCACTGAATTCAAGACCAAGCTTAAGAGCGGTGACAAGTCAGTAAAGGTCAATGCAGGTGCCGTATATCCATACGACATCACTAAGAATGTCCGTTATGGTGATTCTGATCTTGCTGATGAGCAGTGGAAGGCTCTTCCAAACTTTATCGGTGATGCAATGGTTCTTCCATTGGTCGACGTTTCTGGCTCAATGGGAAAACCAGCTGGTGGATATTCCTCAAAGTCTGGTGTGTCATGTCTTGACGTTGCGGTATCGCTCGGTCTTTACTGTTCCGACAAAAATACTGGTCCCTTCAAGGATCTATTCTTGACCTTCTCTTCCAAGCCAAAGTTCGTTCACCTGAAGGGTACTCTGTCTCAGAAGATCACTCAGATGAATCGTTCCAATTGGGAAATGTCAACCAATCTTCATGGTGCATTCGAAGAAATTCTTCGTGTCGCTAAGGAGAATAATGTTCCTCATAAGGACATGCCTCAGGTTCTTCTGATCATGTCAGACATGCAGTTCGACTCATGTACTCGTTATGATGATTCTGCAATGCAGATGATTCAGCGCAAGTACAAGGATGCAGGCTATGAGGTACCTCAGGTTGTGTTCTGGAACTTGAATGCTGCGGACAATGTCCCAGTCAAGTTTGATACAAAGGGTGTTGCCCTTGTTTCTGGTTTCTCTCCTTCGATCATGAAGTCAGTCTTGGCTGCCGACATGGAAGGCTTCACACCAGAAGGTATCATGAAGAAGGCAGTAATGTCTGATCGCTATTCAATCTAACCTAAGGGGAGATCTTCGGGTCTCCCTTTTCTTGTGAGTTTGTATGTCATATAAAATGAAAACGTTTTGGTATTTATTGAAGAAATATACCAAAGCATTTAAACGTGAATATGCATCTAGAACAAATCGTGTCATGTATTACCATGATCGGATTTCTGATCACGTTAAGAAATATCCTGCATTAAGCAATGAATTTACCCCACAGAGTAATCTAGTTTTAGATCCTGCTCTGTATCCATATGATAAAGAAAAAGCAGAATCTGCACTGAAAGAAGTAACTCAGTGGATTCTTGAAGATGAAAGGAAAGTAAATGTCAAATAATCTATCAGTTTTTGTTGCACTCGATCGTTCTGGCTCAATGAGCGGTGAACGTTGGACAAATGCAATTGAATCACTAAATGAATATATCAAGGGTCTTCAGAAGGAGAAGATCGAAGGTACTGTAACTATTGTTGCATTTGATTCACATTATACTGCATCTGGTGTTGCTACACGACTTGACACTATTACAGACAATAAGAGCATTGCATACTTTGAACCTCTGAAGCATACTGTTCTGTCTCCTGCAGGTGGCACACCGCTATATGATGCGGCAGCACATGTTATGAATCTAGCACTTGAGCGTAACTCAAAGCGCACAGTTGTTGTAATTCTAACTGACGGTGAAGAAAACCAGTCACGTGAATACAATCAGACTAAGATTAAGGCTAAGGTAGCTGAACTTCAGAAGAAGGAATGGGAAGTTATCTTCCTCGGTGCAAACTTTGATGTCACCACATATACAGCTCAGGCAGGTCTAGGTTCAGGAAAGATGCGCAATGTCGATCTGAATAATGTTGCACAACGTACTGCAATGTATACTGATTTAACTAAGTCAACTGCTGCTTATGCAACTGTTGGCGCAGCTATGAATCTTTCACATGAGGAAGTAATATGGAATCTATCCTAACTGAAATTCGAAATGAACGTGAATATCAGAAGAAAAAGTGGGGTACTGATGCTGATGATCAAGTAAATACACCTATGGATTTCGTAGGTTATATTGCTAATCATTCAACTCGTTGGTTTCCAGGTGGTTTTAGACCTTATAATGATGATACTCTATATGACTTCCGTGAGCAGATGATTAAGACTGCTGCACTTGCTGTAGCGGCAATTGAATATACTGACAAGCTATTGGATGGGTCAAACATTAGACCTGATGTCAAAACTAATCAATATCCAGACAAGCCATTATTTGACCAAGAAACTATTGGTTGACATTATTCTAATGATGTAATATAAGGTAATATAGGAAGTATAAATACTTTCTTTAATGGGGTCTTCTTGACTTCATTTTACTCTTACGAAGCTTCAAGTCCTTATGTGGCTAAGAAAGCGAATAGTTCTTGGACTATTCACCGACGAAAACACTAATGACCAGCATTCCTAGGTAAGAGGGGAATGGATATAGAAGACTCCACATTTGAGTACGTGTTAGTCTTCATATCACAACCAAGTTGTCTAGTCATTAGAATGATGAGATGACTTATGTTAAAGATATTAAAATTTATAGCAACTCTGTTTGTTGCAACATTAATTACTACTCCAGCACATGCTGAATCAAATAAGCAGGTTATTTGCCTAGCTCAAAATATGTACCACGAAGCACGTGGTGAAGGTGACCAAGGGATGCTTGCGGTAAGCAATGTGGTCATAAACAGAATGAAATCTGGTAAATTCCCAACTACACCTTGTGGTGTGATTACACAAAAAACTCATAAAGTGTGCCAGTTCTCTTGGGTCTGTCAGCGTAATAAGCAGATTAGAGAACCTGCTTTATATCAACGAGCACTTCAATTAGCAAGACAAGTATATTCATCGAATATGCGAGACATTACTAGAGGTGCATTATACTATCGTGCAAAATTTGACAAACCTAGAGTGAATAGATCAAATCTTATTGTAATGATAGGTAGCCATAATTTTTATAGAGGATAAAATATGATTGATAATGAAGTAGTAGTGAATAACGGTTTGACCACTGAAAAGTTTATTTTAGAGCTTGATACTTTATCGAAGCAATATAATCTGGATATGATGGATGCCGTAGTCTACTATTGTGAGAAACATAACCTCGAAATCGAAACCGCAGCCTCGATGATTAAATCAAATGCAAAGATTAAGTCGAGGCTGCAATCTGAAGCTGAAGCTCTAAACTATCTTCCAAAGCGTGCAAAGTTGCCATTCTGATGGATAAAGATATGCTAAACATTGCACTAGCTTATGTAAGTGCACAAGAAGAAAAAGCAAACAGACTTGCTTATGCAATCTATGGAATGATTGAAGGTGGTGATCCAGAAGAGGCCGCACAACTGTTAGCTGAATATGGCTATACCGACGAGAACGGTGAGTGGATTTTTGAAGATGAGTAATTGGCTTTACCTACTGGGAAGTTTTTGCTTCGCTTTAGGTACTATTTTAAATATGGTGAAATGATGCAAAGTAAAGAATTTGTTGGCATTCGTGATGTAGTGAAAACCACACCAAATGGTGGTAAAGTCACAGTAGCGTTTGGTAATATTATCACAGAAGATAATCAAAAGTTTGAAAGTATTGGAATTCAAATCGAAGATAAGAATGATGATATTGTAGCTCAATTTGCAATGTTACCTGATACTTTCGGAACTCTATTGGAAGCTATTAAAGAACTTTATACTATCTGAGGTGTGATATGACATTTACTGCTTTTGATGCATATCGTACTTATCTGGCTATGAAGAACCATTTCAGCCAGAAAGGATATGACTATTTCAAATATAACGGTAAGGTCAATGTTGGACAAAGTTCATTTGAGACTCGTCGTGATAAGTACCAGTTCCATAAATTATCAAAAGTCAAGGATCCCGAGCGTTATTTAGTAGCCAATTTCATCAATCGTGATGTTAAATGGATTGGCGATTTGCTTGGTGATGATGCTGAATCTACTTATGCGGATTGGCTAAAACGACAACAGTCTCTGACTTACAACTTTCAACTTGACCTGAATAAACTCGAACCTGAGTTTCAAGATAATCTAATTGTAAAAGATGGACAACATCCATACTTACTTAAACTATACAGACAAGGAATTGTCAGTATTGAGACTATGGTTATTCTAAATAACCTAGTCAACTTCTTTCCATATTGGAATAAAGAGATAACAGATACAGTTCTATGGCCTGATCTTTGCACTAAGATTGAAAAGTACAAGCCGTTTGTAGAATTTGATGTAGAAAAATGCAAAAATATTTTGCACTCAACGTTTGAGATCTGAAAATCTTGTATATATACTATGTCAGTATGACAATGTGGAATAATTCGTAAACAACTATACATCGTAACATAAAGGAAATACTATGTCATTTGCCGATCTTAAGCGCAATTCGAGCTCAAACTTTGAAAAGCTCAACAAGGAGCTAAATAAGCTCAACTCCAATAGCAATAACAACGGAGATATTGAAAATCTCTGGAAGCCTGCCACAGATAAAGCTGGCAATGGCTATGCAGTTATTCGTTTTCTTCCAGCACCAAATGGTGAGGATGTCCCATTCGTTCGTATTTGGGACCATGGTTTCCAAGGCCCAGGTGGTTGGTACATTGAAAAGTCACTCACAACATTTGGTGAAACTGATCCTCTTGGTGAACTCAACTCACAGCTCTGGAATTCAGGTAGCGATGCCGACAAGGAAATTGCTCGTAAGCAGAAGCGCCGCCTCTCTTACTACTCCAATGTCTATATCGTAAAGGATCCTGCCAATCCTGAAAACGAAGGTAAGGTTTTCCTCTTCAAGTATGGTAAGAAGATCTTTGACAAGCTCAACGATCTGATGAATCCTTCATTTGAGGATGAAGCACCAGTAAATCCATTTGACTTCTGGACTGGTGCTAACTTCAAGTTGAAGATCCGTAAAGTGGAAGGTTATCCAAACTATGATAAGTCTGAATTTGATTCAGCTGGTCCTCTAAGTGATAACGATGATGAACTAGAAGCAATCTATAAGAAGCAACATTCGCTTCAGGCTCTTCTAGATCGTAAGAACTTCAAGACCTATGATGAACTCAAGGCTCGTCTTGACCGTGCTCTAGGTAGAACTACTTCACCTACTCCTGCACGTAATGCTCCAGTTGAGGAAGCTCCAGCTTGGGAACCTAAGTCTACTCCTGCTCCAAAGTTTGCGGAAGCATCCGTTGACGAAGATGAGGATGACGATTTGGCATTTTTCCGCAACCTTACGGAAGAAGATTGAATTAACTAGGGGAGCTTCGGCTCCCCTTTTTAGTAAGCTTGAGGTGCAAGTGCTGCATAATACTTAGGTCTTGGGTCACCAGGAATTTGTTTATTTGGTGCTTGAAGCTTGGTTGAAACTGGTGTTCCCCATGGTGACATTGCAGGCTGAGTTTGTGCTGGCGGTACTTGTTTAGGCTTTATAACTTTAGGTTGTAGCTTTTCACCCCCAACCATCCAAGTATGTGTAGAATACAACTGAGTTGGATCTAATCTTTGGTCACCTCTTCTTAATTCCAAATGAAGATGAGGCCCGGTTGATCTTCCTTCCTTCCCTACGTTACCAATAACATCACCAGCTGAAACTTTAGTACCTTGTCTTAGTCCTGAAGCAAAAGCACTTACGTGTCCATACCAAGATTCAGTTCCATCTCCATGATCTAATACAATCAAATTACCAAAGCCACTTGCAGATCCTGCTCGTTTAATAGTACCAGCAAAAGGTGCTCTAATTGGTGTTCCCATTGGTGCAGCAATATCAATACCTGGATGTATTTCTCCGTTTGCTCTTTGCTTACCGTAAGCAGAAGATATTACACCAACACCTCCGGTAAATCCAGAATTAGGTCCACCTTGAACCAAGGTTAATCCATTCAATAGTGTTATAGCATTAGCTACTCGCTTATCATCATTCTGACCAGCAGCACCTTCATATAATCTATTTACAATATTGGCCGCATCCTCAGGTGATTTAGCATTTTTAAGTGCTTCGCCTGCGTTTTTACGAGCACCTTGAGTTAATTCATACTGAATGTATTCTAATTGTTCTTCAAATGATGATCCATAAATTGGCTTTTTATATAGCTTCTCAAATTCTGCTCTTCTTATTTTATCCCATTGAGCAATGCCATACATCCCAATTGAATTCTGAGCAGTTGGATTTAAGTTTGGACCAGATTCTTGTTGAAGATTACCAACAATACCTGCTGCTTGTTCACTAGACCAACCTTTACTTTTAAAGAAATTGATGGCTTTTAATGCATTGTCAGTTGATCCAGCACCTTGCACTCCACCACCTCCGCCAGAACTTCCACCGAAGATTGAACCTGCAAAGTTTTTAAGTCTTGATATTGTATCACTGATAACATTAGCCAAGTTAAATGAATAACTTCCTGGCTCAGGAGTAATGTCAGATGAATTCTTTAAAGACATCAATGTATTTGTTTTGATCTGATTAGAATCATTAACAAGTATGTTTCTGAATGTTTCAGTAGATTCATTTTGTTTTTGCGGATTAGCAACTACTTTAATGATATTATACTTAATTACAGATTCTTTATTGCTTAAAGGTATAATCTTACCAGTAGTTTCTGCTGTGAATAATTCTGGTCCGTTTTCACCAACTAGATAAGTCTTATTCTGTTTAACTGGACCACCAACGGCTCTAGCACCAGTAATAGTATCAGCAGTAAATTTGGCACCTTCATATCCTGCAAAACCACCACCTACAAATCCGATAGCGCCACCAATAGCAGCGCCTGGTACAGCACCAACACCACCAAATAATGCACCAATCGAACCTCCTATTTCAGCACCAAGAGTTCCACCTGCTTCTGCACCGTAAGTAGCACCAGCAAAATCTGCACCAGCGCCTACGGTAGATTGAATTAATGTCTGTCCTTTACTTTGCCTATTTGCAAAATCAATTAGCCCACCAACTGCTCCTAATAATCTACCACCATATTTACTTAGAAATCCCGCTTTCCCTATCGACTTTCCACCTTCTTCTACTGCTTCTCCACCTTCTTCCTCTAAAGCATCCAGTAAATCAAATAGTTGATTATTACCACAAGCTCCAGGTGGGTTATTCTGAATAGCAATACCAAGTTGTTTAATGGCTTCATTTAATGCAGCAGTAGTCTTAAGTATCGAACCGACATTTGCTATTGAAGCAGAAGTATTAGAAGACTTTTTAGCTTCTAATCTATTTTCAGCATCAACTCTTCGTTTTGCATCTGCTTTAAATGTCTGTAGAGTAGAAGTATTTTCGATATTAGTGAAAATAGAATTTAATGAATTTTCAAAGCGAGTAAATGAATTTGAAATCTTTACTATTGAAGTAGGAGAGATTGATTCATGCTTCTTATGGATAACCTTCTGATTGTTGTCAGATAGCCATCTAGCAACAATTGAGTTGACAACTTCTGAATTAAGTGAATCATAGATATTCATTATAGTGTCTCAAGAATTGAAGCAGGGATGTTGTAGAAGTTAGGATCTCTTACATTGCCCATACCAGTAGCACCAGATCTTGTAGTTGCAGTAGCAGCAGGCATCATAGGTGCATAAGAATTCATTGAATAGCTAGAAGAATCCATATTGTTTACTTCTTGTGTAGATGCGGCAATAGCGGCACCAGAGGAAGCTTTTGGTTGCTGAAGAGTACCAGCAGGTGGTGAACTCATTTGTGAACCAGCAGGTGCAGCGGTTCCTGAAGTAACCTTAGATGCTGGAGTAGATGAAGATGCAGCGGTTCCTGAAGTACCCTTAGATGCTGAAGTAGATGCTGGAGTTCCCGCCGCAGTTTGTGTAGCCGCAGCTTTAGGGTTATCAGTTTGTTTAGTGACACGTTCAGGTTTATCTGATGGTATTTTCTTTATTCGTGACATCAACATGCTACGAACTAAAGACTTTATTGAATCTTTAATGAGAGGTAATCTATTATTGATAAAAGGATCTGAATCTGGTGTTAGACCATTGTAAATCTTAGGGTATACATCATGTGAGATAGTATCAATTAAAGGCTGTAAACCTGTCAATGCATTAGTTGTCAATAAATCGACACCGGAATTTTTTAGATCTCCAGATAGAATTTTATTAATTGCTGTATCTGGAGAACCATTTGAAATGACTATTTCAGGTAGCTTAGAAGTAGGATAAGCATCATTAAGAATAGGTATTGCAATTTGCTTTGTAATCTTATCTAGGTTAGGAGGTGTTTCTCCTGGTGCTTTACCTTTAGAACTGAGTGCAGCATCACCTATTGCTCCGACTAATCCAAGGCCGGCCAAACCGTTACCAGCTAAACTGAGTTTATCTAAATCGGAAAATTTAGGTTTTAGATCAGGTTTATCACTAGTGATACTTGGGCGGCGCATTTTAGGGA
>Ga0208614_1000347_pt1 | contig 14534 bp, 6 predicted proteins | sample CryBogCBE23Jun09_FD_184554 | JGI IMG/M metagenome (GOLD analysis project Ga0208614, IMG submission 184554) | Freshwater microbial communities from Crystal Bog, Wisconsin, USA - CBE23Jun09 (SPAdes) | ecosystem: Environmental > Aquatic > Freshwater > Lake | place: Crystal Bog, Wisconsin, USA...
CCTCAAGACATTTTTACAATCTCAAGATACACTTAAAGATTATAATTATGAAGGTTCGGCATTATCAAGCCTTTTGGATATTTTAGCATATAACACACAGTATAATGCTTACTATTTAAATATGGTCGCTAATGAGATGTTTTTGGACTCAGCATTGCTAAGGTCATCTGTCGTATCGCATGCGAAACTGTTGAATTATGTACCAAAATCCTCCCAAGCCCCAGCAGCCACCATTAATCTCAATGTATATGGCGTTACTGATGCTTCTTTGACAGTACCTAAGTTTACTAAATTCTTATCTGAAGCCATTGATGGTGTAAACTATAACTTTGTTACCACCGATTCTCATACAGTTAATGTTACTGGCGGCACTGCTAGTTTTAATAACATTGCAATAAGTCAAGGCATTCCAACATCATTAAGTTTTACTGTAAATCCTATTACCAATCCAACATACACTTTTGAAATACCTGAAACCAATATAGATACGACAACACTTTTGGTGTCGGTACAACAGTCAGGTTCAAATACATCATCTCAGATTTACAATGCAGCATCCAACTATCTTACATTAGACGGCAACTCAACTGTTTACTTCCTGCAAGAGAGTACCAAAGGTACCTATCAGATTTATTTTGGCGATGGAATTCTAGGTAAACAATTGACTGATGGTAATATTGTTAATGTATCATATATTGTAACGAATGGTACTGCTGCGTATGGTGCTAACAACTTTGTATTGATGGACACCATTTCTGGTTATGCTAACAATAACATCACACCAATTACAGGAGCAACTCAAGGCTCTGCTAAAGAGTCCATCAGCTCTATTAAATTCCAAGCCCCCAAGGCTTACGCAGCACAAGGTCGTGCGGTTACCAAAAATGATTACATCACACTCATTCAGCAAAACAAGTATGGTATTGCTTTAGATGCTGTTAATGTGTGGGGTGGCGAAGAAAACACACCACCGCAATATGGTAAAATCTTTGTTGCTATCAAGCCTACTGGCGGTTACTCATTGACCGACAATCAAAAGAACATATTAATTAATGATGTTATTAAGCCAATCTCTGTGCTGACTGTTGCTCCAGAAATCGTGAATGTGGACTATGTGTACCTCATTCTGAACTCTAGTGTGCTTGTAGACTTTAAGAAGACTACTCTAACATCTTCACAGATTACCAGTCTGGTGACACAAGGCATTCAAGACTTCTGTGCTAGCCGTTTGAATACTTTTAACTCTACATTTGTGATTGGTGACTTGATTAATTATATTCAAAATCTCAATCAAGCTTTGGTTGCTGTAGACTTTGATTTGTTCTTGCAACGCAGAGTGATACCTACATTAAACTCCAGCCAAAACTATTCTATTAACTTTGGTAATCAATTACAAAGAGGTTTTGGTTCCAAAGCGATTGCATTTAGTCCTTCATTTGCTCAGTATGATGCTTCAGGTAACTTCTATAATCCTGTTTACTTTGAAGAATCTCCAGACACCACCACGAACATTGATTCAATTACCGTGGCAGCTGGAGGCTTGGGCTATACCGCACCGGTGATTACAATATCCGGTGATGGTACGGGTGCAACCGCCACAGCAGTAGTTCAAAATGGAATCATTACAGCAATCAATGTACTGACCGGTGGCGCTAACTATACGCAAGCGGTGGTGACAATTTCGGATCCAACAGGATCAGGAGCTTCTGCGGTAGCCGTGTTGCGTGGTAACTATAGTTCATTGAGAACATACTACTTCAATAATAGTATTAAGAACATTCTATTAAGCAATGCAGGTACCGTGGACTATACTGCGGGTGTGGTGTCATTGAGTAACTTTGCACCTTCAGCATTGAATAATACCGATGGCATTTTAAGAGTCAATGCGTATGCAGCCAATCGTATCGTATCATCTTCATACAATCGCATTATTACATTAGACAATAATGATCCAGCAGCCATCTCTGTGACCGTGACTGCTAAGTAATTCATGCAACAGATTAATAAAACTTCCTTATTAGTACCATCTCAGCTGCCGGAATTTATTCGGGATAATCCTGACTATGGTAACTTTGTGTTGTTCCTGCAGGCCTACTATGAGTGGATGGAGCAACAAGGTGGTGCAGTATATGAATCAAAGAGCTTACCTAGTTACTATGACATTGATACCACACTAGATGAGTTTTTAAAATATTACGAGAATGATTTTCTCTCATTCTTTCCTGAAGGTTCTTTGGTTGATGAGCGTAAGCTAATCAAGGTTGCTAAAGAACTCTACCAAGCCAAAGGCACACCAGCATCATACAAGTTTTTGTTTAGAGTTTTGTATAACTCTGATGTCAATCTGTATAATTCTGCTGATTACATTCTGCGAGCCTCTGATGGTAAATGGATTGTTACTCGGTCGTTAAAGCTAGCTACAACTGATCCAACTTGGCTGCAAACAGTAAACTATCGGATTTTTGGTGAAACTTCTAAAGGTTATGCCACGATTGAGAGAGTTATTCCTGGCTTGAATAGTATTGAAGTGGTGCTCTCAGGTATTGATAGAAACTTTACCTCTGGTGAGTACGTTCAGGTACAAGACATTCATGGTAATCCAATTCTCTTTAATGACCATCTGTTGCGGGGTCAAATTATTGGCTTGCTCTCATCGGTTAATGTAGATCCGGTACATTCGGGTTCAGGTTATAATGCTGGTGATCCTGTTGTATTCTATGGTGGCTTGAATCCATTAATTGAAAATGCCGTGCCAGCCGAAGGATACATCTCGCAAGTCACTTCAGCATCTATCACAGCAGTTACACCAATATACTATGGTCAAGGTTATAGACCCGGTAGCTTTACCAAAGTTAATATTAATTCTGGTTCAGGTTTAGGCAATGGTGCTATTGACATTGCAACTACATTTGATTCTATTCCTTATTACATCACTTTTGTTAATACCGATACAATTGGTCCTAAAGCCAATACGCAGGTGGGTGATGGCGCCCACTTAGTTTCTTATAACTTTGCTAATCTGACAAGCGCAAACTACAATACTGAAATTGGTGTTGCACTTAGCTTCCCTGTACTGACTACTTATGGTATTGTTGGTACTACAGTAACCTCTGGTGGTTCCGGATATGATATCACTACTTCAGCTAATGCTATTGGATATTATTTAACCGAAACCAATGAGTTACAACCAATTCCAAGTTTGGGTATCTTGGCACCAATACAGATATACAATGGTGGTCATGACTACCAACTCAATGATAGAATTGTGTTCTCTGGTGGCACAGGCTGCGGTGCATATGCTAATGTCACTGCAATTACTGCTAATGGTTCTATTGCTGAAATCTCTTATGTGTATGATCCTGCTCATCACAATTTGTATCCATTAGGTGGTATGGGATATGATAGTCACCAGCTGCCTACATTAAATGTCACTTCTTCTACAGGATCAGGAGCATCCTTGTATCTTCCTGGCTTGGTGGGAGATGATGCAACATTTAAGATTAGTTCTACTAGTTACGGCGAAGTTAAGCAAATTACACTCACTAATCCTGGACAAAATTATGTGGGAGAGCCCTCTGTCTCATTGCGTGTAGAAGATATGTTGGTATATAATGTAGACATCTTCAATGAGCCTAAGAAGGGTGACGTTATCTATCAAGGTACCATCTTTAATGAAACATTTACCGCTAGCGTAGATTCCATTAAGATTAACACGGCCAATGTTGCTAACACATTCTATAGCACATACGATTTAAGAGTATACAATTACAACGGCTTGTTTGATGCTAATGCTGATATTAGAGTGTTGCGTACAGGTGCTGACATTGGTACTAGCTTAAAATTATCTAATACCACTACCGGCATCTATACAAATGGCAGAAAAATCTATGGTAATGGTGCAGCGCAGGCCAAAGCCAACTTCCTGAATGGTATTATTCTGAGTAAAGGTATCTATCAAAATGGTGATGGTCAACCTTCAGCATACTCAGTATTAGAAAACGAAAACTATAATAACTATACTTACATTCTACAAGTGCAAGAAGCACTGGCTAAGTATAAGCAAACTGCATTGTCATTCTTGCATCCATCAGGTATGAATTACAACGCATATAATCTGTTGAAGAATAAGGAATCATTTCATACAGGAATTACCGAATCAGAATTGTCCGTGCAGTCTATGGCATACTTGCTGAATACGGCTAGTTACCTTGCTACATCAAACTCAGCATCCAATACGATTGTGTCTTTTGCTAATACGGCTGGTGCTAATATTGCTAATTTGGTGACTGCTAACTCATTCTTGACAATCTATCCTGACCGTGGTGAGCCATTCTACTCTATCATTACTGATGTAGGTACTGATACTATTACGCTAGCCGATGTTTGGAATATTACTGTACCTAATGTGGCGGTGGCTTCCGTAAGCTCTGGTTCCGATGTCATAAATATCAGCAGTCTGACTAATGCTTGGAACATTGCTACAGGTAATACAGCGTCCTATATTAGTGACTTCTTGCATATCTATGATAGCGTATCGTTTGACGGCATTAACTTTAAGATGATTACCCATGTGGATCAACCAGGTACTGGTACTTCTATCTTTGTGGATTCAGTTTATCCTGTCGCACAAAGCGGTTATCTAATACTACAATCCAATGTGGCTTCCAGCAATGTATGGGTGAGCTCCTACTAACACGATAAATAAGACATGGCAAATACAGTAAACGGATTATTGACAACATATGGCTCAGTCGTAGAGGTTGAGCTGACCTATTTCTTTGTTATTACTTCCTCAGGATTTACTCCCAATACCCAAGCAACTTCTTACTTCTTTATTGGTAAGCCGGATGCATGGCCAGATGAGAATAATCCTCCGGTGCCTACGCAAGACCAAGCCAATCTTAAAAAGACATTCAAGCATATGTTTGCAGCCAAGCTGCTGACATCTTCTAATATGTCACCGGTGGTACCAAGAATTGATTGGACATCCGGTACGGTATACACCCAATACACAGATTATACCGACTTGTTTACAACGGATGACAATGGTATTATTACTCAGCCATTCTATGTACGCAATCGGTACGACCAGATTTTTAAGTGCTTGTTTAATATGAATGGTGTTCCGTCTACGGAAGAACCTGTATTACAAGCTGGCACCACAGATTCTAGCCAAACATTATACATGGCTGATGGTTACAAGTGGATCTATGTTGCTACCATTGATAAAGGCTTGAAGAAGAACTTCTTTGATAACACTTGGATGCCAATCGCAGTAGGTAATGTGACACCTAATCCATTGCTACCGGCTGGACTAGGTTCTATCAATGCTATTAATGTGACCAATTCAGGTTCTGGATATTCCAATGGCTTGGCCACTACAGTAGTTACAGTAGATGGTGATGGCTCTGGTGCGACCGCATATGCTAATGTTTACAATAATATGGTGTCAGATGTGATTGTGACCAACTCAGGTAATAACTATACTTATTCTACCGTGACGATTGTTCCACAAGCCGGATACGCAGGTAACAATGCAACGGCCAACTGCGTAATCTCTCCCATTGGTGGTCATGGTGCTGATCCTGTATCAGAATTAGGATGCAACCACATCATGTTGTCTATTGAGATTGATGGTAGTGAGAACGGACTAGTGCCAACTGATGTGGCTTTCCGGCAGCTGGGGATTATTGTCAATCCATTATTAAAAGATGGTACGCTACCAGCCGATTCAGTATACAATACATCCGATTTAGCAACTGTATCGGTGGGCTTGGGATCCTATTCAATTGGTGAGACCGTTTACCAAGGTTCTTCATTGGCAGCTGCAACATTTACTGCTACCGTATGCTCGTTTGATTCAGGAAACAATATAGTTTCGTTGATAAATACAGTAGGAACCGAAAGTTTAGGTCAAGCACTTTATGGTGCTACCTCAGGTACATCAAGAGTAATTCTGCAATATACACCAACAACATTCTCTGTTGGTTCAGGATATGTAATGTATTTTGAAAATAGAACACCAATTCAGCGTTCACCTAATGGTAATGAACAACTAAGATTAGTTTTAAGATTCTAAGGCACAATAAATGATTAACTATGACGCTCAGCCCTACTGGGATGATTTCAATCCAAACGCAAACTACCACAGGATCCTATTTCAACCAGGTCGTGCAGTACAAGCCCGTGAGCTAACACAGTCTCAGACTATCCTTCAGAATCAAATCTCACAGTTTGCTTCAGCAATCTATTCGCAGAACACTCCGGTATCCGGAGGAAAGATTACGACCAACCTGAAGTGTCATTATATCAAACTGAATACCACTTATGCAGGTTCTTCTGTATCAGCCACTAAGTATCTTAATAAAACTCTAACTGATTCTACTGGCACTATTAATGCTCGTGTGATTGCTGCAGCAGAAGCCACAGGTACTGCTGTTACTGCTGGTGATCCACCTACATTGATTGTAACCTATTTGTCTGGCCAGCAGTTCTCTGATGGCATGACCATCTATGTTCAAAATCCAGCATCCGTTTCACCGGTAGCCACCACGATTGGTGTGCCTGGCGGTAGCACTTCTGTTGGTGATTCTTCTGTTGCTTCCATTTCTGCTGGCGTATTCTATGTTGTCAACGGATACAACTCTGTATTAAGCGCTACAGGTACTTCACAGTATTCAATTGGTAACTTTGTCAATGTATTACCTCAGACAGTTATTCTGGACAAATACGACAACACACCTTCACTGCGTGTAGGCTTGGTGATTACCGAGAAAACAGTTACAAGTAACGATGATCCTACTTTATTAGATCCGGCTGCTGGTGCGTCCAACTATCAGGCTCCTGGTGCTGACCGATATCAGATTACATTAACACTTGAAACTCGTCCTCTGACATTAGGTAATGATGATACCTTTATTGAATTGCTCAAGACAACTACAGGTCAGATTCAAAATCAAACCGATACCACAGTATACTCAGCGATTGATGATTACTTTGCCAAGCGTACCTATGATACCAATGGTGACTTTGTTGTTACCGATTTCAGCATTACACCTACCGCTAATGTGGCTAGCCCCGATCAATATGATATTCGTATTGGTAAAGGTGTGGCTTATGTGCATGGTTACCGGCTAGAAAACCAAAGTGATTTGGTATTGACCAATGACCGTGCTAGAACTACCGCTTCACAAAATACCAACTCTGTCTATGTAGACTATGGTTCGTATTTCTATGTTGATACAGTCAATGGTGTGTTTGATACTACGATTGGCGCACCAGTAGACCTCCATATCGTTCCTGTAGCGAATATTGTATCAACAAATACTACAACGTATTCTTCTACTTTGGCCGGTAAAGGTTATATTCGTAATCTGAATTATGACCACAATACTTCCGATGCCAATACCATTTCGTATGTGTATAAGGCATATGTCTATGATATTACCGCTAACACATTAACTGGTACTGCTGCAAGTGGTACTGGTACTACAATCACTTTTGCTGATACAACTGGTAAGTTTTCAGCATCAGCCAATGCTTACCTTGGTGTGAACCTTACGATTGATTCAGGTGTAGGTACTGGATACTCCGGTAAGATTGTAAGCTATAACGGCAGCACCAAGACTGCTACAGTATCACCAACATTCTCTGTGGTGCCTACGACAAGCTCTAACTTCTCGTTACGCTTTGGCACTAAAGATGTTGAGACAATTGCTAGAACATCAACAGGCACAACGGTAGTTGCAACCGCTGGAATTAATCCTGAAGGTAAAGTTGGTGGCTTGGCTTCTGGTGATACCATCTATGAGAACCCAAATTATCCTGAATTGATTTACCCATTAGGTTATTCTTATGTCAGTCAGGTGAGCAATGCTAGCTACGAATCAACACAAGTATTCCGTAACCTAGGATTTGCTGGTTCAGCTGGAGCAATCTCATATACCATCACATTGCCTTCTGCGATTCAAACTTCAGTAGACTTTGTTGGTGGCACCGGAACAATTAGCACCGACTCCGTTAAGCAGAACTATATTGTTATTAATACATCAACGGGTAACATTGTTGACTTCTCATCTTCTGGTAATACAGTCTACATTTCTCCAGACAAGAACTCAGTTACCTTTACGGCTAACGTAGCATCACCATTTACTGCGTATGTGATTGCTAAGGTAAACATTACCGATGCAAGTTCCACGGTCGCACTAAAGACCAAGACATTGGTCACAGCAAACACAACATTGGTTTCTTATAGTGGACCTGATGGTGTCATTTCATCAAACACTTATGTTGATTTGACCAATGCTCAGGTGTATATTAAGAATGCTAACCTTAAAGGTGCTGGACAAAATCAATATCTGTATGTAACAGATGTCAAACGGATTGTAAAGATTATTGATACGGGAGCTCCTGGCACCGTACCAACTTTAGCAATGCTGACCGGTTCAGCCAATGATGTTACTGCTAATTACTCATTCAATAATGGCCAGCATGACACCTATTATGGCCATGCCTTCTTATCATTAAATCCTGGGGCTCCATTGCCTAAAGGTAATATTCTGGTACTGTTTGACTTCTACAAGCACAGTTCAACAGGTGATGGATACTTTAGTTACGAATCGTATCGCAACTCTGGTGAATCTTATGGTAGCATGCCAACTTACACCAGCAAGAACGGTGCCAATTATAATTTGCGTGACTGTGTTGACTTTAGGCCTTGTCGCAAGAATGGTACTGCAAGTTATGTGTTAGAAGTGTCTGCTGATCCAGCTGCCACAGGATATACTGGCACATATATTCCTCAAGACCTCACACAGTTTATTAATAACTATTCGTGGTACTTGGGTCGTAAAGACCGCTTGGTACTCAGCAAAGACAAGAGCTTCCAAATTGCCAAAGGTAATCCAGCAGTCAATCCAATTCTACCAGTGCAACCTGATGGTTCATTAATCATTGCAAATCTATCGCATGATCCGTTTACCACTTTCGTTCCTTCTGAAACACCTAAAGGTGTATTACCAAATTTATCGGTAGAGAAAGTTCAGCATCGCCGTTGGACAATGAGCGACATCTCTGACTTGCAAACACAAGTTAATAACATTGAATACTATACCTCACTCAATGTGCTTGAGCAGAATGCTAATGCACTGCAAGTAGCAGATAGTAATGGTTTAAATCGCTTTAAGAATGGTATTCTAGTTGATGACTTTAGTTCTTATGGTACTGCTGATACGGCCAATCCTGATTTTAATGTGTCTATTGACCGTGTTTCTAAGCAGATGTCTGCAGCACAAACAGTTACAAACTATCCTCTGCAATCAGCATACGTTGTTGAGAGCTTGGGTAACATTGATATCAATACTGAAGCTAGCTTAGGATTTAAGATTAATAACATTGGTAAAGTTACCAATTACTTCTCGTTGCCTTACACCACAACACCTATCATTACGCAGCAGCTAGCCTCTAACACAGTCAATCTGAATCCGTTTACAACACCAATTTATCAAGGCACTTGCTATTTAAATCCTCCGATGGACAATTGGGTAGATAACAAGAAGGCTCCTGACCTATTGCTGGTGGATCCTAATCTACAAATCTATCAGCAGAGTAATACGCTGAATGTATTGAATGTTACTAACTGGCAGACCATTCCCGGCACGCAGTACACAACCAATGCCGGTACAACATACACGATTGGTCACAACATCAATCCATCTCCATTTGGATATGTTGGTTACTCCACAACGACTAACAATACCTTTGCTAGCCAACAGTCACAGACAACCTTGGGGTACTGGAGTAATCTAGGCTCATCATACAATCAGTCCAATGGATTTATTACCGATGTTTCAATTCAACCATACATTCGGCCGCAACAGTTAATCTTCCGTTCCAAGAACATGAAGACTAATACACCTGTCAGCACATTCTTTGATGGTGTAAATGTTGACAAGTATATTACCAATCCGGATATTGTTGAATTGACTAATGTATCTGGTACGTTTAATGAAGATGATGTCATTGGATACTACGATAACATTCGCAATGTATTCTTACCGGTTGCTACCGTGGTTGCTGTGTATGTTTATCCCAATAGCACAAATGTCCGCTTGTATATTACAAGTAACTTCCATACCAGCTTGACTAACTTTAGCACCGGCATAGTTTCAAATGCTTTCTTTGATGCCGCAGGCAACTACATTGCTAGCACCGCAAGCGGTACAAGCTCACAAGCCAATATTGTTTCATTTAACAATTCAGGTTACATTTCATCTGTTGGTGGTTCATTTACCGATGCATCGTATAATACAGTTACATTATATCGCCAGATGAACCCAGCGTATTGTGCTTGGTTGAATCAGCACGGTGTATGGAAAGATAACAATGAATCAGCATCATTTGCATCAGCATACACAGTCAACTTCCCTGTATCAGGTAATTATGTGTTTACAGGATCCATTGACGACTATGGAACATTCTCGTTAGATGGTGGCACCGTATTATCTGCACCAGGATTCCAAACAACATACACAGCAACTGTTTATGTTACTGCAGGTAATCATACTGTAGGTTGGTCTGCAACCAATACCGGAGGCCCCGCATCGGTTGGTCTGACTGTTACTGCTCCTGATACAAGCGTTATCTTTGATTCTGCCGCACCTGTACAAGTTCTGCCAGCTGGCACCACTCAGGTATATGGTGTATCCGGTGGCGGTGGCTTCTGGACAGGTGTAACACAAGTTGCTCTAAATCCTTCAGCATCAACAACTACCGGGTTGTACATTGGATCCAAACTTAGTGTAACATCAACATACATCCTACAGAATCCTGATGGCACAGTAAATCAGAGTACGCAAACATATACTGCTACAATTACTGCCTATGATGGTCCATCTCGCATGGCTACTTTAGATACACCTATTAGCGTGACAATGGGATACAATATGTTGGCTGGTGGTATCATCACATCAACATACTCAATTAGCGGTACGCAATACAGTTATCTGAATGCCATTACTTCTGGTGGTGTACCTGCTCTGTCTACTAATGAGAATGGTAGCTTTGTAGGTATCTTTAATATTCCACAAAGTACTTTCCAAACCGGTTCAAGAATCTTCCGTGTAGACAATCGCACAACGCCTAATGATCCTGGCTCAGCAACCACATGGACTGAAGCAACCTTTACAGCATCAGGATTATCCACAACCTCCCAAGCCATAGACTTTTCACCAAGTATTACTTCTGCTAAGAATACATTTACTCGTACACAGTACCGTGATAATGTATTGGTGAACACTTCTACTGTATTGAATCCATGGGATCCTGTTGCTCAGACATTCATCATTGATAAGGCTAACTATCCTAATGGTGCGTTCTTGTCGTCTGCTAAGTTCTTCTTCCAGAGCAAGCCTACAACATCAGGAGCTCCTGTTGAATTGTCTATCGTTGGTACGCTCAATGGATACCCCAATGGTACCACATTAGATAACTCTATTGTACAATTGACACCGGATCAAGTAAAGACTTCCGCAACACCACATTATTTGGATCCTGCCACATATACTGAATTTACTTTCTCATCTCCTGTATACATTCAGCCTAATGTTCTGTACTCATTTATTCTACACTCATCTTCAACCGAATATAATGTGTATACAGCAGCACAAAATGCTACAGCAATTCCATCTTCTGTTAAAAATACACCAACTGATCCAACACCTGCAGCAATCACTAAGATTGGTACTGCACCATATGTTGGTTCATTGTTTGAATCGCAGAACAGCATTACATGGACTGCTGACCAAACCAAAGCATTGATGTTTGTTGTTAATCGTGCCAAGTTTGATATCACGGCAGCACCTAAGATTCAGTTTATTCTTCCTAAAGGATTACCAAATCGTAAGCTAGCCACACAAGACATTGCTAATTACTATAGCAAAGATATGGTCAGCGGTCAGCAAGGTACATTTACAACTCAGGATATTCCATCTGATGCTATTAATCTGTCAACAACAGACTTTGTACCAACCAATACTTCAGTCAATTATACCTATGAATCATTGTTGAAGAACGCAGCAATTTTTGATGGTCAGAAGACTGTAGTGCCTGGTAAGTTTGGCTCACCAACATACGATAACATCTATTATGCTGATTCAAAAGGTGAGCGCTTACTACAAGCCAATAACACAGCAACATTCTCTATGTTTGCTTCGTTAAGTTCTACTGATGATACTGTATCGCCAATCATTTCTGATGATGGTACTTCATTGTATAATGTCCAATGGAATATTAACAACCTTGGCTTGGCAAATAATGTTATCGCTATCACCTCTGGTGGTACCGGATACAACGCACAAACAATCAGCGTAACGGCTTCTGCACCGGATCTTGGTGGTGCTCAGGCATACCTGTCTGCCAATGTGGCCAATGGTGTGATTCAGAACATTTATGTAACAACACCAGGTTCTGGCTACTTAGCACCCGCTACGATTACAATTTCTGATCCAAGCACACGCTCTGGTAATACTGATGCTACTGTATCGGTAGTGTCTGAGTATTCTCCAGCTGGTGGTAATGCTGTAGCACGCTATGTCACCAAGAAGAATACTCTGTCTGCAACTAATGATTCACAAGACTTGCGAGTATACTTTACTGCTTATCGTCCTGCTGGCACCAACATCTATGTGTTCTATCGTGTACAGAACCGTAATGATAGCCAGACTTTTGAGAACGGTGCATGGCAGCTTATGACTTATGTAAATAATTCTGGTGGCTTCTCCGCAGGCAGAGGCAATACAATGGAATTTGAGGCAGCTCCTGGTATCAATGGTGTGGCCAATAATCAACTGTCATACACAAGCACAACAGGCACAACGTACACCTCATTCAATCAGTTTGCTATCAAAGTGGTTCTGACTACTGCTGATAATACAACAGTACCTTACCTAACTGATATTCGTGTGTTGGCATTGCCATCAGGTACAGGAATTTAAGATGCTGGTGAAAGTTAATGGTACTTCTTTTGTGCGAGACACTCGGTCTATGGTATTAAATAATACCGATATGGCTGCAAAAGAAGAATATTATAATAAAGTCCGTATGGTACAAGGCCAAAAAGAGCAGATAAATATGATGAGTACGGAAATTTCTAATCTCAAATCTGAGCTAGGCGACATTAAGAACCTGCTGCAGCAACTATTAAGTAAATAATACATGGCAAACACAGTAAGCATCCTTAGCTACGCAAATACTTTTGGAAACTGGTTAACGACCACCAATCAGCTAGCCAATGAAGTCAACACGCTAGGCTCCGGAAACTACACCAAAGATAGGGGGCTCCTGGTACTCAATGGATCCGGCACCGGCCTACAGGTATCTAATAATGCTCTGTTTACCAGTAATGTCAATATTACTGGTGCGGGCCAAGCCCTTCAGGTTACCAATGATGCTATTATTTCTGGTAACCTGACAGTATTGGGTAACACTACCATTAATCTCAATGAGATTGTATTTCAAGATTTTACAAGCAATACATTACACACCAATGTGGCTAGCTTGGTTACCGGCAATGTCACCTTTGATTTAGGTGTATCTGGTAATGTATACGCTAACCAAGTAATTACTGTTGGTGGCATTACAGCAAATACTGTAACGATAAATACAATCAGTATAGCATCTACTGCTAATGTTGGTGGAGACCTAGGAGTAACAGGTAACACCTATATTCATGGCAACCTCACGGTTACTGGTAATACCAATCTTACCATTGAGAATGTCAGTATGGATGAGATGATTACCGGTAATCTGGCCGTCAACGGAACACTTTCTGGTAATGGAGTTACGCTTTTGGAGTCAAACATTTTGTCAGCAGCATTAGCTTTATCGGTCGCATTAGGATAAATAATTAAAGGTTAAAAGAGAGAACATACATGAGCAATACATTCAAATCATTCCCAGCAAAAAACATCGTCACCTCTGGTAATACAGTCTATACTGTTCCAGCTGCCACACAATCTGTTGGCGTAGGCTTGGTGATTTCAAATACCTCCCAAGCCCCAATCACAGCAAACGTAGCAGTGACCCGTTCTGCGGTAAGCTACTATATTGTGAATAGTGCCACAGTACCTGTTGGTGCTTCGTTGGTCGTGGCTGGTGTGGATCAGAAATTGGTACTGCAAGCCTCTGATGCTGTGGTGGTAACATCTTCAGCAAACAATTCTTCAGATGTATGGTTCAGCGTATTAGAAATCGCTTAAGGAATAATAATGGCCATTTCTCAAATTAGTTCAAATGGACTAGCAGCAAATACCACTATTGTTACTCCAACAATAGACAAAATTAACACAAGCGTCGCCAATACCTCGCTAGGTGCTGGTAACGCTTCTATTATGAAGAACCGCATTATTAATGGTGCGATGCAAGTAGCGCAATATGGCGGTGGGGCTACAAATAATGGTTCAGGTGCTACAGCAACTTATTCTGTTGATAGATGGGCTTTATATGGTTCATCTTCAAGCAAATTTACTGGACAACAA
>Ga0208614_1000351_pt1 | contig 14428 bp, 12 predicted proteins | sample CryBogCBE23Jun09_FD_184554 | JGI IMG/M metagenome (GOLD analysis project Ga0208614, IMG submission 184554) | Freshwater microbial communities from Crystal Bog, Wisconsin, USA - CBE23Jun09 (SPAdes) | ecosystem: Environmental > Aquatic > Freshwater > Lake | place: Crystal Bog, Wisconsin, USA...
CTGTTGGCTGTCCGGGTTTTCCAATAGCACGATACATTTGACCTAAACGGTCATCCAAATCGGCACGCGCTTTAAGCATTTGGAAACGCTTAAGCAGATTTTCTGGAGTATTTTGAATAGAGCCAGATACTTGACTGAACATCTTGGTTTCGTAGTCACTGATTGAACCTTGGCCTTTTGCCAGTTTACGAGCGTCCACAGCATTACGAACCAAAATGGTTTTGAGTTCATCGCGGTCGTTAATATCTTTTTGTGTATTACCGGGCATCGCTTGGAACAATGCTTGATCCAGTCCTTGCATAGCAACAGGGCCGGCACCGGATTCAGCAATTTGTGCCAACGCTGGCAATACGCCGGGTTTTTGCAATACACCAACAATCTTAGGATTGTTTGCCACAATATCTGCACCGCGAGTAAACATGTCTCTACGGTCAGCAACGTTAATTGGTTTGATACTATCTTCAAATTCCAAACGTTGGTCGTTAAGCGATTTTGCTGCGCCTTCTGCAATACTCTTTTGGTACGTCTCTTGTGCTGCAGCACCTGATTTCATTTCTGAAGTAATTGGCGCATTTAAGTTAACTTGTGCAGGAGCTGGGAATGTTGAAGGGTGCGCTGGAGCAGGAGGAATTGCTGGCAACTGAGCCTGTGTTGTTGCAGCAGCAGGGGCAGTTGTTGGAGCAACAGCGGGAGCAGCAGTTGGAACAGTAGCTGGGGTTGTTGGAACAGTAGCTGGGGTTGTTGCCGCAGGAGCAACATTAGTTGCCGCAGGAGCAACATTAGTTGCCGCAGGAGCAACATTAGTTGCCGGTGCAATAGTTACATGAGGCAAGAACTTAGCAGAGTTTTGCTGACCAGCCTCACCAATAATCTTAGCGCGAGTTACAGCTGCATTAGCTTGTGGTGTATTTGGAATGGTGCCATCTGCATTTAATTTAACACCGGCTTTATCCAATTCAGACTTCACTAAATCAACGTGCATCTTATACTGTGGGTCAGCACCTTTAGCTGCATCACCAGTAATCCATGTACCAATCAGATTTTCTGGAGTAACTTTGGTGTTCGCCATAGGGCCTTGGTTAGACAAATAAGTACCAACCAAACGTTGGGTATCCGCTACGCCAGCTTGTGGCGTATCGTATGTTTTAAATCCGCCGTTTTGTTTAATCCCCGTTGGATTATTAACATCCGCAGCAACGCCATGATATCCACCACCAGTTACTGGAGGTTTGGCATCAGGTGTCGCGTCTTCTTTAGCCGCTTTTAATTCAGCTTGGCCTTTTGGTGTTGGCTTAAATGTTCCGTTAACGACATCGTTAACTGACACATAACCAATCTTACCGCCACCCAAATCGACTTCAATGGTTTTACCATAAAAGTCTTTGCTTAATGCAGCAGTACGATTGATTTTAGAAATCTCTTGTAGGTGGTTATCCAATAACTTATCACCGGCATCTTCTTGACCGTTGGCGTATAAATAATTTACACGATTTAATACATCGCGGTTGTAACCCCCAGATGTTGGACCCGCGCCGCCAGTACCACCGCTACCCGCAGAACCCGCTTCACCACCAGCTAAATTATTCAACGTGATTAACATATTGGCACGACGTGTTTGTTGCAATTGTTGTGCTGTTTTAGCTTGTGATAATTGTGCTTTCATGCCAAAGAGTTCAGCATCTTGGCGATCTTTTTCAATGGCGCGGTTTTGTAGTGCTTCAGCAGGACCAGCAACACCACCAGACCACCATGCTGTTGCATCGCGTAAACCTTCTAAAAAGCTATTCTTTTGTTTCTCTTTTTCGTTGATCAATTGCTGCATATTTTTCAGCAATTCAGGATCATAGCCAGTTGGACCAATTGGTTGACCTAATGAATAGGCGCCTTTAGTTGGAACACCTTTAGTTAAAGTAACATCCCCCAACCCCGATTTAGGGGTGTAAGATGCAGTATCCATGCTATCTGTTTTTACTGAATCGGTTGGAACACTATTTAAGCCTGCTTCTGCCATGATCTATCCTTATTCCATCGTTCCGGTAGAAACCAAATTACCACTGGAATCATATGTGTTAGAACCTGTATTTGCTCCAGAATAAATTTGGTCTGGAGTTAAACTACTTGAAGAGCTAGAAGAACTACTACCACTACTTGGTAACCAATTGTAAATAGATTGCAATAAACCGGGGTTAGTTACTTGTTGACCTTGGGCGTTGGTTGTTGTGCCGCCAAACAATTGACCTAACACACCACCACTACCGCTTGAACCACCCAACAATGATACCAAACCAGCGACCTGATTGATTGGTGATACATTCGTTGTATTAGATACTGTTTGTGGTGCTTGAACGCCAGCAAGAATGTTGCCCAAATTAGCTGCGTTAACATATGGGGAAGATTGCTGATACTGGCCGGTAGTAAGCAAGTTATTAATATCTTGCTGCGCCACGTTACCAGCTTGTGCGCCGGCTTGAACGCCGGTTGCTTGGTTTTGCAACGCAGCATTCATTTGCTGGGCAGCTAACTGAGCTTGTGCGTTGGTTAATGCGCTAACATCCGCTGTTTGACCACGCAAGCTACCAAAGTTGCCAGAACCAATGTTCTGCGATTCTTGTTGTGCTTGGATGGTTGGAGCTAACTGTTGAAGCTGTTGGTTTTGAGCTTGGAACAAGCCGCCTAATGCAGTTGATGTGTTCGGTGTTACTTGACCAGTTGGGCTAACATTCCATGGACTAGCTGCGCCGCTAGCGATGTTTTGCAGTGTTCCGCCAGCTGTAGTAAACGCATTAGTTGGGCCGGATAACGCGTTAACAGCGTTTTGCGCAACGGTTGAACCGGGAGCTGGAGCAGCAGTATTGGCCGCTTGTGCTTGGCTAACCACGTTTTGTTGCGCGGTATCATACCATGAGGGCAGCGTTGTTTGTTGAACGCCAGTGTTTGAAATAAGACTACTTAATCCTGTGCCTGCCATATTATGCCTTCACCTTACGTTTTGCATCTGTTAAATAAGCTAATGGGCCTTTTGAATCTGGTGGCAAATGTTTTGCATCAGCAGCCCGTTTATGTTTTCTAATTGTTTTTAAAAATTCTGCCAGTGTCTTTGCACCAGCATCATTATCACCATTACCTAAAGATGATACCACATCAGCTGGTATAACAAACTCACCCGAAGCTAACATGGCGGGGACAGAGTCACTGGTACCATCGCCATCGCCTTTTACATAAGCGTGTTGTAATCCACCTTCTGAATAGAATTGTGGATGGTGGCCCTCTGGCATATTGCTAGTGCTACCACCTTGATTCATACCAATTAACTTGTTACCTAAATCGCCAACCATACTTGTTTTGCCGGGGGTTCCGTATAATTGTACTACATGGCCGCGAGTAAAACTTGGCGACATGTGCGGATAACCAGTTTGGGTATAGCTGTATGTTGGTGAAGGAACGCTTTGGCCTTCAGCAAATTTTAATACAGGGGCTTGCTCTTGATTAGATTGTAGTACAGCGCCGCTATACTGAGTTGGAGATATCTGATTGGCGCCCTCAGTAATATTAGGCATGCCTTCTAAAGCAATTTGTTTAGCTGTTGTTTGGCCGGGAGTTAGGGTTTGCAAACCACTGGCAGTTCCGCCAATTTGGTTAAATTGTCCGGCTGTTAAATTAGTACCAATAGAAGATGTTGGCAAAGAATTTAACCCAGTTGATGCAAGAGGAGAAGACGTGGCAGTATATGGCGTACCGTCAGCATTAACTGGAGTGCCATTATTATCACTGTAGCCAGTTGGGCTCAGCGATGAAGGATATACTGTAACTGCCATTATTTTTTCCTCTTCTTTTTCACTTTTCCGCCCTTCTTAGAGAAGATTGGATCCATCTGTGGTGCCGATTGCGGCGCCGGTGCACTAGCTACAGGGTTAATTGTATCTTGCGTAGTTGGTAAACCAACTAATGAAATTTCTTTACCGCCGGTAGTTCCGCCAACTAAATTGACTAAACCGGGGTTTGTGCCGGATGATGATGCTCCAGTTGTCAAACCACTCAATCCGCCTGTACCAGTTAAAGTTCCTGATCCGCCAGTTCCAACACCGATACCGCCAATTCCGATTCCTGTACCGCCCGCACCTGTTCCGGTACCTGCTACTGTGCCGGCTCCGTTACCAGTTCCAGCTACATTACTTGTTCCCGTTCCAACGTTGCTTCCTGCACCGCCCGGAATCGTAGCAGTTACATTAGATGGCGCGCCACCGGGAACTGTAGCTGTTGTTGGCGTTGTGCCACTTGTTGCGGCCGGTTGTTTTGTTGCCGCAATATTACTTAGGAAATCTTGCAACGTTGGGGTAACTGGAATTGCACTTACATCGCCATTAATTGCTGCAGCATATGCATCTGCTTCAGATTGTGTTAAACGACCTTCCAATACAGCAGTTTGAATTTCCTGCATTGTTGGTAATGTTCCAGCAGCTTTATCCGCAGCAATCTGTTCTTGGGTTATTGTATCAGTTGCTAAACCAGTTGCTGCTCCGGTTCCTGTTGTTTCCGTTGGTGTTAACGATGTTGCGCCGGCTGTACCTCCGGCTGTATCCGCAACAGGTATATCAAATTGCCCTGTATTTTTATTATACGCATATGTCGTTCCGGCAATTTGCTGAGTCGATGTTGTTGGTAACCCAACTCCCGGACCGGCAACAGGTGTATTTGCATTCGGTGTTAAACTTGCTTGATAACCTTGCGCCATAGCTAAGGCTTCTTGCGGAGTAAAATTCTTAGCAATTGCATCATTATAAATTTGAACAGCGTTTGGATCTGTTAATGTACTTGGTGCATTTACATTAGTTACTGCAGAACCCGGGCTTACCAATTGCTGCGTTGCTTCTACAATCTGCGCCAATTCATTATTGGTACCAGCTTTAACACTTTGAATATAAGTATTCTGAGCGTTACTGCCTAACATTGATGCGTTATTTGCTACATCCAAAGCCTGAGTATGATCTAAGCCTTGTGATGCCGCATTAAAGTAAGCAGCTTGCTGTGTTGGATCTAAACTATTAACCTGTGTTGCGGTTTGTAATGCTTGTGCAGGCGACATACCATTTGTTGTAATGTCGTTATAAAACGCTTTAGTTGCTGTTGCGCTCATATTTGCTAATTGTGGCGCAACCGTTACGGCATCTTGCGGGTTAATACCATTATCTAAAGCGTAAGTAAATGAATCTTGCGCAGGCTTATCCATCGTATTAACGCTAGTTGCAATCTGCAACGACGCTGTTGGGTCACCATTGGCAGCAAAATCTTTGTTAAAGCCCAATTGTGCTGCATCTGACATATTGCTTGTTTGCTGTACCGCGTCTTGCACTTTTGTTGTGTAATCACTAATTTGTGTTTGCGCTTGTGTCGCGGTCTGGTTTAACTGCGCGTTAGCATCTTGAATAGCTTGTGTTTGACCAGTATAATTTGTTGTTGCAGTTTGATATGTTTGATAATCAGTATTGTACTGATTACCTGCATTTGTAGCAGCAGTTTGTAAAGCTGTTAAATTGTTCGTATCATTACTTAACGTAGTCGTTAAAGTGTTAATTTGATCAGCTAAACTATTAGCTGTAGTTACATCATTAGCTGCTTTAGCGGCATTATACTGATCAACTAAACTAGTATAATTGTTGTAGTCGTTATTATAACTGGTATATGCTGTGTTATAAGCGTTATTTGCGCTAATTAAATTATTATACGAAGTCTGCGCCGTTGTGTATGCTGGCGTTACAGTATTTGTATAATAATCTTGTTGCTGTTTTTGCTGATCGTTAATGCCAGAAATAGTTTGGTTAACTTGAGTTGCAATATCCGAACCAGTTTTAGATAAATACTGGGATACGCCTTGCGCCAAATCTGTATTTTTTAATGACGAACCAATTTGACTTAAACTGGTGTTAACCAAACTACTAACAAACGTGGCACCAATGTTTTGACCAGCTACTGCAGAAGCGCTTGTAGCTCCGGCAATTTTACCAGCAATTGTAGAAACCGTTGAACCTAATCCAATATCTTGCGCACCAAGGTTTACACCACCACCAACAGCTGTACCAACACCAGTAGCTAAACCAGTTAATAATGAGCTATCAATATTACCAGTCATAACTAAACTTTTAGCTGCAGCACCAACTGCATTGCCCGCAGCACCAGCTAAAATTTGCTGTGTTGCGCTGTTCATTATGCCGTCTAATTCAGCGCCGTATGCGCCGGCATAAGCTGTTGCTAATACGGATGGTGCCACTCCAGCTGAGGCTGCTTGCGCCATACTATTGGCAACATCTGGTGCCAGATTATATGATTGCTGTAACGTATTAGCAATTTGATCTGGAGGAATGCCTTGAGCCACCATATTACTCGCATCTTGTGTCGCAATTGATGCAGTACTATCTGCAGCTGGGGCCAACAACGCGTCGCTAACACCGGATGCAATATTACCAGCAACATAAGACATTGCAGCACCCTCAGCTGCTTGAGTAATACTGCCGCCGTGTGCAATTGTATCTGCTGCAGATATTAATGGAAGCGCCCATGCTTGTCCTGTAGCTACCGCAGCAACTTGCGCAATCGTACCAATCGGGTCGCTTTCAACTTTTTGCACAACAGGTTTAATTGCGTTACCAATGTGCTCTACCGCACTTCCAACAGCACTGCCAACTTCTTGAACGACATTACCAATGTCTTTAATTCCACCAGTAATGGCATCACCAACATCAGTTGCTATTCCAGTAATTACTTGTACTACGCCGCCCATTATAGTCCACCTTTATCGTTTGGTTGCGCACGATCCGGTAAACCGCCTTTATGGGCATCTCCAAGATTTACAATAACAATATAATCACCGTCTTCTTTTTTCTGAATACGATAACCCATGTTAGGGAATGGCCGATGGCGTTTTACGTATTTAAAAATACTTAATAAAGACGGATCACTAAATTGGGTTACCAATGTTTTAAATCCCGCCATTCCAATTGCTTTAGTAAATACTAAAGAATTGTGCAGATAATTTGGAATGGTATCTGCATTAATAGCTCTAAACTGAGCAATTTTTCCGTCTGTAGGAGATTGATGAACCACAAAAATAGTATTGCCTTCGCGCATCATTAAGGCCTTCATTTGATACGCTTCTGCAGTAAGGCTCGCTTTAATCTGCTCGGCCGAATGCTTGCCCCCAAGTTCTTTGGCTGCTATCTTAATAATCTCGTCTTGCGAGAGCTTTTGATGTTTAGAATCGACAAAGGATGACATAGGGTTTTCTACATATATTAATGCAAAAAAAGGGCATTAATCGCCCTAAATCAATAACTTGGGCCGTTGATAATTAGTGTAAATTCGTTGGCCCAATCTTGCCAATTTTCAAAATGATCTGGGCTAGGAACAGGATATGGTTCAAAAGCGGCCATACTAGACATTTGCTGAGCAGCTGCTTTCCAGTTTTCTTCTGGCGCAAACATAACGTTTTGGCTGCCAAAATAAATAGCCATATTGCCGTTCCAATCTTCCCAGCTCATCATGTCTGGCACACATGGAAAAAACTGACCAACAGAAAGTCTTTTAGGGGCGCTCATCACCGTACTCGGCTGTAATAATCAATTTACCCATTTCGTAATTGCCGCCTAACGTATTTGATTCAAACTTTAATTGAATCAAACGATGTTCAACACGCAGGTCAATTTTACCGGTATCTGGGTTAAAGAAATAAGGCCCAGAATCTTGTTCGTCTAATTGCATAGAACCACTAGCAAATTTACGACCTAAAATAGTCATTGACATTTCACCAGACTGCAAGAAGTTTGGTTCAACGCGTCGTAAATGCATACGACGGTTAATACCAACTAAAGAATCGCCACCGGGTGTTCCAGAAATCCAGCTGATATCGCTAGTAGTAATACTAGAATAAACTGCGGTTTCGCCATTCAAAGCAATTTGATTTTGGCCGTACTCATGTTGCCACAAATTGTAACCGCCAGTAACATAGTAAACTGGCTGACCAACAACTGGTAACGGAGAAAAAGGTGTTGAAACTGTAACTAAAGTAACACCCGGTGGTTTAACCGTAGTGTTATAAATGTTTTGGGTATTTGTGATTTGGTAAGTCGGATATCCCGGAGAGTTATAAAAAGTTAAACTATCACCGGGACTAAATGTTGCTGTTTGGTCTCCAGCTAAATATAACTGATTTGAAGTTGGTGCTGGCAAACTAGCGGGATGCGCAATAACATCGAACGCTGTACCAAATATCGGATTGTAATTCCAATCTATCCAAATTGGATTAGGGAACAATTCTGTGGTATAGCCACAAGAGCGTTGTGCTCCTACAGCTTGTCCAGCATCATACCAAATCTTATCTTTAACGTTGTAGATAATTGCATCGGTACATTCTGTGGCTGTACCGCGGGGATAAAAGAACCAAATCTCATTGTAGCGGGGCACTTTAGTAGCCCATACTTTTTGACGCTGTTCGTAGTTGATGTTGTCGAAAAGGTAATTTACGTTCTTATCATTAGGCACTACCGTGACTTGGCCGTTATACGCATAGAAGCGATCGATACCCATCCACCAATAAACGCCGTCCATCTCAACCACTGCACTGGATGACATGATTGAGATTTGGCTAGAAACAATATCGTAATTCCAGTAAGTCGATGGCGTTGTAGCTGCTGCAGCGCCAGCTGGATTAAACGTAACACGAATTAAACTATCAGTTGCCCAGAACAAACCGGATGGTGAGTTAGTACCACCACGCATTGGCAAACCTTTTACAATCTTAGAACTGCCTACGTTAACTTGGTTTGCTAGAGGTCCGTTCCAATCATAAAAATTTTGATTCCCATAAGTACCATTAACATTATTGTTAGCGATAAACCCATGAGAGCCATACACAAAAATAAATGGATACAGGACACAGACACCTCCGTCAACAGAGATTGGTTTGTACGTTGGGAACTGTCCTTGACTATCTGACAATCCAGTAAATGACCAGCTATAATTGTTGCCGGGGGTGATTTGTCCAATCAATACTTGGCTAGCAACACCGCTATCAATATTAACTAAATCTTTGGCTGGGTGTGCAAGCACATAGAGTTGTCCGCCATATGGACTAAACTGCGCATCAAACTGCCAGTTGTTTAAGTAAGGACCGTTTACTGGGTCTGGTGTAAATACCGCATTGCTAGTTAAATAAACTGTATTAGCACTATTGGGAACTGTACCACCAGTAAGAGTTACTGTAGTAACATTTGAACCGTATGTTGCCGATGAAACCGTAAACGTTGTAGCGTTACTGGTTTGCTGAAATATAAGATGGCTAGTATTTGGAAACGTAGCTACAGCGTTACCGCTAATAGTAATCGTAGACGTTATTGAGTTGCTATTTGCAACAGGTACAAAAGCAGTACCGGGCAAAATAGTAACTGGGAATGGACCACTTCCGGTAGCAAAGGTTGTGCCGGTAGTAAAGACATCCAACTCTTTATAATTACCAGCAAAAATATAGTTAACGCCGTTGTATGGTTGTGCTACCATACCGCGATAGATACCCACCAAACTGGTAAAAATTGAGCGATAGCCCCCCATCTTTTTTGGAACACCGCGCTGAAAACGACACCATACACCGTCGGTGTACTCGTCGGTCTCAAAGTAAGTACCATCACGTTTAATCCCGGGCGGAACTGCTAGTGTATAGATCCGGGTAAACTGTGAGGTATCTTGCTGAACATTATCAGCTGCCATTTAGAACGTCCCGCCGCTAATTGATTTTGCGTTTAATGATGCAAGTACATTAACTGCCGGTGCAGAAGGATTTGATCCATCCATGTTTACAATCTCAGAACCGTTTGCAGTTAAACCCAAAACACCAGTACCAACTAAATACATACCGCTGGTTGTGTCGTTATTGAACGAATATGCTGGCAACGATTGTGTGCCATTAGACGCATAAAACAAACCAGTTGAAGAAGCTGTTAAAATATATAAATTTGTACCATCACTCAATACAGTGTAAATATTACCAGCTGATAAAATGATTGGTGTCTGTGAGCTACCTTGACATTGGAAAGTAATATTGTAACCCGTTTGATTGGTATTATTTACCAAAATATAAATCTGGGTAATAGCTGGCAATGTTACTGCTAGGTTTTGTGTACGAGTACCAGACTGCGCAATGTAGGTCTGGATAATTGGGGCATATGATGTTAAATTAAATGTGTTAGTAAGAATAGTATCCACATCATAAGTTGCTGAGTTAAATGTTACAGCAGATGGAGCAACCCAACCAACAGTAATAAAACCGCCCGCAGTGGCATCATAAAAAATAAATCCGGAATCGCCGGGATTAGCTACAATTTCGGTTGTGTTATTAATTACAGCTGGAACCGGTGGAATAATAGCAAGACTACCAGTACCGTTATTTCTAAAGCCAATATACCAACCATAGCTTAGTGTCTGTGGTGTTGGTAGATTAAATGTGCCAGCGCCGCCATTCCAAACAAAAGTTGCAGCACGGCTAGCGTCACTAATAACCGGTGTGGATGTTACATCAACGGTATTTTGCGAAGTAGCTAACTTACCGTTAACGGTAGTTAAACCAGCACCGGCTAATGTAGCCGCATCTGCATAAGATGTACCAGCTGCAAATGTGACGTTATTCCAAATACCACCGGGAGTTGTATTATCAGTAAGATAAAAATACTTGCTAATACCAACCGGTACGGAAACGGAGTTTGCGCCCGTATAGTCTTTAATTGTGAAAGTATTTGAGCCAAGGTTACGGAACAAAATGTCCGCGCCCACTGTGCCTTGGTCAGCTTCCGGTAAAGTAATGACAGCAGAATTGGCGTTAGCACTAGTACAAACGCAGTCAATAATCCTAGCAGCAGGAATTTCACCAGTTGCTTGATTAACAATAGCGGGCCAATAGAGGGGTGTAACTGAACCAAAAGAGAGCGCATAGTAAGATACATCCGTTGGAGTAACAACGGTGCCGGTAAATGGCGATGTGTAGACTGGAGTTGTCATATTTTAAGGTTCCTGAACCGTAGTATTGCGATCCACGCGGCGAGAATTGTCTTCTTTTTTGAGCGCTGCGAGTGCATCTGTATAGTAGCTTTTCCAAACTGGCAATTTATCAAGCGCTTTTAAATAGCCTTGAGCTTGTAATAAAGCGCCATACAACATTGCTTGCGGGGCAATTTGCGTCCACAAGTTTTGTTGATTGTTCTCATCTAAAGGTTGAATCTCTGCGTAATAAATAATTTCTACAGGATAATTTTGATCTGGCTTAGGAGCAAAGTTCCAGTTGCTGTAATCATAATCTGCATAATACAAAGGTTTGCTGTTTGAAGATTCAGCTAGATATTGTGATACATAATCTTGGCTACGCAACAAAACAGGCTCGCCATTAACTTTCATAGAAACGGTTTTACGCCAACGAGATGGTTTATTTAAAATAGTTTGATTTGTTGCTAAACTGGTTTCTACAACAATTAATTGCAAATAGGTTTTTAACTCGGCCGCGATTGATGATTCGGCTAACGCAATTAAGTTAGGAATCTGCGCAACAAAGTCCGCGTCATCGCGCTCCATGTAATCAATCACATTTTGTACGAGGCTGTTATAGGTCATTATTACTGACATGGCTTACCTTGTGTAGTAACTGATATTAGGTTGGAAGTAGATTGGTGACTTATCGCGATCCTCATCTTCAAACTCTTGGCGAGCTTGTAGTGCCAATTTTTCAAGATAGGTAATTCGGTTAATATCAATCTGTGGCAACTGCATAGCCAATTTGTGTGACAAGGCAGCTTGGATATAAGGAATGACGCGATCTGGCATATACAATTCGTTTGTCAACGAACCAACGTCTTGGGGTTGCAATTCCAGTATCATTTCGAATACTTGGAAGTTGTTGTTTGGTACTGGCCACAATGCCATCTGAGGTACGATCTGACGATCAAACCAATACTGCAATGTGCGTTGACTTGGAAATTGTTTGTTTGGCAAATCAAAGTAATCCGTACGGTTCAGACGAGCCATAGGGATAACTTGTTGGGATTGAGCAAACTGAATAGCGCGTAACGAATAGGTTGAGCTAGTGTTACGGTTTTGAAGGCGATAGTAATAAAACCCTTGTGTTGGGTTTACTTGGAAATACTGCCATTGAAAGTCGGACAATGTGACAGAATCAAATGATTGCCAAGTTGTCCAGTTGATACCATCATTACTGACTTGCAAATCAATTGCGTAAGTTGTTGTGGTATTTGGGGAGTAAGCATTAAACCCGATATAAAACAAACGGGTTTGTTGGTTATAAGCTGCGCCAAAATAGTTTTCAGACAGGGTGGTTGTTGCATGTAGCAACAAGTCCGGATTATTAGTCTGGTCAAACAAAGCTGGAACCGAACCATTATCGGCAGGCAAATAACCAGAAACAGCTGGGTTAGTAATATAAACCCAGTTGGCTTCTAACACATCCACGCAATTAGCGGGCATGGAAAGAAACTGCTGATTAGTTTGCGCGCCAATAATTTCAATCTTTTGCAACCAAATATTGATGCCGCGATTAACCGAGTTTTGCAAAATGTAAAACAAGGCTTGTTTGCCAGCATTAACTAACTCGGGCGTCATTTCTTCTGCAGTTCTACCTGCATCACGATATGCGTACGAAATTAATTGGTCGACATTGATTGATGTCTGGTTATAGGTTCCACTATAGGCCAAAATTATCTCCCGCGGCCAGCGGCTCGCTTAGTTACTTTTTGTGGCAGATTTGGTTTTGCTTTACCGGCCTTAACAAACTCTTTGCCAACTTTTTTAGGAATGCCAAGAGTAGATTTACCCTCAGCAGCCGCGTACATGGCGCCCATTTGAGCTTTTGACTTAATTGGCATATTAGCAAGCCTTTTTAACTTTACCACCACGCTTTTGAGCAGGCATAGCTGGTTGCATTGTTGGAGTAGCTTGCTGCTGTGGTTGTGGTGCAAATTGTGCTGGATTAGGCGCGCCAACACCGCTAACAGCAGCGTTCATTGGACTTAGGCCAGATAGTTTGCCGGAGATATAGTTCTTCAAACGACGGGCTGGACCGGCAATCATTTCGCGGGTAGCCATGTTGTCTTGACGATCTAACGCATCTTGAGCAGCATATGGGTCTTTTTCAAAGTTAGGCGCGCCGGTCGAATCACCGGCTGCAAACTTTTTTACTTCACCACCCTTCTTGTACTTATTTGGTCCACCTTTTGCGCCAGAAGCAGCAGCGGCCGTTTTAGGACCTTCGCTTACTTTTTTAGCTTTAGTAGAACCAGCTGGCATTTTGTTAGTTTTGCTAACATCGCTGCCTTTAAAAGCAGGCTTTTCAGACGCGCGTGAAGGAGCAGCAGCTTTAGCTGGCTTGATGTCTTTTGCTTTTTCGATGCTGTCTAAATCACCAGATTTTTTATTAGCACCATAAACACCAACTGCACCACCATCTTTATATTTACGAACAGAACCCATTTCTTTTTTGCTACGACCGCCTTTTTTGAGTTTAATCTCAGTTGGCTCTTTGTCGTGCTCAGCTTCGTCATGTTGCTTGAATGCTTTTTTGATGAGCTTCTTATCTTGCTCCATATCAGACTTGCTAACTTCGCCGCCTTTTTTCATCTTGCCGCCCCAGCACATCTTTTTAGTTTTGACTGCGCCGCCTTCTTTGAAGCATTGCATTTTGGGTAATTGTTTAAAGCCGTCCATGGTGATTTCCTATAGGTTGAATGGTTAATCGGATTGATCAGATCCTATTAATATTAATGCACAAAAACAACAAAATATGCCCTAAATTTCAGTTAAGAATAGGGCTCTTTCTTTTTGCCGACGAGCTTTTAAAACTGGCGGATTACTCCAATTCAAAAAAGCATCGGCAGCTTTGATGTAGTCTAACTGGTTAATATGTTGGACTACTTCAGACTTCTTAAAATGATCTGCCCCAATATTAAAGCATAGGCTGTATAGAGCGTCGTATTGGTTCTGGTTAAGGGGAGCCCTTACCGAATTCATTACGGCCTCGTCACACCACTTTAAATCGCTTTTAAACAGGTCTTCTACTTGCTGATCTGTTAGGGTAGCGTGCAATAGGTATTGCTCATCGGATTTAATGAGATGGCCCACTCCGATGGTCCATAAACCTTTTGAGTCTTTATAAGCCTGATTGCGCTTACCCTCAAAATGGGTAATAAAGTCAAATGTTGATTTAGTGATAGCCATGATCTGTTGTTCCACATTTTGCATTATTGGGGTGTTTTGAAGCACCCAAATAAGTGTGCACAACCAAATAGCTAAAAATAGCCTTCTATTCATGATAACTCCTTTGCAGTATATTAATGCAAATTTACTTGGCGTTTTCGAATGCCTGTAAATCTTTTAACTGCTGAGCTAC
>Ga0208614_1000357_pt1 | contig 14373 bp, 20 predicted proteins | sample CryBogCBE23Jun09_FD_184554 | JGI IMG/M metagenome (GOLD analysis project Ga0208614, IMG submission 184554) | Freshwater microbial communities from Crystal Bog, Wisconsin, USA - CBE23Jun09 (SPAdes) | ecosystem: Environmental > Aquatic > Freshwater > Lake | place: Crystal Bog, Wisconsin, USA...
GGCGATTCAACAATAATTCACGGAAAGCTCCAACTGGGCCTTTGTCATCTTGGCTTATAGTTCCCCAACTTCGAACTTCTAGTAAAGGTTCAATGCCATTCTGTATCTCTATGATATAATGAGTATCAGAGTATCCTTCAATATCTACAGTATGTACTACCTTGCCTTGAGTTAATCGATTGTATCCAGCGCCTGTTGCTACACCGTAAATCCAAGCATTGTCGCCTACTTTATACTTCTTCTTTAAACGAATAGAAGCCATACAAGACCTATGTAAGTTAATTGGTGCGCCATTTGATCTGCACCTAGCAAAGCCCAAAATTGAGGCATCTCAATAGTGTAGCCAAACTTTTTGTTAATATTCATCTTAGCCCAATCAATATGGTAATGGGCAATTAAATCAAAGACACCTAACACAATGGCTGAAGGGAAATCAATAAAGATGCTCATTACAGCCGCAGTAGCAATACCCTGCTTTAGACTGTGCTTGACTCCTATCGAATCGAGATAGGTACCTTTATGTGCAACTTCTTCATTAGATTGATTTACAAAATCAATATACCAATGTTTAATCTGTAATAAGATTAGGATATAAAAAATTTCACTGAGCATCTTTATCTGCCATTTTGGATTCTAGCAGGTCCTTAATGAACTTTAGTGCTTTGCGATTAGTATCAAAAATGTACTCGCTATCCTCATCTTCTGTTCGCAAGGCAACGATGACACCATTTTTTACTTTACGCAACTCTATTGAATCAAAGTCCATAGGACCTCCCGTTTATTGTGGTACTGACAAATTATAATTAAAGTGGAAGATACCGATATGAGCTATTTCTTTACTCAAGTCGTGATCGACCCAAACATCAAAGCCTGCTTCTTTTGCTTTGTTACAGAAGAAGATATCTTCACCAATTTCAAGATTAAGTTCTGTAACATATTCTTGTAGGTAATGTGGTTGAGGAATCTTCTCATATACTGAACGATGTACTAATACCATACCGTGCGGTAGTACATCTACTTTTTGCATTGGAGGACTGTTGTCATCCGTTACTAATTCTGTGAACTGTCCAGCTTTACCCATCATACCAGTAAAGCCTGGATTTGGGAAACGGCGTCTACGATAGTTAGCACCAACTAATGGTACGTTACGTTTTAACAATTTTAACGGAGCATCGATTGGGAATTTCATGTCTGAATCTACCCACCAAGCATAATCGAAATCGGATTTCAAGAAAATATCTGTTAAATTTCTACGTGCAATAGTAATAACAGATCCAATATTGAAAGCACAATTAATTTTAATACCGTTAGCAACTAAGTTTGCGGCCGCCATAGCCAAGTGCTGTGCAAATTCTGCATTAACCATTTCCATAGCAGGAACCAAAATCATAATACTTGGTGTCTTGCCTTGCGGGCCCGCGGCTGGATTTGCAGGTGCGGCCTGTTGAACCTGTGGTCTTGCACTAAAAATTGGCTTACTCTTGTTTTTCATTATTATCCTTTGTTTTAAACTCTTGCATTTGACTTACTAGCTTTTTTGATCTTTGGCTTAGTAGTTTATAAGTATCTATACTGTAATTATCAGAAAAAATTTCCTCCATTACAAAGATAGAGTCTGTGCCGCTACTTGTTTGCTGTTCCTGGTTCATCACATTCTTCTACACTTGGATCAGCATTTTCCCATGCTGTAAACTTTGGACTCAGTCCACCCTTGTCGGTTGCAATATATTTTACACCGTCGATGCATAGCAAGGTAATGGATCCAAAATCTGGAATTTCTTTTGTGCTTACAAATTTAATATCAGCACCAAATCCAGGCTTACCCTTTGAAGTTGATTTTGGTTCAGGCCCGCAAGAAACCACACCACCCAAAAGAGTGAGTATTACCAAAACTTTTAATATAGGTCTCATGTGTTTATTGTATAACAATTTTTGAATATAGTCAATTATTTTTTATCCAAAACAACTCCGGGGAACTGTTGAAGCAATACTGGAAATATAGCAGGTGCTTCTTCATCTGTCAGGTTGCTCATGATCACATTTATTTTTCTTGGCAGTACTTGAAAGTTATCCGGAATATCCTGTCCGCCTTTACTTCTAGGAATAATATGATCTAAATGGGGTTCGTGCCAGTCCTTGTCATTACCTGTAATGATTTTGTTCTCTCCACGACCCCAGTCATACGATCTATAAATTCCCAGACCATCAGTCCAGCCATCTGGAGACTTATTGTACATTTCCAACGCCTGTGCATCAGTCCAGTTGTACTTGTTTTTGTAGTAACCAAATATTGTTACATATTTGTAATCCCTATTGTTACAGAAGTGTTCAAACAATTCTTCTGTGTAATAGGTGTTATCTTCAAAACTAGTACACGGTTCTCTAGAAACTAAGGCTTCGTTAATGGTCTGGTAATTTTGCATGATTAAACCAATGGAAAAGTAAACTTAGGAATACCTTCTGGCCACTTGGGTGGATTCCAAGCAATCTCAGGAGCATACTTCGTACACACTTGATAAATGCCTTCGGCGATAATTACCGGCTCTGGAACACGACTACCTGTTGCCTTGATGTTGGTATTAGCCTTGTAAGAATCTTTAATATTCTTATGTACAGCATTCCCTGCATTGTCACGTGCCCAACGCTTTTTAATAGCCTGTGTAATAGCATAGTCCATTTGCATAGGATCGATCTTTGTGCTTTGCGTCTTGAGGAACTCCATCAATCCCCAACTGTTAGCAGTTTGGAACTTGCAGGTTGGGAACATGCGAGCGTTCATTTCTGTCGCACGAGTAAAGTGATCCTTCTTATAGGTCTCACGATAGTTAATCATGTTACCGATACTGTTAAGTACTAATCCAACGCTACCGTTAGGATTATTATCGCCTTTCTCTGCTACAGTGATTCCAAGCTCTTCAAACAGTTCGTGAAGTTCGAAACTAAGCAAATCTTCTTCCTCAATAGGCATACCTGCTTCTTTTGCTTCGATGTAACGCTGTACACGAATGCGATAACGGTCAAACTCACTTGCTGACAAACTGTGAATGTTGATGCCGGCGTATTGTGCTACGTCCCAGTATTCGTCATCGCTGTCGATGTAGGCAATAGGAACTTGTTGGATGCCTAGGATAATACAGGCCAATGTACGGTGTTGAGCATCGTTAACAAAGATACGACCTTTGCTGTCTTTGCGTCCAATACCAGGGAATACAAGTCCTGCATTAAATCGAAACACGATGTCTTCAAAGATGTGGCGTAAGAATACATCACGTTGTTTGTGTGCGTTCTTATAAAGTTTGTCAATTTGAATTAACAAGTCGGGACCGTAATTCATTGCTGGAACTTTGTCCAACTCTGCGGCCTGTACTAGACTTTCAAATTCTGCTAGTTCGATGCCTAACAGAGGATTGTCTTGACCCATATTAACCAATTTGGTAAAACAATGGATCACAACATCGATTAGTGTAGGTGCTTTGCCTAGACTACGTGTTGGAATATAAACGGGGATTAGATTCAGTCTGCGTCTTTTTTCTTGAGCAGTAAGACTAGACCATTTGACGCGATTGGCTTTTGGGCCAAGCAATTTGAATAAATCTTCGCCGAACAGGCTAGTGATTTTTGGGTGATATGACACGATAGTTCCTTTATAAAAAATGTAAAATACTTGATATACAAGCACGTTTGTAAGCTGATAAACAGCTCACAGTATTAATTATAAGGTCAAACTACTATTGTGTCAAGTCTTTTTAATGTTTTTATATATTTTTTTGAGCAACCGCTTGATCACAGGGTGTTCGGAATCCTGATCAAACGTCTGCACATAAGCAAACAAGTTGATGCTGTCCTTGACTCCAATTTCTTTCAAATTGGATAATTTGGACAAAGGAATCTTTTGAGCCTGTAATTCTTGGGCTATGTTGTAAGCATACGCATCTATCTCATCCGGATCTCCCAAATATTCTTGGGCATCTCGATGTTCATTAAATGCTGTAGCATGTTTGATGGCGACGTCTTCAAAATCACGTGCCCTACTTTGACGCATATGAATCAGTTCGTGTGCTAGGCTATCTGCAACTAATACGCATAAGTTCATCCAAGCAATTTCATCTAGCATAAGATGATTAGTATTTGGATTTGTTATTAGAACTAATTCTATGGAAACTTTTTTACGCTCATCTAGATCTGGATCGTAATAAGCATTGATGTTGATGTCATCCATATCAACATCATTGGAGTGTGCGGCTACTACGTCTACCCTAAATCTACTAGCGATAAATTCGCCAAATACATCTAGGAAATCTTCGACGGGAAACAGTACATTAACCATTTGTTCTTTTAGGTCGGACATTACGCCAAGAACATCTGTTCTCTTTGGTATTTCTATGACATGTCCTAATTTAGGACTGCAATTAATTTTTTTAGCTTTCAATATAATAACCAATTATTTGTTTTAAAGGGTTTGCCATAGTAGGCATTTTCTAATTGACGCATAATGAGATTGCGCATTCTGCGTATAATTGGATGATTATGATTCCAATCAAATGCCTTTAGATAAGCATACCAATTGGAGTTTTTATGTCTAGAGCATTCGTCAGAGTCTAAGTATCGTCCAATTACGTTTGGATCGTATCCGAACCGATCGACTAGTTCGCAAGCGGTGTTAAAAGCAAATGCACCCATTTCATCCCTATCGCCGTAGTATTCCTGTTCTTTACGTTCTTTGGTCAATAGTGATGTACTTTGATATCCGGGAAGACTTTTAAAGTTTCTAGCACGGAACTGACGCATATGGATTATTTCGTGCATAAGAACATCTGAAAAACGGATAGCCATGCGCTTCCAACGATACTGTGTAAGTTTTAACTTCTTATCCGTAGGATTATAGTTAAAGTTAACTTCTATGGCAGGAACGGATTTGGCATCCTTGTCACTGTAGTAAACACCGCCCATAAAAATATAACCAGGAGTTGTTGGATTATATACGCACTTTTTAATCTTTATAGGTAAATGACGTTTAAGATGTTTTACAATGCGTTTTTGGATTTGACTAGGGGATAGCTCTTTGCCCACTATTTCGCTATTCAGCGAATAGAACATAGAGTACAGGTTACTGCGGGTAATTTCCGACCAATCAAAGGGTAATTGCATCATGGTACACTCCTGATACAAGTATTTACTCTTTTAGTATTTTTTAATTAACTGAATAGATAATAGGGTTTTAACTCTTTTTTTGTCGGCCACCCTTGCGATTGGCCGCAATCTTTCTCTTATGTTCTTCTGATTTAGGTTTACCCTTATTTCCAGAACCGTTTAAATTACCTTTACGACTATTCATTGCTTTTGCTTCTTCGAGACCGTATTTCTCAACCATTCGTTCCCAAATAGTCTTGCCACCGTTTGCGTCAGCATCTTGTTTATTTTCTTTTGGAGTACCCCAATATAAATGATTAGGATTACTACAAGCACCGTTATGGCAAGCATGACAAACGTGTATCTTCTTTCCTGCTGGAATTGTTGTTTCTAATACATGCGCTAACAATCCTTTGCAGTACATACTTTGACCGCCACGTTCTATGCAAGGCTCATCTAGCTTCAGATGTTTCTGTCTTTCTTCTTTTGATAACTCAATATATTCGTAAATGTTTTTCATACATTTATTTATACTAAACACGCTGAATAGCGTGATTACCAAACTCTGGTGCCCAGGGTCGGACTCGAACCGACACGCCTCACGGCAACGGCTTCTAAAACCGTCAAGTCTACCAGTTTCATCACCTGGGCATATTTCTTTTCTATGTATATATTATATACGCATTTAACTATATTGTTAAACATTTTGGAGCGGGATACGAGAATCGAACTCGTCACTAAACCTTGGCAAGGTTTCGAGATACCACTTCACCAATCCCGCATTATTCTGAATATTGACTTTGATTGGCCCAATATTGATCAAGCTCACTGGGCTTAAAAGTCATGTTAGGAGCAATGTCATTGTCAAATATTTGACTCATAGTTCTGCGTATTGAACCTTTTTCTTCTGTAGAAAGTAGTCCGTAATCATGCCTATAAGTCATGCACATCGAATGTATAATTTGCTCTCTGTTCATATATTTAATTATCTCATTTATTGGTGGGCTCTGCAGGAATCGAACCCACATCTCGAAGTTCGAAGCATCGCATTCTATCCGTTGAACTAAGAGCCCTCTTCTGGTGCGCCCATCCTAAAGACCATCTGATGGATTTCGGTTAAGTCTGCACCCGGATCAACGAAATGCGGAATTACCCAACGCAATTCGTTCCATACCTTTTCATTCCAGTCCTCGACTAACTTGTTGCCTCTCAACATCAAAGCTCGTAAGCTGGTCCACATTTCTTTCTTCCATAAGCCATATGGAGTAAGCAATAGGTTTTGATTTAAAAATGTGCTGTCATGGATAGCGTTTATCCAAACAGTGAATTCCTCATCGTTGAGATAGTATGGTACTTGATTACATCCGTGGAATCCAAAACTGTGTCTGTAGCCTGTTGGATGCTCATGACTGAACTTATTGGCTATAACTTTAGGAGCATACTGTATGCCTTGAGCCATTAACCATCTGCGATGCGTTACGCAGATTAATTGATCTTCTAACCAGCCCTTTTGAGGACTTTCTTTCCCAAAGGCATCGGGATTAATCATTTTCATGTAGTTGAGCAACTTCTTGCTTCGCAAACTAAATCCACCGTTACCCACGTCCCATCCTGAACCAACTTGGTTCCACGGGGCTCCTATGAAATCGTACTTTAAGAATTCATCATCCCAGTGCTCTGCTTGCGTTGGAAAACCGTCATATTGTATAAACAATGCGTGGCTTGTTTCAACTAGATCTGGCACTTTAGTAAAATACATTCTACTGTGTTCACGTGCATCAAACTTTGGAACTTCATAGAAGCGTCCTTTGTCGTGATAGCGTCTGTCACCAATCTGTATCAAATCGGCATCGGGAAAGATCTCTAACGTCTTGTCTATGGCAAAACGTGTAGCTTCGTGATTTAAACTATCGAGTGTTACTATTGTAAGATCTTTTAGCATGATATAAATTTGGTGCCCATTGAGAGATTCGAACTCCCGACCTACTGATTACAAATCAGTTGCGCTACCAGCTGTGCCAAATGGGCATATTGTTACTTATTTTTTTAGTGCTTTAACCTCTAAGGTATTGAGCACAAATCCTATCGAACACTTCCTTATGATCTTCTAAGAAGTCCTCGCTTTGCGTTATAAAGTCCCAATGCTTGGGATCACCTAAACCTATCCAAACTTCTGCATCGTGTCTTGTACTGCTTCCGCCTACACTAGGATAGTATTGTATAGTTCCTGTAAATTTAGTAATAGGGAGTTTACGAACATATTCACTTGTAGTCCACCACCAAGTCCCTGAATAATGTCCTGTAGGCCAATTACCCCTGCGCCAAAGTATTCCTGCTGTATCATAGCCTTCTTCTAGTTTAGCTACCGCATCACGCCAGTTGACTATGTTATAATCTTCTAAATCTCTAATCCAATGTTGGATATTGGGCCACCAAGCATTGTCCATCCACGTGATACCTTTGGCATGCATCCTTAATATGTGATAGCTTCCACCATCATCGAGGGCGTCTTGCTGTAGTTTACTATTGGTATAAACTTCTCCGCCTTCGATAACGGGATCAGGATGTGTATAAAAACCTACTTTAGGATAGTCCTTGCAACGTTCAATCAATTCAGAGAACTTTGATGGGTCAACATGTAGGCTAAATGTAATGCTTTCTGCGGCATCCCAAAGTCCGGATGACTTCATCTTTTCGATCGCTGGATAAACTATCAGTTCCCATCTGTTGAAATCAGGGATAGCGTAATATATACGTATAGGTTTCATAGAAATATTTATGGTGTGGCCGGTAGGACTTGAACCTACAAAGGCGATGACTAAGTCGTTGCCCCATCCCTTAAACCAAAAAGTTTTTTGGAGGTCTGCCAGATTCCACTCACGGCCACATTGTAATTATACATTAATCACAAAAAGTTGCAAGAGTTAAATCTGCCAATAAATACCTACATAATTGGAGTTAGTTAATGAGCGATCTTAGAGTCATATACGATGATTTGGTAAACAAATATGGTACAGAAAAAGATACTGTACATACCTTCAGCGACAAAGGTACTGATCACACCTATATTGAATTTTACCAAGAACGATTTAATCATTTAAAGTCAAATATCAAAATGCTCGAAATTGGCATAATGACAGGTGGTAGTCTTTTACTATGGTCTAAGTTCTTTGACAATTATAAATTAGTTGGAATAGAATTAAGTCCTAGTTGGTCTTACAATGCTGAGTTTCAACAGCAACTGATAGACGATGAAAATATCGACTTACATTTTAATATCAGTTCCACTAATGAAGAGTATGCCGCCCAATTTGAGGACGAAGCATACGATGTAATCTTAGATGATGGCGATCACGATCCTAACACTCAAATAGCCACCTTCATGACATACATTAGCAAATTAAAAACTGGTGGTACATACTATATCGAAGATGTTCGCGGTGAACAAGAATTTAGGCAAATCGTAGAAAGCATACAAGTTTGGAAAATGGAAAACAAAGTAGAACTTGATATGAATGCCTATATGGGAAATCTGGCCCGTAGACCGGATGACGTTATTATTACAATTACAAAACTATGAAAACATTATCAGAAATCAATGAAGAGCTCAAAGCTCAATACGGAGAAACTAGTTTAGATTTCACCGACAAGGGTGCGGCCACGGGACATAGCTATATTTCCTTTTATTCAAAATACTTCGACCCTAAGCGCAGTGATGTAAAATTACTCGAAGTAGGCATCAGCAGTGGTGGTAGTGCGCTGTTATGGTCGTCATACTTTGAAAAGTATCAAATAGACACATTCGATTATCATAGCGGCTTTGCATCACCAACACCTTTCCAGGAACAGCTATTGGCTAATCCCAACATCAAATTGTCATTTAATCAAAACAGCCACGATGAAAAATGGGCCAATACTTTCCAAGACAACTATTACGATTTTATAATAGATGATGGAGATCACGACATCAGGTCCCAATGGAAAACAATGTTATTGTACTGGCCTAAGGTAGCAGTTGGTGGTACTTACTTTGTTGAGGATCTATTGAACACTACAGCGGCTGAAGAATACGCTCATCACGTGAAAATCTATTTCGAATCTATCAACCAAGAATATTCTATAGAGACTTATCTAGGTACACGTATTAATGAAGGTAGACTAGATGACGTTATAGTTGCTATAACTAAACTCTAAGATTTTGTAATTACCAACAGGATATCATCTATCCTGCCATTCTTATATCCAATATGTTGAGATATCTGGGCCGAAGGTGAAACACTCTTTATATGCTTTTCTAAAATCATTATAAGATGTTCGCCTTGGATATCTTCTATTACATAGGTACCGCCTGGCACTAATCTACTCCATGCCAGACTAAATGCTGTAATCTGAGAATCTAATGTATGTGCGCCATCGTCTATGATAACTTCAAATTGACCGGGGATGCCGTCATACGTTGACTGTAGTGTGCTATCACTATTCCATAGTAAATGCACATACGGATCATCATTTATGTCTGTTTGAAATTCTCTGATGTTACAGTAGGTTGGTTCTATATCCATGCCCCATAGATCATAGGGAATGTTATGTTGTTCACAGTAGGTTTTCCATAACCATAAACTACCACCTGCTCTAATTCCAATATCTAATATACGTATGGAAGATTTGTATTTGTCGAGCAGTGATTGATAGGTATCTATGTAACTGTGCCACGATCCTTTATCAGTAAAGTACGCAGGATCTTCTCCCCAACGTGCTGTACCTTGATCGCATAGTTCTTGTAAAGTTTGCATAAGAATATTTATAGCTGGTGCTCTAGCCAAGAATCGAACTTGAAATACATCCTTACCAAGGATGCGTTATGCCATTTAACTACAAGAGCCTTATCGACCGCGCCCTGCACTACGAGTACTGGGCTTTTTCATCGAAACTTGATTTTTAAACTTAGCCTGTTGTACTTGTGCTGTTTTGGATCCCGGAACTTTAGGGTTCTTAGCAGTCATAGCGGCCGCTATAAATGGATTCTTGCTTTTCTTTTCTTCTGTCATTTTAGTAGTACCTATTTGCACTTTCTAGGTAGTCGATGTATTCATTGACCCCTGTTGTAATATCCCGCATGTCGCTAGGATCAAAACCTAAATCTGTTAAAGGTGTTAAGTCTGCCTTGGTATATGTTTGATACTGTGCTGTCAAATCCTTGGGCATATCGATTAACTCAATCTTTGCACCTGTACGGATAGTGGTTAGCATAGCTAAAGTTTCAAAACTGGTAGGAATGCCTGTGCCTAGATCGTAAACACCTGGTCGGAAGTTCTTTGCCATCCAGTAGCAGGCTTTGCATACATCTTCTACATAAATGAAATCTCTGCGTAGTTGATCGCTACCTTTGAATAATTTAATTTTGCCTTCAGCACTTTGATTGTACCAATGATAGATGGTAGATGCCATACGGCCTTTATGATATTCATTAGGACCATATACATTAAAAAAACGTAAACATGCTGTAGCAGGACTAAGTTCTAATTCGCTTAGACTCTTGCTAAACGCATATTGATTTAAAGGACCGTTACCATTACCGTATACTGCGGCAGAACTAGCAAACACAAACGGTATATTATTGTTACGGCAGAAGTTGGCCCATTGTCTAGTACTTAAAACATTCTGCTTGTAAACTTTGGACCAATCATCTGCTAGCGTATCGCTAATAGCACCCATATGGATCACAGCTTCTATTTGCTGTGGCGGTGTTGCTAACAAAATTTCTATCTCGTTGGTACTAATTAAACTTAATTCTTTGTTAACTAGATTTTTAAATTGAGTAGAAATTGGTAGATCATCTACACCAATAATATCTGTTATACCTAATTTGTTTAGGTATCCAACCATCACGGATCCAATGAATCCACCTGCGCCTGTAACTATAATCATACTGCTATTTAAGCGGTGCGTTTGATGAGGTGATATCCAAATTGAGTTTGCACTGGATCTGTTACTGTACCCACTTCTGCATTAAAGGCCGCATCTTCAAAAGGTTTAACCATTTGTCCACGGCTAAACATACCTAAGTCACCGCCATTACGGGCACTACCGCATGAGCTATTTTGCTGTGCTAGCGTTGCAAAATCTGCGCCAGCCGCTATCTGCTCTTTTAATGCTACTGCTTTTTCTAGGGTCGGTACTAGGATATGACTTGCTCTTACTTGTGACATTTAATTTTCCTTTTTGTAATTGGAGCGGGATAAGAGAATCGAACTCTCGTCATCAGCTTGGAAGGCTGGGGTAATACCATTATACGAATCCCGCACTTTATAGGTGCCCTCTGTGGCGCTTGAATCCTTGATAACCCAACTCTTCCTGGCCGGTCCTTGTACATGGTCGACATTGACAAGTATTTCGGTGTTCCAGTGTAGTTACTCAAAGGGCACGTATAAAGTGTCTAGCTACTCTCACCACAAGAGCCCTAGACTGAGTAGTTACCCTGTCCACACGTTGTTTCTATCTAGACGACTAGTGTTCTCGCCTTTGTGATTTCTTAAGTCGCCCTACCTGGGCCTTACGGTAGATCCAATGCACCGTGCTCTTATGGTTTGGCAATTACCCACTTTTATAACGGTAAAGTGTAACCGGGGTTTTGGTGCGACTGGGCGGACTTGAACCGCCATGCCTTGCGGCAACAGATTTTAAGTCTGTCATGTATACCAATTTCATCACAGTCGCAAATTTGGTGTAGGGCTTCCACCTACTTCCACCTCGTTTTTAAGTCCGCGTGTCCAGGACTTTTACAAACTGTAACGATCGCTCATTACAGTCTTAAGCATGATGCCTTCTGGTGTGAACTCGCTCATGTCTGCGGCAAGTAAGGCCTTCATGATGCTTGGGCTGAACCCAGACACTAGAGCGGCACCTGACTTGTCTGCCTTTACAGGCACGTTGTCAGAACTGTTCAAGTTCCAGAACACAACTTGTGGCACAGAGTAACCTGCGTCAGCATACTTGCGTTCGATCATTTCCATTGCGTTGTCGTCATGACGAACACATTGGTTGAATTGCATGTCACTCAAGATTAGGACCATCGCTGGCATTTCTTCTTGAGCTACATTACCCTTCACTGCAACATCCAAGATCTTCTCAAATGCCGCATGTAGGTTTGTACTCATGTCCCAATCGCTCTTAACCATTTGGGCCATCTTTTGAACCACGTTACCCTTTAGGTGCAGTAATTCAGACTTATCAGAGAAAGTCAAGAATGTATCCTTGAACTTGCCCTTGTTCTTGTCAGCCAAGTACAAACCTAGCGAAACTGCCACGTCCATGCAAGTCACCGAAGTGTTCTTGCCAGCTGGACAGCCCATAGAGCCACTAACGTCTACCATTGGTAGGATGTTAGCATCGCCTACATAGTTTGGCAAAGCCTCCCATTGTGCGATGATATGATCAGTTTCTGTCTTGTCAAAACGTGCATAAGAGCTTACACCCTTGATCACGTCATATGGGTAAACTGCTCCAGCGTTAACCTTAACAGTTGGATCACCCTTAACAAGAGCCGCAACATACTCAGCGAACTTTGTAGTGTTACGGTTGAATGCCTTCTTGTAGCGAGCTGACGCTACAGATGGAACGTGTGAGAAGTTGATGTTATCCCAGTCCTTGGCACACATTTGTGTTTCAACGACCTTTGTAAGTGCTACTAAACTCTTACGGTAGAACTTTGGGCTCATACCAAAGAATTCACGGATTTCACGTGCTACTTCACCCTTACGTGGAGCCCACTTGGCCGCTAGGCCATTCTTCTCACGAAGTGCATCGCCTAACATAGTGTAAGCGGCCTTCTTTAGTGCAGGAGTCTCGAAAGCAAAGATGTCATCCCAACGACCTAGTTCTGGTACCTTACGCAACAGAGCGAAAGCCGCATCGATGTCAGTCTTTTCTAGATGCTTCAAGATTGAACGGAATAGTTCGCGTTCACCTGCGCCACCACGAGCATCACGTGCCCATAGTGCGATACGAAGTGCAAGCTCACGGTCAGCTACGTAGGCCGCTGTGAAGGCAGGAATTACATCCTTGCCACGGCTTGCACCGATGTTATAAAACAAGTCAACTACAGCATTAGCTGAGGACTTGCGAGCCTTCATGCCATTGGCAGTACGGGCTTCTTGGTTAATTACTGCGTCTACGAATGTAGTCATGATAGTTCTCCAGGTTAATGCCCTTTCGGGCGGTTTCATTATGAGCGAAATTTTTATTGCTGAACTTAACCTTATTAAATTCAAACAGGATAGTTTTTGTCATCTTTTTTACACAGGATCTTCACGCCTGCTTGTCGAGGTGCTCCGAAGAGCGGTCCGACCTTCATAGTATATGAATTGCTGAACCTATCCTAAAATTGTCTAACAAGTTTCCTTGCTATGTATATATTGTATATGAAACAATCGCTTGTGTCAATACATTTTGGAGCAACGGGTGTGATTTGAACACACGGCTTTACGGATTTGCAATCCGTTGCATTGGACCACTCTGCCACCGTTGCATTATTTTGGCGGAGACGGAGAGATTCGAACTCTCGGTGCAGGTTTTGGCCCGCACGTCTTCTTAGCAGGAAGGTGGTTTAAACCGGCTCACCCACGTCTCCAAAATACTTACTGTGCTGTTGGTGTGTCTGTGCTTACAGGTGCTTGTGCAACTGTAATCTGACTTGCTTGTGTATTTGCATCAGCGGTATGTGCTGTTACAGCGGCTTCGAATGCAATCGCATCAGCTTTAGCTTTTGCGGCGGCATCAGCGGCGGCATCAGCGGCGACTTGATGTAAATCACGTGCCTTTGTTAAAGCATCTTGCAATTCTGCTTTAAGTCTATTAACTTCTGCATTAGCATCTAATGCGGCTTGTTTAGCTTTGGCAAATACTGCATGAACGTCTGCTTCGAATGTAGCTTCTACTTTCTGTATTACTTGCTCTGCTTTATCAAAAAATCCCATGTGAATCTCCTAAAATAGTACGTTATTGTACTGCCATTATTTAAGAGTGTCAACCATTGATTTAATGTTTATTTGGCGTCCCCCCAGGGACTCGAACCCCGACTAACGGTTTTGGAGACCGCAGTACTGCCATTATACTAGAGAGACATTAACTAAAACAGGATACATTTTTCTTCATTTGCAGTGAAATAAAATTGCTGTTAGTATCCTAAATTTGGCGGAAGCGGTGAGATTCGAACTCACGGTGCCTTTCGACACGTCTGTTTTC
>Ga0208614_1000380_pt1 | contig 13815 bp, 15 predicted proteins | sample CryBogCBE23Jun09_FD_184554 | JGI IMG/M metagenome (GOLD analysis project Ga0208614, IMG submission 184554) | Freshwater microbial communities from Crystal Bog, Wisconsin, USA - CBE23Jun09 (SPAdes) | ecosystem: Environmental > Aquatic > Freshwater > Lake | place: Crystal Bog, Wisconsin, USA...
ACGCATAGTGATCATTTTTTGCATCTCTTCTAAGAGAGCAGGATCATAACCAATAGAGCCCTGAGGGGCTGGAAGAGCATAAGGACCTTTTGCTGCTATAGGTTTTGCCAGACCACCAACAGCGGTAATTTCTTCTTTAGGAGACTCTACGGCGTCTAAACCGGATTGTACTTGTTCAGCCATTATTTATCCTTAAGATCCTGTATCGCCACCAATTGGGGTAGTGTAACCCGCATCAGTTGCTGCTTGTTGAATATCTTGTGCAGTGGTTGCGCCAGTAGAAGTTGGCGTGCTAGAAGAGCCGCTATATTGACCACTGGTATCCTGACCTGTGCTTACTGCAGCGAGTGGTGAAGTATTGGTAGAAGTGGCAGCTGGTTGTGAGGAACTAGAACCAAACAAGCTACTAAATAATCCAGGGGCTACATAGTTAGGGTTAGCCATTGGCAAACCAGTTACTGGGTTGGTAATTGTTGGGCTACCACCACTTCCAGAACCAAACAAACCACTTAATAATCCGCCAGTAGATACACCAGTGCCGCCCAAGGCAGTAGCTAAACCCATTACCTGGTTTAGTGGAGATAGGTTAGTTGTGTTAGATACTGTGGCGCCAGGTTGAACGGTTGACAATACGTTGCCAAGGTTAGCTGCGTTAATGTATGGTGATGCTTGTTGATATTGACCGGTAGTCAATAGGTTGTTGATGTCTTGTTGTGTTACGTTGCCAGCGCCAATAGCGGCGTTTACACCGGCTGATTGGTTTTGTAGTGCGGCTTGCATTTGTTGTGATGCTAACTGAGCCTGAGCGTTTGTCAATGCTGATACATCAGCAGTCTGGCCGCGCAAGCTACCAAAGTTACCAGAACCAATATTTTGTGCTTCTTGCTGTGCCTGGATAGTTGGGGCTAATTGTTGAAGTTGCTGGTTTTGGGCTTGGAACAAACCACCCAAAGCGGTATTAACGTTTGGTGTTACCTGACCAGTTGGGCTAACGTTCCAAGGACTCGCAGCGCCACTAGCAATATTTTGTAGTGTGCCACCAGCTTGTGTAAATGGGTTAGTTGCGCCGGATAAAGTATTGACCGCATTCTGCGCCACAGTGTTTTGAGGAGCCGGAGCAGCAGCATTAGCAGATTGTGCTTGACTGACAACGTTTTGCTGAGCTGTATCAAACCAGCTCGGCATTGTGGTTGTTTGGACTCCTGTATTGGAGATTAGACTACTTAATCCAGTTGCCATTATACTTTCGCTTTCTTCTTAGCTGCCAATAAGTAAGCCAAGGGGCCTTTACTATCTGGCGGTAATTTACTAGGGTCGTGTTTTTGTTTGTGGGCGCGGATAACTGATAAAAAGCTATCTAACACCTTAGCGCCAGATTGATTGCTTCCGTTACCTAAATCAGATACTACATCAGCTGGAATAACAAACTCACCATTAGCCAACATGGCTTTTACAGAGTCGCTGGTACCATCGCCAGCGCCTTGAACATAACGATGCTGCAAACCACCTTCACTATGAAACTCTGGTACATGGTCATCAATCTCACCACCAGCGGCATGGGCGCCAATCAATCGACCAGTCATATCACCAAACGCCTCATTGTGTGGTGTACCCAAGAGTGCTGTGGGACGACCATGACCAAACACTGGCGCATAACTTAAACCACCACCAGTTGCCAGATGGATTACTGGGGGCGCCTCTTCAACAGATTGAATTTGTGTGCCATATTCTGGGGATGCTAATGCGGATAGTGTTGGTATACCTAGTAAAGCAGCCTGTTGAACCGCTCTTAAGGATGGTGTCAAACCAGTGAGTTGATTACTGGTATCACCAACGCCAGTGATTGAATTAGATGATAAATTGGATGTAGATCCACCGGTAGCTAAACCGGCAAAGTATGGGTTGTAAGAAGCTGATGGAGTTGTCATATTTTGATTTTGTTCTAATCCAATTAATGAGGCATCTTTGGTTGGTGCAAATGTTCCTACTAAGTTTGTTATACCTGGGTTAGTTTGAGCTGTGGGTGGTGATCCGTATGATAAACCAGTTCCACCGCTTGTTGTAACTGTTCCTGTACCGCCACCAGTTCCAATTGCAGTTCCACCGGCGCCGGTTCCTGTTCCAGAGATTGTTCCGGCTCCTGCACCCGTTCCCGCTATTGTGCCTGTACCGGCACCGTTACCACTTGCACCACCGGGCACTGTTGCCGTACCGGTTCCTGTTCCGCCAGGTGTTGTTGCGGTTGCTGTTGTGCCTGTACCCGTTCCAGTTGACTTACTAGTAAATAAGTTATCAATTAATTGCTGGTACGGATCTGTAACAACACTTGGTGTTGTTGTGGTAGCAATGTTTTTAATTGCATTATTATACTCACCCTGAGTAATTTGTCCACTAGCCAACTCAGAATCAAGCTGTGCTTTAGTAGTCTGAGTCTGTGCTGTTGTATCTGGTGTCGTTGTAGATATCGGGATCATCGAAAGATTCGGTGTTCCGTCTGTATTCTTAGTTACGGGGAACTGATCGCCAGATGGTGCACCCTCAACATATTTAGATGTTGCATCCGCACCGGCAGAAGCTAATACAATACCAGTGTTTGTTAACTGACCACTTGTTGGGTCTTTTACGTAAATTCCCCACTTACCAGTTGTTGGGTCTTGATGATAAACACCAGGAACCGTCTGTTGTGTGGCGGGCAAGGTATCTGCCTGTGCGCTTGGGATTACTGCATCTAACACCATCTTAACCGCATCAGTTGGCGTCATTGTTGGATCTTTTGCCAATAACGCATTGTATGCAGCAATTTGTTCTGGTGTAGTTAATTGACTTTGTGCCGCAGCGTTAATGTTCGTTGCTGCTGCGCCAGGATCAACAATCTGTTCTGTTGCTGTTATTGCTTGTGCTAATTCAGATGGTATACTACCATTTTGTGTTGCCTGAATATACATATTTTGTGCGTTAACGCCAAGGTTAGCTACAGGACTATTTGCTATTGTCAGTGCCTGATTTATTGATAAGCCTTGTGAAGTAGCATTATTTAATGCTGCCTGCTGAGCATCCGTTAAACTATTAACCTGGTTTGCCACTTTAAACGCATCAGCTGGGGCAACATTACTGTTGTTAACCTGATCAAAGAAGGTTTGAACAGCCGTCGTGCTCATTGTCGCAAGCTGTGGTGCGTATGTCAATGAGTCAGTGGCCGACAATCCCATCTGATTAGCAAAGCTAAAATAGTCTTGCTGATTTGTTGGTAACGCATTAACGGTAGTAGCTAACTGTAATGAGTTAGTTGGGTCACCGTTTGTCTTAAAATCACTGTTAAAGCCTTGTTGCGCCGCTGTCGACATTGTGCCAGATTGTTGTACCGCGTCTTGCACTTTTGTAGTGTAGTCGCTAATCTGTGTCTGGGCTTGTTTTGCAGTAGCATCTAACTGGGTATTTGCATCTGTAATAGCCTGTGTTTGACCAGTATAGTTTGTAGTTATATTTTGGTACGCTTGATAATTTGTGTTATATGTATCACCAGCGGTTTGTGCAGCTACTTGCAAAGTACTTAAATTACTCTCCTGGCTATTTAAACTTGTGGCCAGGGTATTAATTTGATCTGCTAAACTATTTGCAGTTGTTACATCATTAGCTGCTTTAGCAGTATTATATTGGCTGACTAAATCAGTATATTTATTATAATCAGAATTATAGCTATTGTATGCTGTTGTGTAAGCATCATTAGCACTGATCAAATTATTATACGAAGTCTGCGCAGACTGATAAGCAGGCTGAACAGTATTGGTGTAATAATTTTGTTGTTGTGTTTGTTGGCTATTAATCCCATTAATAGCTTGGTTAATTTGAGACGCAATATCTGTACCGGTTTTAGATAAATACTGCGATACACCTTGCGCAACATCAGTATTTTTTAATGTTGATCCAATTTGCGACAAACTAGTATTAACAATACTATTAACAAACGAAGCACCAATGTTTTGACCGGCCACCGCTGAAGCACTTGTAGCTCCAGCAATTTTACCGGCAATTGATGATATTGTTGATCCTGCACCAAGATCTTGCGCACCAACATTAACTGCACCGCCAACCGTAGTACCAACTCCAGCAGCCAAACCAGACAATAACGATTGGTTAATATTGCCAGTGGTTATCAAACTCTTAGCTGCAGCGCCGACGGAGTTACCAGCAGCGCCAGCTAAAATTTGTTGCGTGGCGCTATTCATAACACCATCTAATTCAGCACCATAGGCACCAGCGTAAGCAGTGGCTAATACCGATGGCGCCACACCAGCTGATGCTGCTTGTGCCATACTGTTAGCTACTTCAGGCGCCAAGTTATATGATTGCTGTAATGTATTAGCAATCTGATCTGGTGGAATGCCTTGAGCTACCATATTGGTAGCGTCTTGCGTTGCCATAGATGCCGTGCTATCTGCGGCGGGGGCCAACAAATTGCTACTAACCACGTTAGCAATATTAGAAGCTAAATAAGTTGTGCCCGCTGATATGGCGGCTTGTTGTAAGTTGCCACCGTTAGCAACGGTATCAGCGGCCGATATCAATGGTAATAATTCTGGGTTACCAGTAGCAACTGCCGCTATTTTAGCAATTGAACCAATTGGATCATTAATTGCCGCCTGACCTACTTTTTCAATAGTCTGGCCAATAGATTGAACTGCATCGCCAACAGCACTTGCGGCATCGCCAATTGCATTGCCAACATCACTTACGGCATTAGAGATTGCTTGCGCTACGCCACCCATTATAGAGCACCTTTATCGGTCGGTTGCGCTCTATCAGGCAGCCCACCTTTATGGGGATCACCTAAATTTACCGTCACAATATAATCGCCATTTGCAGCTTTTTGTACTTGATATCCCATATTAGGAAATGGCCGATGGCGTTTTACATATTTAAAAATACCCAATAAAGAGGAATCACTAAATTGAGTAACTAATGTTTTAAATCCAGCTAAACCAATTGCCTTAGTAAATACCAAAGAGTTATGCAAATAGTTTGGAATTGTATCTGCGTTGATGGCTCTAAATTGTGCAATCTTGCCATCTTGCGGCGATTGGTGCACCACAAAAATGGTATTACCTTCTCTCATCATCAAAGCCTTCATCTGATGAGCTTCTAATACCAGACTGGCTTTGACCTGCTCGGCAGTGTACTTGCCGCCAGTTTCCTTAGCAGCAATGGCAATTATCTCGTCTTGAGATAACTTCTGATGTTTTGAATTAACAAGAGAAGACACAACAGCTATTATTTTGCTGTTTGTGCCTTAGCTGCCAAGGCCTCTTCAACGGCCTTCTTGAACTCAGGATTGATGGCATTCTCATCAGTCTTGTGTTTTGCCAAGATAGCGTCAGCAACGGCTTTATCGTTGAGGTACTTCATTGTTTGTTGTCCGTGCATTTTGATTCCTTTGGTTATTGTATCTACTTATATTAATGCAAAAAGTGCGTACTAGACGCCCTAAAATTAAGCATTTGGCTTATTTACTATCAGGGTAAACTCATTAGCCCAGTCCTGCCAGTTTTCATAAGCCTCTGGGTTTGGCAGTGGAAACGGCTGGAATGTTGCCAGACTAGCCATATGCTGGGCGGCTTGTCTCCAATTTTCCTCAGGTTGGAACATAATATGTTCTTGGCTGTAATAAATGGCTAGATTGCCATTCCAGTCATCCCAAGACATATGCTGAGTTGTACATGGAAAAAACTGCGGAATAACGTTTTGCTTAGGGGCGCTCATCACCGTACTCGGCCGTAATGACTAATTTACCCATCTCAAAATTACCACCAAGGGTATTAGATTCAAACTTTAACTGAATTAGGCGATGCTCAACACGTAGGTCAATTTTACCAGTGTTTGGGTTAAAATAATATGGGCCTGAATCTTGCTCATCTTCAGTCATCGTGCCACTGGCAAATTTACGACCCAAGATAGTCATTGACATTTGGCCAGACTGTAAAAAGTTTGGCTCTACACGACGGATGTGCATACGACGGTTGACACCAATTAAAGAATCACCGCCGGGGGTTCCAGAAATCCAGCTAATATCGCTGGTGGTGATACTAGAGTAAATTGCTGTCTCGCCGTTTAGTGCAATTTGGTTTTGGCCATATTCATGTTGCCACAAATTGTAACCACCAGTGACATAGTAAACTGGTTGACCAACAACTGGCAATGGCGAGATTGCAGTTGACACTGTTACTAAAGTAACCCCAGGGGGTTTAACCGTAGTATTATAAATGTTTTGACTGCCAGTGATTAAATAGGTTGGGTTTTGTGGGACATTTGAAAACGTTACACTATCACCAGGGCTAAATGTTGCTGTTTGATCTCCAGCTAAATAAAATTGATTTGAAGCTGGGGCCGGTAAACTGGCTGGGTGTGCAATCACATCAACTGCTGTACCGAGTATGGGGTCGTAATTCCAATCAATCCAAATTGGATTAGGAAACAATTCTGTGGTGTATCCACAAGAGCGTTGCGCCCCTACCGCTTGGCCAGCATCGTACCAGATCTTATCTTTGACATTATAGATAATAGCATCAGTACACTCAGTAGCGGTGCCACGTGGATAAAAGAACCAAATCTCATTGTAGCGGGGCACTTTAGTGGCCCATACTTTTTGACGTTGCTCGTAGTTGATGTTATCAAACAGGTAATTTATGTTCTTATCATTAGGGAGAACCTGCACGCTACCGTTGTATACATAGAAACGGTCAATACCCATCCACCAATAAGCTCCGTCCATCTCCACCACTGCGTTAGAAGACATAATTGAGATTTGGCTAGAAACAATATCGTAGTTCCAGTAGGTTGATGGGACAGTAGAAGCTGTTGAACCCGCCGGATTAAAGGTAACACGAATTAGACTATCTGTGGCCCAGAACAAACCGGACGGAGCATTAGTACCTCCGCGCATTGGTAGGCCTTTAACAATCTTAGAACTACCAACGTTAACTTGGTTGGCTAAAGGTCCGTTCCAATCATAAAAATTTTGATTCCCATAAGTACCATTAACATTATTGTTAGCGATAAACCCATGAGAGCCATACACGAAAATAAATGGATACAGGACACAGACACCTCCGTCAACAGAGATTGGTTTGTATGTTGGGAACTGTCCTTGGCTATCTGACAATCCAGTAAATGACCAACTATAATTGTTGCCTGGGGTAATTTGCCCAATCAGTACTTGACTTGCAACGCCACTATCAATATTAACTAAATCTTTAGCTGGATGCGCGAGCACATACAGCTGTCCGCCATATGGACTAAACTGCGCATCAAACTGCCAGTTGTTTAAGTAAGGACCGTTTACTGGGTCTGGTGTAAATACGGCATTGCTTGTTAAATAAACAGTATTTGCGTTAGATGGAACTGTACCACCAGTCAAAGTTACTGTTGTAACATTTGAGCCATAAGTTGCAGATGAAACAGTAAAAGTTGTAGCATTACTGGTTTGCTGAAATATGAGATGGCTAGTATTTGGGAATGTGGCTACTGCGTTACCACTGATAGTAATGGTAGAGGTGATTGAGTTACTATTTGCAACCGGGACAAAAGAAGTGCCAGGTAAAATAGTAACTGGGAACGGGCCGCTGCCAGTAGCAAAGGTTGTGCCAGTGGTAAATACATCTAGCTCTTTGTAGTTGCCAGCAAAGATGTAGTTAACACCGTTGTATGGTTGTGCCACCATGCCTCGATAGATACCAACCAGGCTGGTAAAGATTGAGCGATAGCCACCCATCTTTTTGGGAACACCACGCTGAAAACGACACCACACACCGTCGGTGTACTCGTCGGTTTCAAAGTAAGTGCCGTCACGTTTAATGCCCGGTGGAACTGCTAATGTATAGATCCGGGTAAACTGTGAGGTATCTTGCTGAACATTATCAGCTGCCATTTAGAACGTCCCGCCACTAATTGATTTAGCGTTTAATGATGCAAGTACATTGACTGCTGGTGCAGAAGGATTTGATCCATCCATATTGACAATCTCAGAACCGTTTGCAGTTAAACCTAAAACGCCAGTACCAACTAAATACATACCGCTGGTTGTATCGTTATTGAACGAATACGCTGGCAACGATTGTGTACCATTAGATGCGTAAAATAAACCAGTGGAAGAAGCTGTCAATACATACAAATTTGTACCGTCACTTAATACAGTAAAAATATTACCGGCTGATAAAATGATTGGAGTCTGTGTGCTGCCTTGACATTGGAAAGTAATATTGTAACCCGTTTGATTAGTATTATTTACCAAGATATAGATCTGGGTAATGGCTGGCAAGGTTACTGCTAAGTTTTGTGTACGAGTACCAGACTGTGCAATGTAAGTCTGGATGATTGGGGCATATGATGTTAAATTAAATGTGTTACCAATAATGGTGTCCACATCGTATGTTGCTGAGTTAAATGTTACAGCAGATGGAGCAACCCAACCAACAGTAATGAAACCACCCGCAGTAGCATCATAGAAAATAAATCCGGAATCACCTGGGTTGGTAACAATTTCGCTTGTGTTATTAATTAAAGCTGGAACTGGGGGGATAATAGCAAGACTACCAGTACCATTATTTCTAAAGCCAATATACCAACCGTAAGTTAGTGTCTGTGGTGTTGGTAGATTAAATGTACCAGCACCACCATTCCAAACAAAAGTTGCAGCACGGCTGGTATCGCTAATAACTGGTGTAGATGTTACATCAACGGTATTTTGAGAGGTGGCTAATTTACCATTAACGGTAGTTAAACCAGCACCAGCTAGTGTGGCTGCATCAGCATATGATGTGCCAGCAGCAAAAGTTACATTGCCCCAGATACCGCCAGGAGTAGTATTATCAGTAAGATAAAAATACTTTGAAATACCACTAGGTACACTAACGGAGTTTGCACCCGTATAGTCTTTAATTGTGAATGTATTTGAGCCAAGGTTACGGAACAAGATATCCGCACCAACTGTTCCCTGATTAGCTTGCGGTAAAGTAATGACAGCAGCATTTGCATTAGCACTAGTACAAACGCAATCGATAATGCGAGCAGCAGGTATTTCACCCACACCTTGATTAACAATGGAAGGCCAATAGAGGGGCGTAACTGAACCAAAAGAGAGTGCATAATAAGATACATCCGTTGGGGTAACAACGGTGCCTGTAAAGGGCGATGTGTAGACTGGAGTTGTCATATTTTAAGGTTCCTGAACCGTAGTATTGCGATCCACGCGGCGAGCATCGTCTTCTTTTTTGAGCGCTGCAAGTGCATCAGTGTAGTATTGTTTCCAGACAGGTAATTTATCCAGTGCCTTTAAATAACCTTGGGCCTGCAACAATGAACCATAAAGCATCGCTTGTGGTGCAATTTGTGTCCACAAGTTTTGTTGATTGTTTGCGTCCAGGGGTTGAATTTCAGCAAAGTAAATAATCTCTACTGGATAATTTTGGTCTGGTTTTGGTGCAAAATTCCAGTTACTATAATCGTAATCAGAATAATAAATTGGCTGCGCGTTAGTTGATTCAGATTGATACTGGGCCACGTAATCTTGGCTACGTAACAAAATAGGCTCGCCGTTAACTTTCATCGATACTGTCTTGCGCCAGCGTGATGGTTTATTGAGAACAGTTTGATTTGTTGCTAAGCTAGTCTCCACCACAATTAATTGCATGAAAGTCTTTAACTCAGCAGCAATTGACGACTCAGTAAGTGCAATCAGGTTGGGGATCTGCGCAATAAAGTCAGCATCGTCCCGCTCCATGTATTGCTGGATGTTAAGAACGAGGCTGTCGTAGGTCATTATCACTGACATTTAATTACCTCGTATAGTAAGAAATATTAGGTTGGAAGTAGATCGGAGACTTATCACGATCCTCATCTTCAAACTCTTGACGTGCCTGCATGGCCAACTTTTCTAAATACTGAACACGTTGCAGATCAATACCAGGTAACTGCATCGCTAACTTGTGTGATAAGGCAGCCTGCATGTAAGGAATGACACGGTCAGGCATGTATAGTTCATTTGTTAATGAGCCAACATCTTGGGGTTGCAATTCCAGGATCATTTCAAATACCTGGAAGTTGTTGTTTGGTACTGGCCATAGCGCCATCTGTGGCACGATCTGACGATCGAACCAGTATTGCAGTGTGCGTTGGCTTGGGAATTGTTTATTAGGCAAGTCAAAGTAATCAGTACGGTTCAGACGAGCCATTGGGATTACTTGTTGTGATTGCGCAAATTGGATAGCGCGTAACGAATAGGTTGAGCTAGTGTTACGGTTTTGAAGGCGATAATAATAGAAACCCTGAGTTGGGTTTACTTGGAAGTATTGCCATTGAAAATCAGACAGCGTGGCGTCTGGGAAAGATTGCCAAGTTGTCCAATTAATACCATCATTACTGACTTGTAAATCCAGTGAGTAGGTAGTGGTGGTGGTGTTTGGTGAGTAAGCATTAAAACCAATGTAGAACAGACGAGTACCTTGGCCATAAGCTGCACCAAAGTAGTTTTCTGATAACGTGGTTGTTGCGTGTAGCAACAAGTTGGCGTTATTGGTCTGATCAAACAACGCAGGAACGTTGCCATTATCGGCAGGCAAATAACCAGAGACCGCAGGGTTTGTGATATAAACCCAGTTTGCTTCTAACACATCCACGCAGTTAGCAGGCATGGTTAAAAACTGCTGGTTGGTTTGTGCGCCAATAATCTCAATCTTTTGCAACCAGATATTGATGCCGCGGTTGACTGAGTTTTGCAAGACATAAAACAGGGCCTGCTTACCAGCGTTAACTAACTCGGGCGTCATCTCTTCTGCGGTTCTACCCGCATCACGATAGGCGTACGAAATTAGTTGATCGACATTAACTGTTGTCTGGTTGTATGTACCTGAGTAGGCCATGGATTAACGTCCTCGGCCAGCGGCCTTTTTCATTACTTTTTGTGGTAGGTTTGCTTTGGCTTTACCAGCCTTAACAAATTCTTTCCCCACTTTTTTGGGAATGCCTAGTGTGCTTTTTCCAGCAGCGGCTGCATACATCGCAGCTTGCTGGTCTTTGGATTTGATTGGCATATTACTTTTTCTTTACCTTACCGCCGCGTTTTTTAGCAACAGAATCAGATTTAGTTTCTGCTTCTTTGTCTTTAGCAGCAGCAGCTTCTTCTACTTTTGCATCTTTAGCTTTTTCGTTGCTGTATATTGCGGCAGCTGTTGGAAGACCAAATAATGCGCCCGGAAATAAACCTGCTGCAATTTTTCCAATTTTGCCACCGGGTGCGTATTTTTTAACTTTACCGCCGCGTTTTTGGCCGCCAGGGATAGTTGAACCGCCGGGCATGCTGCCTGGATTGCCTGCACCAATGTTAGATGTCATTGGGCTTGGGTTCATACCACCCTGGTTAATAAACTGAGATTGCTGTGCTGGGCCAAGATATTTTAGTGCATTCTTGGCACGATCAGCCATACGCTGGTTTTCTAAGTCTTTTAAGATAACAGCATTTTGTACGGCAGACGGCACGCCCGTTGAGCGGCCGTCAGCAAACTTTTTTACTTCACCGCCTTTTTTGTACTTGTTAGCCATTTCTTTAGCACCAGAAGCGGCAGCAGCTTTTTTGTCGCCAGTGGGGGCTACTTTTTTGATTTTGTCTTTGTCGCCAGCTGGCATCTTGTTAGTCTTGCTAACATCGCTACCCTTGAAGGTTGGTTTTTCTTCTGCCTTGGAAGGAGCTGCAGCCTTACCTGGTTTAATATCTTTAGTCTTTTCGATACGATCTAAGTCGCCAGCTTTTTTCTTGGCGCCATAAACGTTTTCTACAGAACCGCCAGTTTTGTATTTTTTAACTGTGCCGACTTCTTTTTTGCTACGGCCACCTTTTTTGAGTTTGATCTCGGTTGGTTCAGACTTGTCATGCTCGGCTTTATCGTGTTGCTTAAAAGCCTTTTTAATCATTTTCTTGTCTTGCTCGATGTCGCCTTTTTCAACTTCGCCGCCCTTTTTGTATGAGCCGCCGCCGCACATCTTTTTGACCTTTACGTTGCCTCCTTCTTTGAAGCACTGCATCTTAGGTAATTTTGTAAAGCCTTCCATGGTATTTCCTCGAGTTTGGTTGAGTGATGGATTGATCAGATCCTATTAATATTAATGCACAAATACTGCCCAAAACGCCCTAAATTGCTGTCAGGAATAAGGTTCTTTCCTTTTCTCTACGTGGCCGCAATACAGGGGGTTTGCTCCAGTTAAGGAAGGCATCGGCCGCTTTTGCGTAATCTAGCTGGTTAATGTGCTGGACTACCTCAGATTGCTTAAAATGGTCCGCTCCAATATTGAAGCAGAGGCTGTATAGGGCGTCGTATTGGTTCTGGTTAAGGGGAGCCCTCACCGAACTCGAAACGGCCTCGTCACACCACCTTAAATCGCTTCTAAACAGCTCTTCTACCTGTTCGTCTGTCAGGGTCGCGTGGAGTAGGTACTGCTCATCAGGTTTGATGAGGTGGCCCACGCCAATCGTCCAAAGACCCTTAGAGTCCCGGTAGGCTGTGTTTTTCTTACCTTCAAAGTGGGTAATAAAGTTAAATGTCGATTTGGTGATGGCCACGATGTCTTGCTCAATCGTCCTGGTAATTTGTAACTGTTGCACTATCCAAATAAGTGTGCACAACCAAATAGCTAAAAATAGCCTTCTATTCATGATAACTCCTTTGCAGTATATTAATGCAAATTTACTTGGCGTTTTCGAATGCCTGTAAATCTTTTAACTGCTGAGCTACTTTGAGGTATTTGGAGTTGTTTTCAGCTGCGACGCTGAGGATGGTAGCAAGGTCAAGGGAGGTGGGGGCTCCATCAAGGCTGCTGGGGGCTGAGGCTTGACCAGTTGCACTTGCGTTGTACAACCTAACATAAGCATTAGGAATAGCACAAGTACCGTTGTTATTAAAATGTACCGAACTAGAAATTTGTTGCTGAAGACTGGCATTGACATAACCCAGTTGTTCAACTTGCTTAACATAATCTGCAACCAGACGGTCGCCTTGTTGTTGAATATCATTTACTTTTTGCTCCGCTTCTAAATTGGACTTTTCTATTTTAGCAATATAGTAGTCCGATGTCCAGCTATATGCTCCATATCCGGCAACTACGCCAGATAAGCCAGCCACAATGAGGTAGATGTAAATACCACCAGCTAGGCTGGTGAGGTTAGTTAGGAGGGTTTTCCACATGGGGTTCGGTGTCCTTCTTAAGCATTACAGCCGCACCATGAGCGCCAGCGATGATGCCAACAGCCTCAGCAAAGTCTTTTAGGGCTGGCATGTTGTTTTCAACCATCTCATAGCCCGCACCAAACATGACTGCCAAAAGTGAGAGCATCCAAGACCAACGGCCAATGTCGTGGGTTTTGTTGTCCTCACCGGTGAGCAGATCATTAAAGATCTTGCTGACTCGTTTCATTTGTTCAGAAAGCCTTGGAACAAATTGGCCAGAATGGCACCTAAGAGAGCCGCAGCGCCACCAATACCGAGGAGCAGTCTCCAACCACCATGAGCCTCAGCTAAGGTCTTCTGGATGGCTTGGATGCACTCCTTGATCTCTTTCATCTCCTGAATCATCTTGTCCATGTCAGCTTGTAGGTGCTCGATATCATTGGCATGGGTGGCAAGCTCCCTTGCCGTGGTGATTGGGTCCATCTCGTTCATTTAATTAAAACTCTTTCCAAGTCTTTGTTAATTCATCCCATCCATACGTTTTACCGTCTGTTGGATAAGCAGTTGGCGCTTGCCAAATAAAATTACTGTCTTTTACCCAACTTGG
>Ga0208614_1000390_pt1 | contig 13631 bp, 17 predicted proteins | sample CryBogCBE23Jun09_FD_184554 | JGI IMG/M metagenome (GOLD analysis project Ga0208614, IMG submission 184554) | Freshwater microbial communities from Crystal Bog, Wisconsin, USA - CBE23Jun09 (SPAdes) | ecosystem: Environmental > Aquatic > Freshwater > Lake | place: Crystal Bog, Wisconsin, USA...
GAACAAGAGACCGACCACTGCTCGGGTCAACGAGACACCAATATTTGAGGCCAAGTGCTGGTTGCCAAACATGGACTTCAGTTCAAGAACAGTGCCCCAAGGACTGGGCATCGTCAGCGACGGGACCCAGGACGATTTCGCTAAGGCGGTCCAGCCAATAAGGATCAGAATAGGCAGAATCGACTTGGTAATCCAAGACCACACTCGATTGCGGCGCTTCTCTTCCAACACCTGCGGAGTTTCAAGCACATTCTCGATTGACATAGAGGCAATCATAAATCAGAAGGTAACCAGCATTTGGGAGGTGGGGGTTGGCCCTTGTTTCTCGGAAGCGAAACCTAGTCATTTCAGGATTTGACATAGATGCAAGTCGTCTACGAACGTAGACTAAACATAGCAATGTTGAAAAGGAATCCATATGAAGCGTTTCATTCGTCCACTGACCGCTGCATTCGTTTGCACAGCCTCAATAGTCCTGCCGGAGCTGAATGTGATGCCGGCGGGAGCAAGTTCAAATACAACTCATCTCTTGAACGCCTGGAAAGCACTCCAGGCTGACTTCAACAAAGTTCAAGCGGCTGTCAATTCAAATAACACGACAAACGCTGAAGCAGGTTTCATTGCTTACAGTCGAGACTGTGTCTACTTGGCCACATTCGAAACGTCTTTCAATACGACCATCAATTCGGACATTTTCTCTATTGCTGTGAATGGGAACGCGTGGGCTTGGACAGGATTTTTGACGGTCGCAGACAACCTAAGTGCGACGAATTTCGTGACTGCGTCGACACGCCTTGCAGGAAATGTCAACAAATTCAACAGGGATCTGACGACAATAGGCTTGAAATAACAGGCAGCCACTCTCCTTTGGATTAGCCAGAGCCTTGAAAGTGCGACGTAGAATCATGAGTGTTTCGTAGGTTCTAGTCTCGTTTACTAGTCGGAGTAATGCAGTACAAACTCGAAGGAAGTAGTGATGTCGTACGCCAGAAACATTGCACCCGACAATGAGCTAAGGCTCCGAATGGCCTTTACGTATCTGTGCCTCATAGGAATTTGGCTAATCGGGTTTTTACTGCTTTTGTTGACTGGTGCCGGGATTATTCTCGCTGCAGTCATCGAGTTCATCATTCTGTTTCTGCAGTATTGGTACTCGGACAGAATTGCAATGTTTGGCATTGGTGCGACCGAGGTCAGTCGAAGCGATGCTCCTGAGCTTCACTTGATGGTTGACCGGCTTTGCGAACTTGCGGCGATGCCCAAACCACGACTGGCAATTGCCGACACTGACATGCCCAACGCTTTTGCCGCTGGGAGGAATTCTCGACACTCCGTCATTATCGTTACCCGCGGACTACAGGATCGCATCGACGATGATGAGCTCTATGCGGTGCTGTCCCACGAAATTGCTCACATTGCACACAGAGATGTAGCGGTCATGGCGATTGCGTCTTCTGTGGTCATTTTGGCCGGACTATTAACTCAGGCTTCCATTTGGAATTCAATGTCAAGCTCACGCAGAGGTCGAAATGACTCGCGAGGTGCCTCTATCGTGACATCAATCGCTTTATACGTTGTGAGCTTGCTCCTCATTCGCGCGGTGTCAAGATATCGCGAACTTCTTGCCGACAGAACAGGGGCCATTCTCATTAGCGACCCCCGCTCCCTTGCTTCCGCCCTCACCAAGATCACTGGTGAAATTGGCTCGATTCCACGGAAGGACTTGCGTTCGGCAGAGTCGTTCAACGCTTTCTTTTTTGCTCCAGCTCTAGGGCACCGTAAAGGGCAGTCATTTTCAAATTTATTTGCAACCCACCCACCGCTTCATAAACGTTTAGAGCAGTTGGAGCAAATTGAACTGATGCTCAACAGTTGATCAGCAGCATCAGCAATTGCGAGAGCAGGGCTAAAACAAGCCGACCTTATGCTTTACGCGCCGGCTCTCATCCCATTCAAAGACAAAGTAACCGCCCTTACTGAGACTGCTGACAACTACGGACTGAGCGAGTCCTGCCTGCATCTCCTTGGACGGATTCGCCTGGTCGACGAGTGTTAGACCGCGAAGTTGCCCAGAAGACCTCAGGAGTCGCTGTTGCTGAACTGCACCGTAGGCCCACAAGGTAGTCATCAGCTGATCACATCGATTTCAACGCGACGGTTCAAAATGCTGTGACAATTTCCGTTCACTGGGTCCGCAGAACCCTTTCCTAAAAATGAAATCGAGTCGCCACGCATTCCATTAGCTAACAACCAATCTCGAACGGACTTTGCACGGGCGGTCGATAATTTGTCATTCCAGGAAGTGGAACCCGTGCAATCGGTGTATCCAACTACTTTGAGAACTGAGGACGACTCAAGTGAGGTCATTTCGCCCACGAAATTTGACAAGATGCCTCGAGCTGAAGGAAGGATTGTTGAGGAGTTCACCTGAAATAAGGCTGCAGCTTGCAGATTTACCGTGCCGGTAGGGTAAGGAGGCAAATCACCAAAGATTTGGGCTTGGGTCAGTGTCTGATTTGAGTGACCGGTGTGGACCCCTCCAACTGCAGTGTTGCCGGTGTTGCCATCGGCACCTGCATTGAGTCCACCCAGGCAAAAGGTAAGGCATGGAAGGGTAATAGCTAAAGCTATTCCCTGTCGCCAACCCAATTTATAAACTTGTGCTTTCATTACTGCCTTCCAATTTCTTGACCGCCGAAATCGCTCACAAAACGCCCGACAGTTATTGCTCTTGAACATCCTGGGAAAGCATGGTTCGCTGGTATTCTCGCAAGTCCCGTAGCGCCAAGTCTGATGCGAACATGACAAGTGATTGATCTAAATTGTCGGCAGACTTGATAAGTTCCGCAAGTTTATTAATCCAGAATTGCCTACCACGAATGTCATCGCTTTCTGAAGTTCGATTTGAATTGGACGTCGGCTCGTAGACAGTTCCTCGCTTGTCGTCGATTTCGCTAAATGAGTCCAAGTACGGCACCCGTGCTCCATCGATAAAGGGGGCTAGTTCTGGGAACTGTACGGTCAAGATGTGACGACCCAGCAGAATTGTTTCGTTGTAGGCCTCAATAATTGCGGAATCTTGCCGCGGAAGGCTCAGCAGTTCGGCGTACAGAGGACTCGCGTCCTTTCTATATTCCAAAATTGCAGCGTTCAAACGGTCCAGGCTCTTATCGCGACGTTTTCCGGCCACCCTGCATTGTTTCCCCAAAATATAAACATCGGAGGACTTGACTCCAAAGTCAATCCACTCTCTTACGAAGAAGTAACTCGACAGACCACTCTGAATACAAAAGAACAAAACGAACCAGATCCAATGTGACCACTGAAAAACCGCTTGAGTTCTAAAGTAAGTAATTGCCAGAATCAAAGCAATAAGCAGTGCGCCGAGAACTGCAATGCCAATCCTGAGCACAGTGACATCTCGCTTTGATGCATTGGGTGCAATCGCAGCTTCTTCGCCATCGGTCGATAGTGACACGTCAGAGTGCGATTCAATAATCTTTAGTCCCTTTGCCAAATAGTGCGGAATCGCAACTAACAAGACAAGGATGCCGCCCGAGACGATATACGGAAGATCGTTGTTCAATGTCGGCGGTAAACCAAGGTTAATGCTCACCCCATTTGCCATGAAATTTCCAGTGAGAAGTAATTCACTAAGAACGAACAGGACAACAATTAATATTTTTACGTTCTGATAATTCGGATTCTGGAGATTAGAGAGTTTGTGCTCCTCCGCAGAATCCCCATCAATAGCTTTTCGAGCCCGGCGAAGTCTCTCGTTTAGCCCAGTGAGAACGTTGTTGCTCTCCTGCAATTCAGAGTGACGCCTAACAACAGCGCGGGCCGCTTTGTCTAAACTTCCGACACTTCCACTCTTCCGCAGAAATTCGCGCTGGAGATTGTCTCGAACAATTTGATGTCCCTTCGCTGTTGCAGCTTCGTGTTCAAAATTTATTCGACCATCTGGCCACGCAGAAGGGTCAACTCCATTTTCAGCATTTGCGAGATCAATCGATTCTTGCAAATGAACAAAACGCAACTGGTTTAAATAGTCAGCAAATGGCGCCGACTCAATGCTTGATTCTGGCATAGTTATGTCGGGCGCACCGCTCTTCTTGATTTTGATTTTGCGGCTAAACATAGCCATACGGACGACTCCTTAGTCAGCACCAGTTGTTAGCGCTGATTCCCATCGGTCGGTAAATTCGCTAAGGGCCATGCCTCGACATATGGAAACTTTCGATCTGGCTTCAAAACCGATGTTCGCTCTAGCAACCTTGCCTTAGCCTTCTCTTCGGATTTCTTGGTAAGTCCGAACCGCTTGGCGTTCGATACTTTCGATCGACCCGCGTCAAAGCCCTCCTTGACCTTTTCCCAGTAAATTTCATAGATTTTCTGGATCTTCATGAATGCGGCGCGATATTCCGCCTCAATGTTGTGAGCCTCGGTTACGAGTGACTCAATAGACGAATTTGTGGTGGAAATTTCAGTTTCGATTGTCCGCTTCCGCTGGTCGAAACTCTGAATCACTTCGTCCCAATTGCGCTGCTCCTCCATACGCCGCTTGTTGATTCGATACTCTTGCAGTCGATCCCACGGCTCTGAACCAAGAGTCTTGTCGTCATTCCGCTTGGCCTCACTAAGCCCCCTGGCAACGCGCGCATCATCGGTCGAGGCCGTTGGGGCGCCCCCAACTGGTGTCACCAAACTTGCACGCTGCGCTTTGAGGTCGTCAAGATTGTGCTCCCTCTCGTCTTGAGTCTTACGGTTCAATGTCATCAAGGCATTCGAAGAGTCCTCGAGCGCGCGCAATGAAATCTCACATGCAGCAACAATTGGAGAGAGCAGATCGTTTGCATCAATATTGCGACGTCCGTACTTTTTACCAAGCGCGAATGAGGCTTTCTCAAATTTTGCGAGTGGCGTTTGTGAGCCCTCTTTGGTGCTGTGTAGGCCGACTATTTTTTCAAAGTTCCACTTCATTGCTTGTCAACTCCCACACAGGACATTTGAATTTGACTGATTATCTTGATAGGTGCAAACAGTACCACCATTGGAACTAAAAAGGTCCGTCCAGTACTGCTGAATTTTCTTTTCAAACCAGTGCGGGAACGGCTTGCCGTTCGAAGCAATTTCAGTACCGTCAACTCCGTAAAAAGACGCGTTGACCCCCTGTAGATCGAATGCTGGGTACACAGCCATTGTTTGCTTCACCAGATCAGTTGGCGATGAGAGAATTGATGAACCGAGCGATTCGACGGATACATCAGAGGTTTCCTGCATCCCGTCAGTAAGAACAACCAGATAACGCTTTACGTTGGTGGCCCCATTCGCTTGCTGGAGCGAACTTATGGCCTGATTCACTATTCCGTCAATATCTGATCCGCCAGCTCCATCAACCACGGGGGCGCCGAGCTGGCTATTGAGCTCAATTGTATATTGCGAAATCTCTTTACTCTTCCAATGAGCGAGATATTGCTGGCTTCCGCCGCCATTCGGAACCGTCCAGGTGAACCTGTCCAGAATCGATGTCGCTGATGGGCTCGACGACACCTGCCAGACTGCCACTGGGGCGTTGCGAGATGCACAGTTTCGAATGGCGACGTCTGCCAACTCTGTGTATTGAGCCTCTATGGCCGTTGAGGCCGCTGAGGGGGTGCGATCGACGACGATGGCACACACGGCTGGAGTGGGCTTCGGTGAGTGGTGAAAAATCGAGTAGGCGATAAACACCATGAGCAGGGCTGCCAGCGTTCCGACAATCACTCTGGTTGAAGTTGATTCCACAAGGTTCCTTCGAGCCAAAAAACAACCCAAACATAGCACACGTATAGCGGGTCCATTTTGCGTGCATCTGCGATGAAGGGCAAATCACCCCTTATCGGCGAGAGGCTCCTCGAGGCCAACTCAATCTATTCATGGTCTCCAGAAAATCTGGTCAAATCACTTTCTAGTGATCAAGTGAGCCAGAAGCAGCAGGAGTTCTAGAATCAATGCGTAGAGGAGGAATTGGGGGTTGAAAGACCAGCCTCCAGAAGCTCCACTTGATTCAGAAATCTGTTGTTCGGTAATCGAGGTTGAAATGCCAGCTGCAAGTTCTGCCTCGCGAGTTTGACGAAGCTTCTCCGCTGACACTTGCGTGACGCGTTTCTTGGTATGAAAGCGAAACGCACTTACGCAGTAGAAACTGACCACCAGGACAACTAATAACCAGGCGTATACCCCTAGAGTCTGCCCAAAAAGTACACGAAATGGCACATAGGTGTAGTAGAGGCCGACAAAAGGCAGGAGCATTAGGCAAATTGCAATCCCGTATCCGATGAGCTGAAACATCGTTACCTAATCCAATTCAAGTCGACGACGCAATTCGTCGTATTTTCCGTGGGCAAGGTCTCTAATCATCTCGATCCTCAGCCCAAGAGGGGCCCAAACGTCATATTTAATTCCCATAGTAAAGCTGAGTTCGCCCGACAAGCTCGATACTGACATGAAATCAGAGCCCTCCGACCATCCAACTGACCCAATGTCTTTCGCTGCGAGAGTGAAGGGGTGAAGGTTCCCAGTAAAGACCAATCTCTTTGTTGTCGCATACAGCGAGCCTGTGTCATTGTCGGTGTGCTTCAAGAATCGCCCTTCACGAGTAGTCACCGTTACGGAACCACTTTTCGTCGCCGCAACCAAGTACTCCCCAGGGGCGTATACGATTGGCGCCCCTTCTGTTCCAGTGTGATCTACGCGATGCTGGATACTCCCATCTCGAATTGCATCAAGCATCTTGAGTCGGTTTATCTTCACCTCAATCGCTGAGTCAGTCATGATCCTCATGATCCTTTTCGTATTTTGATGAGAGCGCATTCTTCACAAACGGTTCCAAGCTCTTGCTAAAGAGACCAACAATGCCGAGTCCGAGAAATAGGAGCAGCACTGAATATGCACGACCGGCAAATGAGTAAACCCCAAATTGCGATCCGGTCAATGTGATCTGCCCAATGCAGTACCAGACAGCGTCTGCGTAGCTCTTAATTCCGTTGGGAATCGACAGGTGTGACTCGGATTCCAATATCAAAGCCGCCGTTGACAAAACAATGAGCGCGAACGAATAGGAGAGTGTTATTGCGAACTTCCATCGCGACAACACCCTCTTTAGAGCTAACCCGTACCCAAGCAACCATCGATTCTTTACCGAATGCCCTGATCGCGTTGCGTGTTCGGTGGCTGCGCCTATTCTCCGAAGTACCAGAACTGGCTTCAGCGCCCGCAAAAATCTCACAGATGTTAGGAAGATCAGGGCCATGTCAATCCCGAACAAACACCAAGCGGCGATCACCGCATCTCGACCACGGCGAGACTTCTTCGAAGTGTCACCTGTCAATTCGTAAACCAGAACTAGACAAGCGTCGAGGAAAAAATATGTTTGACAAACCCAAAGACAAGCGGTTCTATTGGTGACCAAAAATGAGTGTGATAGCGGGTTGATGTAGCGGGAAACGCTCATCAACACAAATATTCCTACAAGAACAAGTTGAACAGTTTCGAACCACGGCGCTCGGCTACCTTCGCGAAGTTCGGCGGTCCTGTGAAGAGCCTTAACTATTGGTCTTCTTGTTCCAGACATGTCCATCAAATTTTCTTGCGGAAGTTCACACCATTTTTTCCACCGCGCAGATAGAGCCCACTTCTGCCGGCTTGCTTCCCAATACGAAGCCCTGGAATACCAACGGAAGCTCCAATCCCCTTTTTGGAAAAATTAATCCTGAGGGGTCCAATAGACGTACTTTTTCGAAATGAAAATCCCATACCAAATCTTTAGCACAGCATGTCCGCATTCTTCAATCAAGAGCTAGTCACGTGAGTCACCTCGCATCTCTTGAGAATCCCCTTACCTCAAATCCGTTTCCAAACCATTTCCGGTCACCGTTATTCGCCCAATGCGTCGAGAGTGCGCAAAATCAACCGGCGAGCACCTAAGGCGACATCAAATTGAGGCAGTTTGTAATAACGGGATGAGATTCAAGGCTTCAGTAGTCTTTGAATTAATGAATAAGAAGCTTGAGAATTGGCAACAAAAATCTGCGTGGCCCCTTATTGCGCTTTCATTTGTTTACGTCTTTGCTTACGTGTATCCAATTTTCGCTTACCCCTGTCCAAGCACCATTTCGATTTCGTGCTCAATAGCTGAATACGGAATCTGGGGAGTTTTTCTCTTTGACTACCTAATTCAATTTTTGCTAGCCGCCGATCGCAGAGCATTTTTGCGCAGTGAATGGTTCGCAATTTTGATTGTTTTGTTTCCATTTTTCCGACCTGTACGAGCAATTCGAGGTGTAATCCTCTTGCGTCAAGCAGGCACTCACCCAAAGCATGCGATGGTTTTGTCAATTCCGTGGATTTGTGGCCTCACGTCAGTGCTGATGACAGTAATCATGGCGGCAACAGAACTCAACATCGAACGATTTGCAATTGGTTCCAACATTCATACCGCGAGCGATGCCCTCTGGTGGGCACTGGTGACTATGACGACTATTGGTTACGGAGACAAATTTCCAGTCACAAATGAAGGGCGATTGGCAGCGGCGGTACTTTTCATTTTTGGGCTTGGGATGGTAGCGAGCCTCACCGGATATTTCACCAGTTGGCTAATCAATCAAACGAAGTCGATAAACCACATTGCAAAAACAGAGTACTGAGAATCGTGGTTTTACCTCACTCCATCGACTGTCCAGTAAAAATGGGCCATCCAGTATTCGCCTTGCACCTCGTTCCCAATTAAATTTATTTTTAGTGCAATGCACGCGCCCAAATTCATCAATTCCCCTTAGCGACAAGGAATATTGTTCAGTCGTGGTGGCATGACGTCGGACCTCTAAATTACGGCAGTCAGTGCTCCCGCCCACATTGACTCTGTCCACAATTCTCTAAGGGAAAGTCGTAGCAATCTGAGAATGAAACTCTCCCTGGTGTCGAAACGCTATCTTTTTGGTGTCACCTAAACGCTAAAAGGAATCAGTAGCCATGCCAAATCCAATTGATGAACTCAACGGACCAAAGAACCCGGCAGGGCTCGACGTCAGTGTTATTCAAAAGCAATTGCCAGTGGAACTGACCATTGGCGGCAAACTCTTTGAGCCTGCCATTTGGGTCATTGGTATCGTGGCCGCTTTTGCTATCGGACTCGCGGCCACCGGCAAGCCAGGCACCGCGGCTGCAATAAGCATCGCCGGCCTCATTCCTGGTCTGATCTTCATGCAGATGAAGGCAAAGGCTCGCTCGTACTTGCGAAAGTTGGATCAAAACGTTCAATCCACCGCTTCTCAGATTGATAACTACATGGAGCAGCGGGTCGTCATTCTAGAGAATCTAAATGATCTTGTTTCGAAGTCGACGAACCTTGATAGAGATGTCATGACATCGGTTGCAGCGTATCGGGGTGGCCGAGGGCCATCGGGTGACGAGGCACGCAACGCAGCATCGGCTGCGCTGGACAAAATGTACACCGGAATCAACGTTGCGTTTGAGGCCTACCCTGATTTAAAATCTCAGGACAATATCGCCGAAGCTATGCGCCAAAATTCCTATCTCCAAAAGGAAATCACGGCCTCTCGAGCGCTATATAACGACACCGTCGCAACTTGGAATCGGGATATTTTCTCCTGGCCAACGAAAATGATTGTTGCCGCAAGGGAGCAGTACACCACACGAGTTCCGTTTACGGCATCTGAAGAAATGAAGGCGGCTGCTCGAGGGCGCTTCTTCAATGACTGAGGTAATCAACAGTCCTCTTGGCGAATACCGATCGTTTTACAAGGACGCACACTCACGAACAGTGAGCACGTTCTTTGAGGAACTCGTCACCACGTCCAAGATCGATGAGAAAGCAAACATTGAAACCGTTGCGCAACTACGCCATTTGGAAGCTTCAGTTTCTGAAAGCAAGTCCTCTCGCGCCAAATGGCGCTGGGCACGAGTGGGTTCAATAGTTGCTGCGGCTGGATTGTCCTTTGCGGGAATCAAAGCCGGCGGCTTGCTCCTTCTTCTTTTACTTCCGGCGGCAGGATTCATCTCTTTAGTATTTGGGAAAATCAATCCAGCTGCTCGTACTCTCACAGCAGAATTGGCTGACCTTGAGGTGCGCGTGAAAGCCAAAAGTTCAGAAGCCTGGCAGCAGATGAAACCATTGAACGATCTGCATGTCTGGGGCACGGCACGAAAGTTGTTTATGCAGACGGTGCCTCAGTTCAAACTAGATCCCTACATGTCGCCCACTCGGCTACAGGACCTGTCCGCCACCTACGGATTTTCCGAACCGACGAGTAATACCAAATCTGCCCTCTTCGCACAAAGCGGTTCCCTGAAAGGAAATCCGTTCGTTCTTTCCCGATACCTCCACCATTGGATTGGTTCAAAAACGTACTTTGGCTCAATAACGATTTACTGGACTGTACGAGAGCGAAATTCACAAGGTCAGTGGGTTGATGTACGGAAGTCACAAGTACTTACCGCCTCTGTCACTCAACCCTTTCCAGAATATTCAACCGCTGCCACCTTGGTCTATGGGCACGAGTCCGTTCCGAATCTTTCCTTCAGCCGAAAGCCGTCAAAAGCGTCTGGTTCAGACAGCGAAAGAAAAATCAATAGACATATTAAGAAGGTCGAACGCAAAGCTCAAAAAGCCACCAACACCGGAAACAGCAATCTCACCATCATGGCGAATCGAGAATTTGATGCTATTTTTCAGGCGCTCGATCGCAACGACGAAGTTCAATACCGACTCCTTTTCACAGCCCTCGCTCAACAAGAAATGTTGAATTTACTCCATGACAATTCAGAGGGTCCTGGAGACGTGTTTTCCTACACAAAGTCGGGAAAAGTGAATTTCATCCAATCTCCCCACCTCACCCAAACACAGTTTGATGACTCCCCCAACTCATTTAAGTTTTTGGAACTGGCGGAGGCTCGAAAGTTCTTTTTGAAGTTCCATTCCGAATACTTCAGAGCGCTATATTTTGGATTCGCCCCACTGCTCGCAACCCCGCTCTACCAGGAGAACCGTACGCTTCCATCGGAAGTTGATGTCACCCATGACGGCAGTCTTAGCTATTGGGAACATGAAGTAATGGCCAACTACTTGGGTGAATCATCGTTCAAGCATCCTGAATCGATAACAAGAAATATTCTGAAAACGCACTCAGAGCCCAGCCCAATGGGAGGCTCAATAGTCTCCGTCCTAGCTAGTGGCTACCGCGGTATAGGTCGAGTAACGATCATTCCCTTACGTGGCGGTGACGGACGATTTCACGACGTTCCAGTTCAATGGACTGAATACGTTCCCGTTCAACGTTCATCTCAAATGTTGGTTACAGCGGAGAATATTGAAAGTCAAAGCAACCCCATTGAGAACGGGGCAGGGGAATCATGGCAATCAATCATGTCGAGAAATGGCTTGGTTGAGGCAAATGTGATTCGCCGTGGATTCGTTACAGCAGCCCTAATCAGAAAATAAAGATTGACCCAATCAATCGCCCGCTTCAGCGATTGATTGGGATTGACCGGCAATCGCAGCCGAGCTCGCGAACCTGAGGGTATCTGGTGTCACAAGGTTGGTCCACCGATGGCCCACCTCGGCATACCTCGGGGGGATCTTTAGACGCTTCTTTGTCGACCGTCTTAAGAACCATAACCAATGATGGGGTGCCTAACGTCGGAAGGCGACTGACGAACTAGCATCGCTGTCGTGGGACAACCGATTTCTATGAGAAAAATAGTAAATGTTTCGTTAGCTCTCGGTCTCACGACAGTTCTTTCAGCAACACTCTCGGTTGATGTTGCTAGCGCGAGTCCATGGTCGTCTTGGTATGCAAGATGCAAAGGGCCGGTAATGAAAACCTGGATTGCTGACTACTCCAGCCTCTACAGGGTCCTCGGCACCACAAATCACACCGCTCAGATCAATGCTGCAAACGTTCTGGGTCTACTCGGCAGCCGTGAATTGGCTTGCGCCAACTCACCAGACGCAACGCTGAATCAACAAATTACAAGTTTGACCTATTTTCAGACCGTTGCGATGCTCGACGTCAAGTCATTTGTCGCTGAAAGGTTATCCCTATCAACTACAGCTGCCGCATTTCGAAAGATGTATGCCGAGGAAACCAAAGTTCTGACAACGTTGGAGCAGGACATAACCTGAATCAACTGAGCACTTCGGGTGATTATTCGTTTCGGGGCACAAACTAACTTTCGCCATTAGCGCTGACGGCATGAAAGAAAACGAACTGGGTAAGTTTTGAACCGCAGCTTCAATTTTTCCTAAAGAGGTCCGAATTTCAAATACGAAGTAATATTTGGAGTTTCTAATGCTCGACTGGGGGGGGATTCGAAACCCCGATCGTCGGTTCCGTAGATAGTCCAAGCGCAAAGCAGCTACGGCAATGGCCTTTCAGTTCTAAATCATTTACGGCTGAAGGGTTCTCCGAAATTCGTTGACATCAAGTTGCGTAAGTATCGCCCTAAGGACTGTTCACCTTCGGTCAACTGACAGATGTGGGCAAATGTAGTGCTAAGAATGTGGTGTGAAACGACTCGGGACAACTTGTGCGCTCGTCGCGGTGTTAAGCATGGCCAGTCCTTACACAGTGGGAGCCTCCAGTCCATCGGTGGGCCCCCGGCTGGTAGTTGGGCAATTTTCAGTGCGGCTTAACTCGTGGAAGTGTGGGATTACATCGATAGGTACCCAAAATAATGGTGGTGTCATGAAGCCCACCAAGAGTTTTTGTCTAGCGTCATTGACCGCAACAAATATTTCCAATATTCCCGCAGAATTCGATGGGGCTGGTACTGCGACCGACAATTTAAGTCGGTCCTTCATCTCAGATGATGCGGACCTTGGTTATGCAAATGAAAACGAGCCGCTGTCCTACAACTTTTATAATCCGACAATCAACCCGACTTTCAGCATTCGGGGGAATATCGTCTTTGACGTTCCGAAAAATGATCACTTCAGAAGTCTGACAGTCCAGGAATTGAACGCCAAAACAGGTGACTTAAATTCAATCAGGTTCTTTCTGCACTAAGAGAATCAGGGCGAGGCACTTCGAAATAGTTAGCTGTGGTTTCATGGCCCCGTTGGGCACGCATCGGTCAGCAATATCCGATAGACAAATTGACCAAGTGCTCCTAAGTTGTCGGTTGAACTGAGACTTGTACGCCAGGGCATTTATGGAGTTTCTAAATCGTGCGGCTGGAGGGATTCGAACCCCCGACCCTCGGTTCCGTAGTTCCATTTAGAGAACAACAGCACAGGAAACTTGTTACAACGATACCTCTTTTCCAAATCACATTGTTCAAGGAGGTTCACCCTTGTTTAGGGTCATAAGTGTTGCGATAGGTGTTGAAAATAAGAAACTTTCTAAGTGCTAGGTTCAGGGTGTGAAGTCAAAATTTCTTTCCACATTCGCAATGTCATTTGTGCTGATGGGGCAGTTGTTATATCAAGTCGCCGATTGCGCCCCTGCGCCACGTTTACTTGAAACGCCATCAGTCTCATGGACCACCCCAAACAATCAATCGGTCCAGGGGAAGGTTGCACTCATCGCAAATGCGTCGGCCGCGTCGTCGGGCACAGGAACAATCTCGAC
>Ga0208614_1000392_pt1 | contig 13569 bp, 19 predicted proteins | sample CryBogCBE23Jun09_FD_184554 | JGI IMG/M metagenome (GOLD analysis project Ga0208614, IMG submission 184554) | Freshwater microbial communities from Crystal Bog, Wisconsin, USA - CBE23Jun09 (SPAdes) | ecosystem: Environmental > Aquatic > Freshwater > Lake | place: Crystal Bog, Wisconsin, USA...
GCAATATTTAGTAATAATTGTTTCATATCATCTTTTAATTGACCAACAAGTAATTTCTTTCTGTATTTACATACAAAGATTAAATGACATTTTAAATAATGTTTTGAACGATTTGTTGAATTGTAATTGGAATTTTTAGACATAATTTTTAATTTTTTGTGAATGTTTCTCAAAATGAATGGAAATATTTACAAAAAAAATAAAAAATGTAAAAAATGACTTTTAAAGTTTAATATATACATTATATGAAAACAATATTTAAGTCATTTAAGTTTAGAATATATCCAAATAAAGACCAAGAAATCTTGATGGCTAAACACTTTGGTGCTTGTAGATTTGTTTTCAATCATTACCTAAACAAAAGAAAAGAAACATATCTTGAAGATAAAAAATCACTTAATTATTATGATAATGCTAATGATTTAACACAATTTAAAAAAGATGAAAACTTTAATTGGTTAAAAGAAATTAATAGCCAATCACTTCAATCATCTTTAAGAAATCTTGATACTGCTTATGGTAAATTTTTTAGAAAACAAACTAAATTTCCAAGATTTAAGTCAAAATATGATAAACAATCTTTTAAAATACCTCAATTCGTTAAATTGGAAAATAATGAATTAATTTTACCTAAATTTAAAAGTGGCATTAAAATTAATTTACACAGAGAAATTAATGGGGAAATATTGTTTGCTACTATATCTAAATCAACAACTGATAAATATTATGTATCAATTACTTGTGAAGTAAATCATAAACCTTTTGATAAAACTGGTAGTGAAGTTGGTATAGATACTGGTATTAAAGATTTAGCCATATTAAGTGATGGAACTACATACGAAAATATTAAAACACTTAAAAAGAACTTAAAAAAAGTAAAATATAATCAAAGACAACTATCAAAGAAAGTTAAAGGTAGTTCATCAAGAAATAAACAAAATCAAAAACTTGCTATTGTTCATGAAAAAATAACCAATGTTAGAAAAGATTATTTACATAAAGTATCAACGGAAATTGTCAAAAACCACGACATTATATCAGTTGAGGATGCAGCTGTAAAGAATATCATGAAAAATCATAAGTTAGCACAAGCAATGAGTGATGTTAGTTTAGGTACATTCTATTCTATGTTAGAATATAAATGTGAATGGAATGATAAGCAATTTGTTAAAATTGATAGATTTTTCCCATCTTCTAAAATGTGTTCTAATTGTGGTTGGATAAACCAAGATTTAACATTAAATATTAGAGAATGGACTTGTCCTTCATGTGGCGAAAAACATGATAGAGATTTTAATGCAAGTAAAAATATATTAAAACAAGGTTTAAAAACACTATCTGGTTCAGGGATTGAGTCGGATATAAAACAAAAACAGGTGGAGGCGTTGTCGTTAGATAAGCCTATGAAACCTGAAACACATTAGTCTTTAGCTAATGTGTAGTTCATTTAAACAAATAGAAAATTACAAATATACCAAGTATGAAGATCGACCTCTATATGACAGTTTGGAATGAATCAAAAATTCTACCATTTACATTAGATTATTACTCAAGGTTTTGTGATAGGATTTTTATATACGATAATATGTCTAATGATAATTCAATGTTTTTTTATCGAAAATATAAAAATATTAATTTGAGATTTTTTGATACTAATAATCAAGCCAGTGCTGAAATCTTAAAATGGATTCGTTCTCTATCCTACCGGGAATTTAGCCGTAATAATGACACTGATTGGGCTATTATTTGTGATTGTGATGAATTTTTATATCATGAAAATATGATAGAAAGATTACAAGAATTAAAAAATCAAGGTATTGATATCATTGAATGTGATGGCAGAGAAATGGTTTCAGATAAATTTCCTGAATATGATGGTAGATTATTACCAGATATAGTTAAATTTGGTTCTCCTTTCAAAAACGGATACTTATCAAAAGCTATAGTTATTAATCCTAAAATTGATATTAATTATAATTTAGGATCTCATGCCTATCAATGTACTTATATGTCTAAATTCAATATTGGTGAGTTTAAACTATTACATTATAAATATCTTGGATTAGATTATGTATTAGAAAGAAGCAAACAGCTTTTTGAAAGAAGATCTGATTTTAATAAACAAAATAAACTATCTTTACACTGGGATAAAGATTTTGTAGAAAAGAATTACCAAGAATTATTTAATAAAAGAGTTCAAATTATAAATTAAATAATTATCTTTGTATTATGAAGGTTATTTGCATTAATGGCTCAGAATTTTTAGAGAAACATAAAATATATAAAGTTGTTAATATGGTTGTTAATTCTTATTGTTTAGAATATAAAGGATGGTTTCATAAAATGAATTTTGAAACAGTAGAAGATAATAGAGATAGAAAAATTGAAAGAATTTTAGAAAAAGATAAAACAAGAGAATAGAAATTTTATATATACATTTACATTGCGGGGTAGAGAAGAGATATCTCGCCAGGCTCATAACCTGGAGATCGGTGGTTTGAATCCACTCTCCGCTACAAAAATTAAAATAAATTTGGTGATTTGAAAAAGTCATCGTAATTTTGTGAAACAAATTTTAAAAATGAACAACAGAATAGAAATATCAGTTATCGGAGCTTCTTATGAGGCTTATTATTATGAAGAGGGAAACCCTTCAGTTGATCTGGTATTTCTATAAACGAATAGTGGTAGAGATATGAAACCCAGTTCAACACGTTGAACTGGGTTTTTTATTTTCTATATATGTTGCGTTCGACTATTGGTTTATGTCGCTACCCTTTCACGGTAGAATCCGAATGGATGTCATGGGTTCGAATCCCATACGCAATACAATTTGGGAGTATAACGCCAGCGGCACGTAAGCCGCCCCTTATCAAAAACAGGCGTATGGCAAAGGTGAATATGGTTCGAATCCTATTGCTCCCACAACTTGGTCCCGTCGTCTAATGGTTAGGACGCCTCCCTTTCACGGAGGAAATTTCGGTTCGACTCCGTGCGGGACTACAATAAATATGGGAGGCGTCGCCACAACAAGTCTGTAAAACTTGTCTGCGTTATCAAAATAGTGGATGGTCTGCAGTTTAAAGGTTCAATTCCTTCGTCTCCCACTAAAAGACAACCTGTCTGACTGAAAGAGGAACCACTACACATTAGTAGTGACGGGAAAATCTGATTAACGAGTTCGAATCTCGGCGGGGGTCTTAAAGATGTATGAAAAATACAGTAATATTTTTTAAAAAAGAACAAAAGAGGAAAATAAATTATAATATATAATATAATAAATTTGGTGAAAATAAAAAATCACTATAATTTTGTATAAATAATAAAAATAGATTTAAAATGAAACATTCAAATAACATATCAGCGATAATCATAGGGGGCGGCGCCGCAAGCGTTGGTCAATGGCTGAATTATGTTATTTAATAACCATATTATAATAATATTAACCCAGTCATAAAAAATGACTGGGTTTTTTATTTTGGTAATAGAAAATTTCAAACTTATTTAGAACATAAAGTAGAAATATCATTGATAATAAAATAAAAACGCTGATATAGCTCAATGGTGAGAGCAGGACGCTTATATCGTCAAGGTTGTGGGTTCGAGTCCCTCTATCAGTACAAAAATTGAGGATTAGTTTTATCCATCGGTAAATCAGATCAACGGACCTGATTGGGTAAAAATCCTCATCATTCGTCCCAGGACGTTAAATATCGCGGAATTAGCATAAAACTAATGCTCTGGTCTTCCAAACCAGAAAAGTCGGGGGAGTACCGTCATTCCGCTCAAATAGGGTCGTTGTACAGGCGTGACCAAACATCTTTGCAAGATGTTCTGAAAAATGGAGTTCGATTCTCCTACGATCCACTATTTAAAAAATGAAAATATGAAAGATAAAATATATTACTCGGATTATGATGTCTTTGTTGATATCGAAACTGGTGAGTTTTTAGATATGTGTACTTGTGATGAAAAGGAACATTGTACTTATAAACAAGCTTGGATTGATGATGGTAGACCAGAAAGGTTAAGTAGAAAAATATTAAAAGGTATGATTATAGAAGAAGGAGAAAGGATGATGAAATAAAAATGCGGGAGTCGTATAATGAGATTACATTGGATTGCCATTCCAAAGACGAGGGTTTGATTCCCTTCTTCCGCTCAAGATAGAAAAGAAATTGTCTAAGTATTCACGAGGGATTATCAATCTAAAATGGATTAAAAAATGATTGAAAAAGAACTAAATATTACAATTAATGAAATGGAAAGTTTCACAAGACAAAAAATAAAATAAATAAAATGGAAAAGAATGAATTAAAAAAATTATTATACTTAAATAAACCAACAGCCTATTTGTTATACATAAGAAAAGGATCTGCTTACTATAAATGTAATGTAAATGATATTGAAATTATGTTTGACATACCAGTGACAGATATGGGTGATGCTGATTTTTTTTCTGAAATGGAAGCTAAACTATTAGCTAGGTGGATTGTATAATCAAAAAGCAGGGATGGTGTTAATGGTAGCACAAGAGATTTCCAATCTTTTGGTGTCGGTTCGAATCCGGTTCCCTGCTCAAATGAAAGAAAGAATTTGGTTTTTGTCTCCTCCGGTTAATGTTCCTACGGGTGGCATAAATAATTTTTATAGATTATGCCAAATTGCAGAAGAAATCGGTATAGAAGCAAGAGTTATTAGTATTATACCTTATTCTCATCCAGATCCTTCTGATTTATCTAAGTATTGGCAACCTGTCAATGATGTAGGTTTTAGGTATGATATGTTTAATATTCCAGAAATCAATCCAGGTGATATTATTGTTCAACCAGAAATTTATAATTGGAAATCTAATTTTTCCGTACCTGTCAGGAGAGTAACCTATATACAAAACTGGGCGATTGCCTCACCACATAATTGGGAAAACCATTATTGGGTTTACAACAATATGACTTTTATGACCTATTGTATCGAGTCAGTTGCCAAAAAAGATTACCCATTTAGAGGTAGAGTATCATCAGGAAACATGACTTTGGATATGACTGATTCATTCATAAAATCCAATAAATTAAAATGGTCAACAGTATCACCATATTTCTTAAAAGAGGACTTTATGATATCGGATAATAAAGTGATTGATATTGTAATGTTTCCAAGAAAATCACCACAAATAGTTGAAATATTTAAAAAACATTTTGGTGATAAGTTATTTATAGTAGATGGAGTTACTCCAGGCGAAGTAAAAAGAATTTTAAGTAGAACCAAAATAATTGTTTTACCATCAGCAGCTGAAGGTTTGTGTTTTCCAGCAATTGAAGCAATGTTATCTGGTTGTGTTGTGGTTACTTGGAATTGTGGAGCTCCAGAAGATTATGTGATAGATGGAGTAACAGGTAAATTAGTAGAGTATGGTGATGTAGATTCTCTTCTACAAAAAACAAATTCTCTTTTAGAAAATCCGGATGAAATTAAATCTATTTCAGAAAAAGCTTATGATTTAATTACTAATCTTTATACCAAAGAACAATCCAAAAGAGAATTACTATTATCTTATTATTCTTCTTTACAAATTAATCCTGAATAATAATTTTTCTTTAATAATAAAAATTCGTATATTTGTAATTATGATTTTAATGTTGGGTGACATACATAGTAACTTTGCTTATCTAAAATATGTGATAAAGTCAAGGAAATTGACCAATTGTACTATCATACAAGTTGGTGATTTTGGTATTGGCTTTCTTCCAAAAAAAGATAATGAAATTCTTTTGGATTTAAACGATTTCTTAAAAGAATGGAGCGTAGTAGTTTATGCTATACGTGGAAATCATGATGATCCTTCTTATTTTCAAGGAAATCATATTTTTGAAAATATAAAATTATTACCAGATTATTCTATTCTTGAATTAGAAGGTCATAAAATCTTATTGGTAGGTGGTGCAACTTCGGTTGATAGAAAAGGTAGATTATCTAAAATGCAATTATCAGCTAGTGTTGGAGTCAGTCAACCTGAATATTGGTTTGATGAATCATTTGTATTAGATGAAGAAAAACTAAAATCTATCAAAGGCATTGATACTGTTGTTACTCACACCGCTCCTGAGTGGTGTTGTCCAGATAACAGAAATGGTTTTGGTGATTTTGTTCTTAACTTTGCTGAATATGATGAATATTTGTTAGAAGATTTAAAATCTGAAAGGGATTTACTAACTAAAATGTTTCACATATTGAAAGATAATGGAAACCATATCAAACAACATTTTTATGGTCACTTCCATAGAGAAGCATTAACCATCAATGGAATGTGCTCACATTATCTTTTGTCAATTAATCAAGTAATGCAACTTGATACGACAACAGAAGAAGATTATGAAAAATTATTTAACGAATAAAAAGAAATGAATATGACAAACACATATAAAGATGTTCTTAATCAAGGGCAATGGTGTGTGAAAAACAATGAAATTGAAATCTAATGAAAAAGTTTAGAACAGGGAATATAATTAAAAATCCATATGGAAATGTATTAATATTCATTGATTATTATATTGGACATGATGGTGATGAATTGTTTAAGTGGATATCATTTGATTATTCCAATTCAAGTGGTGTTTCTCATGTTCATGCAAAAAATAAAGAGGTTCAATGTTTGTGTCATTATGATAATTGGGTAGGAGAAATAACTGTTCCTGATGAGGAATGTGAGGAATGTATGGGCTCAGGAAGAAGAATAGAAAAAATATATGGAGAAGAAGATTATAAATTACTTGCTTCTTGTGCTAATGAATATTTAAAAAGTTTGTTAAACGGAGCATTATCAAAATTAAATTAATTATATGGAAGATATTGAAATTCAACTCAGAGAAAAATTAGGAGAAAAGAATTTTAAAAGAGCCCAACTTATATCACATAATAAATTTGGATATAAGACTAATTTAATTGAAAAATATTACAAATCATTACTTAATGGATATTTAGATATTAATGAGGAATGGTCTAATGACTTTGTAATTGAAATGTTAGCAAACAGATTCAATAAGGTTGAAAATAAAATGGAATTTATTCAAGAAATTCTTGATACCTACGATACTAGGGATGATAGGACAAGAAATATACTTGAAAAATATATGAGAGCCATTAGAAATAATAAAATATAAATTTATGAATTATCATAATTTTTCACTTGATATGATAGAAGCTACTAAGTCTTACATACGCGAAATTGAAATTTATAATAATCGCTTCTATGATATTGGGCCAGATATTCAAATAGAACACATCACACCACCTGGTTGGTCTCAATCAGTAGGAAGATCATATTATATTGAATATAAAGTTGAACGAATTTCTAAATTAAGTTCAATTTGGAGAAAATGGTATGAGTCACATATTGACATATCATCAGACGTTATGAAAGAAATCATAAGAGATAAAAGCTTAAATATTCTATTAGATGAGGATTGCTGAGATTTTCAAATCAAAAAAGAAATATAAAAGTGAAGATATTCAAGTTTTGAGATATCTTACTCCAACTCTATGCATTAATTCACAAGATAGAAATATTAAATTATCAGATATTATTACAAAAGAGTAGATGATATTGTCGAAATTAATGATAATTCAATATAAATTAATACTTTTTGATGAGGTTGAAATAAATGTAGATTTGTTTAATGCTTATAATTATGGTGAAAAAGTACAAGTTGAATATAGAATAGATATTCTTCAACCTGTATCAAAAATTATTTATTTAATAAATGACGAGAATTCACCTTCTTATCAAGAATATAAATCTTATATTAGAGATAAAAATATAGATAAAATAATTAATATATAATTAAAATATATTTTATTTCAATGAAACATCTTAAATCATTCAACGAGGAACTATTCTTTAAATCTCAGGAGAAGATGGTAAAACAATATGAGAAAAAAGAAAAAATATTTCGTGATATAATAGAAGAATTAAGAGATAAGTGGATTATCTCTGAAAAGAAAAATCCAAGAAATGAAATTATCTATATTTGTGATTTAGGAAAATCTATTAAAGAAGAATACTATCCTGGATTTGAAATAAAAATTGAATGTGATATAGATGAAGATGGGGATAAAATTATCATACAATTTGATAATAGAAATATTCAAGAAAAAATTGATAAAACCGTCATATCTAATCCTTTCAAAAATGTATCTACTCTTAAAAATTCAATAGTAAATACTTTAGAAAAATATAAAAAATTCTTCAAAGAATCTATTAAAAATAAAAAGATTAGTGAAAAATTAGGAGTTAAATTTTCTAAAAGAAATTTAGGTAGGTAGTTTTAAGATTTAGAAAAAATTCCTATATTTGTGAAATGAAGACATTTCTTTACTCCGAAAATTCAGATTACTACACGATATTAGATGTAGATGACTTCTTAGTTCCCTATAATGAGGCTCAAATCTGGACTTTATTTTTAATGAAGAAAAGAAAATCTAAATTTTGGCAAAAAATGTTAGGAGGAAAACAAGTAAAAATAATTTGTGATTTTCCAAAACCCCCAACAGATGAAGAATGTATCGAAAATTCTAAATTACCGTTAAAAAAATAAAAAAAAATATGACATACTTTGTATATCTAAAACAAGAAGGAGAAGGTTGTGATTATACAATCGGATGTGGCAATACATTACGTAAATTACAATCCACATCACCAGAAGAAGCAGTTGAAGAAGTGAAAAATATGATTCAAGAAGAATACACAGGTGAACTTGAACTATCAGAAGCTATAATTCTTAGTAATCCTGTAAAAGTTGATGTTAAATCAATCTATTCTGATATGAATAAAAGAAAAGAAGAAGAGAAATCAAAACGTCAACATATCAAGGATATGGAAGAATTTGAAAGGTTGAAAAAGAGATTGGGGAAATAAACGAAAAATTTTTAAATAAAAATTTGGTGGGAATAAAAAAAGTTGTATCTTTGTGTAACAAATCCCAAAAAAAGACAAAAGGGACTTTAAACTTTTAATATATAGAATTATATAACAAACAAATACTTAAAAACTGATGAAACTCAATAACAGAAATATGACAATTATGACACTAAACGTGGTGAATACATTATGTATTAGACCAGGTTCGGGTGAAGTATGTATTTCTGATACTGATTTAGGATAAATCATATTTTAAGAAAAATACTAAACCCGAACAAAAAAAGTTTCGGGTTTTTTGTTTTTATATGGCGGTGTGTCGTAATTTAGGTAACCGAGGTGGTCTTAAAAACCACTGAGCAGAATAAGCTTGTATGGGTTCAAGTCCCATCACCGTCACAAAAATAAATACCTCAATATCCCAACTGGGAGAGGAGATAGGCTAAGAACCTATACAGTATCGGTTCGAATCCGATTTGAGGTACAATAATGGTTCCGTCGTACAATGGACAAGCGAAAGCGAAGTACAACAACCTTCTAAGTTGTTAGATGTGGGTTCGAATCCCGCCGGAATCTCAAAGTCATCAGTTAAACGGTGACTAAATTGACTAGTGGCCTGAGCGGCGAAAGGTTCACGCTGTTAACGTGATGTAATAAAATACCACCGAAGGTTCGAGTCCTTCCTAGTCAGCAAAAGTTAACATAATATGTTAATAGAGGGGTTGGTAGTTTTAATATATATCTTATGAAAGAAAAAATATTAAAACTACGAGAAGAAGGAAAATCCTATAATGAAATTAAAAAAATTCTAGGGTGTTCAAAAGGAACAATATCTTATCATTGTACGAAAATTGATAATGATAAGATTACAAAATCTATTAATTTAGATATAAAAAATAAAATGCAAGTTAAGGATGTTTCCTTTCTACTACCAGCAGAAAGTATTATTTCATCCATAATAGAATTAAGGAAAAAGAAAAGGACATATCTGGAAATATCAAACGAATTGGATGTGAGCACTGATGTTATTAAAAAAGTTTGTAGAAAATCTGGATTATGTGACTATAGAAAATTTGGAAGTATATCAGATGATATAATTGATAAAATAAAGGTTCTATATAGTGAATTAAAAAGCACCAGAAAAGTTGCTAAAATTTTTGGAATATCAAGAGATAGTGTTAGAAAATATGTGAATATTGAAATTAAAGAAAGGCTGACAGATGAGGAATTAAAATCTAACAGTGTTAAGAGTGTGGTGGATTGGAGAAAAAGAACCAAGATAAGACTTGTAGATTGCAAAGGAGGGAAATGTGTTAAATGTGGATATAATAAGTCAGTAAAAGCTTTAGAATTTCACCATTTGAATCCAAATGAAAAAGATTTTACGATATCTGGAAAATCTTGGTCATTTGAAAGGTTAAAAAATGAAGTTGATAAGTGTATTTTAGTTTGTTCAAATTGTCATATTGAAATACATGAAGAGATTCAAAATATGAAAAATAAAACGGACCATACCGAGCAATCCTGATAAGATTGATAATCGTAGCGGTGTTGAAAACGTGGGTTCAAATCCCCCTGGTCCGACAAACCACATTATAATCAGATTATAATGTGAGGGATATACCTCAGAGGTAGAGGGGCCCCGCTACGTAGGGGAGAGTCGTTGGTTCGAATCCATCTATCCCAACTAAATTGTCAGTTAGCTCATTTTGGTTTAGATCACTTGTCTGATACACAAGAGGTGCCGGGATCGTAGCCCGGACTGACAACTAATTTGTTCGAGGGTTGGTGTAACCTTCAAGAGTCCGGAGTACCCTTATCGGTTAAATTCGCACTCACTGGGAAATGAAAGAGCTCTTGTAAGCACACGAACAAATTTAAAATAAGACACTATGTCTGAATGGTCAGGTCCCAGTCTGCAAAACTGTGGTATGTGAGTTCGAATCTCACTAGTGTCTCAAATATAATAATTATTCTAAAAAATATTGCTCTTCTGACTGTGGTAAAAAAGCGAAGAAGGAATATCTAGAAAATAAAAATTTTAACTATGAGAAAGTTGTTGATTGGCGAATAAAAAAGAAGAAGAAGAGTGTGGAGTATAAGGGTGGTAAATGTATAATATGTGGTTATAATAAAGCAATGTCAGCTTTAGACTTTCATCATTTGGATCCAAATAAAAAAGACTTTACTATAAGTAAATTTATTAATAAAAAATTTGAAAATATTAAAGATGAGCTAGATAAATGTGTTTTACTATGTTCAAATTGTCATAGAGAAGTACATGAAGGTTTGGTAAATATAGAAGATCATAATGCACCTGTAGTTTAATTGGAAAAATACGACTCTTGGACTGCAAATCTGGAGAAGAGATTCCATCGGGGGTTCGAGTCCCTCTCTGTGCTCAAATATAGTCCTGTAGCTCAGTTGGTTGAGAGCGCTTGTCTCACACACAAGAGGCCGCATAGGTAAACATCGGTTCAAATCCGATCAGGACTACATATTGAACTGTATATCAGTTGGTTAGATAGCGATGCTGATAACATCGAGGTCGTTGGTTCGAGCCCAACCAGTTCAACAAAATGCCAATGTGCCGGAGTGGTCGAACGGACCTACCTTGTAAGTAGGAACAAAAACATCGTTGATTCGAATTCAACCATTGGCTCTATTTTGACGGGAGGCTCATATTTTAATATATAAAATAAAAAATTAAAATATGAAAACTCAAATTGAAATTTTAGAAAATCTTTTAGATAAAGGATTGACTAATAATGAAATTGCGGATATTTTGGATATTTCGAGATCTTCGGTTGTCAGAATAAAATCAAAATATAAATTAAAATCAAAATATAATGATCTAAAAAGAGAGAAAAAGATATGTTTACAATGTAATAAAGAATTTGATTGTCTAATACGTGAAGAAAGAAAATTTTGTTCAATGAGTTGCTCGAGAACTTTTCTAAATCTTAAAAAAAGTGATGAAAAAATAAACAAAGATAGTTCTCTGATAGAAAAAGATGAGAAAATATTTCGAATTTGTGAAAGTTGTAATTTGGAATATGAAATTGATAGAAATTATATGTCCTTAAAAAGGAAATATTGTTCTATAAAATGTCAAAGAAAACTAGAAAGAGAAATTAAATTTAATGAAATTAGAAATGGTGTAAATCATGGTTCAAAAATGGCTAAAGGATTTCTAGTTGAGTTATATGGTGAAAAATGTATGAAGTGTGGTTGGTCAGAGGTAAATCCAATAAGTGGTAAAGTTCCGATAGAATTAGAACATATTGATGGAAACTCTGAAAATAACAAGTTGGAAAATTTGACTTTATTATGTCCAAATTGTCACTCTTTAACACCAACATATAAGGGACTTAATAGAGGAAAGGGAAGACATAAAAGGAGAGAAAGATATAAAGAAGGAAAAAGTTATTAGAAATGTTTAGATTTGAAAACATAGTTTTAGTGATACTATTAATCTCTGGTGTATATTTTATTTTACCAGATATTCATAAATCACCAAATACATTGGATTGGCTTTTAATTGTTCAAATTGAATTGTCAGCTCAAGTGTTATTAAGTAACTATGAAAAATGGAAACATAAAAAATAAATATTTAAGTGGCGAAATTGGCAAACGCGGTGGTCTGGTTCAATATGATTGGTGTAGAGTAGACTTCTATATCTTCTACTCACGAACGGAAACTGCTATTACACCGACTAAGCAGATGTTCCTTATGAGTACAAGCGGATGTAATTACAGGTTCGAGTCCTGTCTTGAATATTTAAATAGTCCTGTAGCTTAATGGGAAAGCGCCATCTTGACATGGTGGAGAGAGTGAGATCGTTACTCACCAGGACTACAAAATAGTGATGGTGATGATGTAACCCCATCATCCGGGTTCATCACTATGTGAGAGTAGCTCAGTTGGTTAGAGCGCCCGCAGCGAAGCGGGAGGTCGGTGGTTCAAATCCATTCTCTCATACAAACCATAAGAGTAATTAACTTATGACGTAGGCGTAGGTTCGAAACTACAAAGTGATTAGAGTGTAGGCAGCACGGAACGACAATAACCTGCAACGGTATCCCCGTATTTGGGGCGACAATAGCAGGTGACGATAGATCAGGTTTAAGGTTCGAGTCCTTATGAATCAGCAAATCGTGGGATAGTGTAATTGGTAAAACGCTGGGCTCATAACCCAGAGACATCTAATGTTTATGTAGGTTCGAATCCTACTCCCGCAACAATAAAAGACCAAAAAACATTATAATAGATTAGATGATTTTTTAACTCTATATAAAATAAGCCTAGGTGTTGGAATTAGGGAGACATAACCGTCCTAGAAACGGTGGCGAAAATAAATAGTAGCATACGGGTTCGATCCCCGTCCTGGGCACAAAATAATCAAACTAAACGCCGCTATGTGCAGATATGGTAATTGCGACAGGCTCATATCCTGTTTAGGTTAATCCTTTTTGTTGGTTCGAGTCCAACTAGCGGTACAACAAATCTTATTGGTAGACGGATCGTGAAGAGAAGATTTTATATTGAAAACCAAAGAAAACACAGAAGTCTTTAGCTTCTGTGATGAATTTGGTAATTATTCACTAAATTCACTTAAAGAGTCTATATTAAATATATAATATGTTAGGAAATTAAA
>Ga0208614_1000407_pt1 | contig 13334 bp, 14 predicted proteins | sample CryBogCBE23Jun09_FD_184554 | JGI IMG/M metagenome (GOLD analysis project Ga0208614, IMG submission 184554) | Freshwater microbial communities from Crystal Bog, Wisconsin, USA - CBE23Jun09 (SPAdes) | ecosystem: Environmental > Aquatic > Freshwater > Lake | place: Crystal Bog, Wisconsin, USA...
GCATCATGATAGCCTGCTTCGACATGTCCTGAGCGTACTCAACGATGTTCACACGGAGGTACCACAAGTCTTCCTTCTTAATCTGAGGGAAGGTAGCGATACGGAACAAACGGACTGGAACCTTCTTACCTTCGAAGGGTGTCACGCGGACTTCACCTTCGTTACCGGAAAGAATGTAAGCCTGACCGTACTCGTCAAGGACGTCGTACATGACTGGCACACCAGGGGTCAATGGATCTTCCAGAAGAACGTTACGGGTCATACCCTGGTAACGGAGCTTAAGCTGGATAGGACCAATCATACCCTGGCCCAAACGGACCATGTAGTTGTCCTTGTCGGCAAGGATACCGGCAAGACGGCGTTGCTTCTCTTCACGAGTAGCGGTCTTACGACCAGTAGCCGACGAGAGACGCTCTTGAGCCTCTACAATACCGGCGACGTAGTCGTCAGACTTTCTGGCTGTACGAGGAGCAAGGTGCTCAGCGACAGCGCCATTAGGAGTAATTGACATTTCTCTATACCTTTCAGGACTAGTTGTTCGAGAACGGAGTCAGACGGACAATGATTTGGGTGGGGCTGATAACATCGATCAACTCAGCGACAGCAACTGCCTGCAGAGTACCCGCCGTACCAGTAACCGTAGTGAGCTGACCAGTACCCGACGTGGTGTACAGCAAGGTGCGGACACCGTTGGTGTTAACCGTGTAGGACTGCGTCGTGTCGAAAGCGGGAGCTGTGAGTGTAAAGAAGGCGTTGGAGTTACCAAGCCACACAGCCCAAGCGTTGACACCGACCTGGGTCACGTCATCAATGTTAGGGTTACGGTCCAAAGCCGACAGACCGAAAGGCTTAGCACCAGCAGTGGAAGCACTACCAGCGTTAGCAACGGTGTCGGGACCCGTACGGTACATGACCATACCGGAATAGATGTTGGTCGTATCCGATGGGTCAAGGAACGTGTTGTATGGTGTAGCCTCGTACTTTTCGTACAGAGGGGTGCACGTACGGTGAACCCCAACGTTGGCTACGCTATTGAGTTGCAGCATTTTTCTTTCTCCTTAGTAGGGGATTTGGTTATAGTGTCATCAGCCAATCGTCAGACTGAATGTCCTGACGAGTAACTGTTGAGGCCGTTGTCAACCGACCCATTTCTGGCAATGAGTTGTTACCCTTTGCCACTTTCTGGCTCCGGGGTTGACGAGCCCCAGACTCTTCAAACAAGTCCATCGAAGCTACAAAACCTGCCAGCTTAGAGTTAGACATTTGTTCAAACTTTGCAATGTGCTTAGCACGGTCCTCTTCACGGGCCATACCAAGCTTCTCGAGACGATCCACAACTTGAATAGCTGCGAACAACTTCTCACGACTGGCTTGTACAGCACCAGCAACGCTCTGATAAGGAACGAATGCGGGGTTGGTGCCATCGTAAGGGAAGACCTCAGTCTTGTGGGGCTCTTCACCTGGAGTAATGCCTGTTGAAGCACCATCGTTGTAGAATTTCACGTAACCAGCATCCTCACCATTGACTTCCTCAGGAACGAGGACGTTAGTGGTGTGGTCAGGGGTCATTACACGCTGACGGTCCCACAGACCAGCTTGGTCATCAAGGTCACGAACGTCAACAACAGCCAAAGACTCCTGGTTACCGTTCGAACCCTTCTTCTTCTTCAAGAAGGCAGGCTTGTCGTCATCTTCGTCATCGTCATCTTCGTCATCATCAGACTTCTTGTCCTTCGAAGACTTCTTGCACTTGTCACAGCCCTTACCCTTGCAGTTCTTGCAAGACTTCTTCTTGGCTGTGGTGCCCTTTGAGTCGTCTGAATCTCCGTCGTCTTCCTTGTCTTCGCCATCGTCTTCGCCAGTAGCGGCAACCTTGATGTCTTCGAGCAGGCCTTCAAGGGCCTTAAGGTCAATAGAAGCTTGACGGTAGTCACCGAAGGCTGCGAGGTCAGTCTCGATGTCAAGAACGAGCGAAGCAACAGTACCGATGACTTGCTTGATGTCGTCATCGTTACTAGCAAAACGAAGGACAGTTGAAGCCTCGTTGGCAGCAGTCACAAGGTTGCTAAAGTCAAAGTCAATTTGATCATTGATAGCAGTGCGGATGTCGCGGCTAGCCTTGTAAACTTGGTACAAGCTCTCATCGATTGGGTTGACACTTGCGTACATTGGTTGTCCTTCTGCGTAAACAGCACTAGAACCAGGGCCACCAACAATTTCGCCTTGGCCACCCAATGGGTCAGCTGCATCCAAGTCACGGACGTCGAGTTGACGCATCATTGGCATCTCAGCAACCCAACCAGCAGTCTCATTGATAGGAGCAGGAGCCTGGGTAACACCAGGAGCTTGATCCGTACCAACGGTGTTAACCTGGTCATATGGTTGTTGTCTTGGTGTAGTGGTTTGGCCCGAGAGACCGCGCAATTGGTATGCGTTGTCTGCGTGCTTGACCATCTCGTTATCGAAACGGCTCATTGTTGCTCCTCGCTGTTTTCGGCGTTTCCGTCGTTTTCTTTTTGTTGCTTTGACTGCGACTCAAGTTGAGCATTCGTCTGGAGCATGTTATTCATGCGTGTTGTCTTGTCCAGTGAAACAGTCATTGAGTTGTCTAGAAAAGCACCTGGATCAACTTGCTGTTGCTGGGCGCTTCTCTTAAGTATGTTTTTGTTTTCTTCGATCTTTGATGCTGTTAAGGTTAGAACTGGTTTAAAATTCTGTTGGATTCCTCCGACACCTTTTAACCACTCATTATCTACACCCACGAAGTCCTTAGAATTAAATCCTAAACCTTGTGGAGGTTTAGAAAAATTACATTCACGGTTGGTGCAGTCTCCACCCTTCTTGTAATAGTCTTTTCTTTTGACTTTCTTCCCATCATCTGGGATCTCAAAAGTAGACTGTTTACATCTTGGGCAAGGAACCGTAGTAGTTTTTAATTCTGGCAAACCTTCATAAAAAGAGAACTTTGAAGCAGCTTTTTGCTTACCAACCTGTTGTTGAGCCATTTGAGCTTCCTGCCATTGCTGGTAGCTAGCTTGCCAACGAGGGTCAATATATGAACAATCTTCACAAGTACCATTCTTATAAGAAGCACTACGGCATTGAGGGCAGTCAGTAATGATCGACAAAGGTACTCTCAATACTTCTGAGGAATACTTTTTAAGATCTTCTGATACCTTAAAAATAGGCATTAGTAACGCTTCTTTTGTAGCAGCCAAGCACTCTCGTCAGCTGGCTCAAAAACAAAGCTCAGTTCGAAGAAGTTTGGCTTGATGCAGCTTTCGTAAACAAGACTCTCTACACGCTTACCAGCCTTGTAGACAGTTACAGTACGACCTTTAAGGCGAGGGATGTGTGTGCAGTAATCCTTAGGCTTGCTAGCATATTTACCGCAAGCTGAGCACTGCGTGCCCTCGACGTCAGCACCCATGCTGACAGCGTTCAAGCTACCGTGCATAATTGCATTGGCAAGCTTTGGGAAGTTCTCTCCGTCTACTTCCATAAGGCAGTAAACACTGGCGTCTGTAGCACCAGAAGCAAGCTTGCTTTCACGGTAAACAGCGTCAAGGATCACACCACGAGCACGCTCAGGATCTGAGTTGTTGTGCTCAACGTAGATAGGACGACCAACAAAAGTCTTGTAGCTCTTCTTGATCTGGTCAACAGGCCAACCATCGTAGTTGGCGTTTACTCTGGAGGAAATAGCTCTAGAAACAGCGTAAACATAACCGGGCTCTGGCTTAAAATTAAAATCATCAAACGTGACATTGTGCAGCTCAATAGGCTGCCCAAGGCTAGCAATGGTATCTCTACCCTGCAGAGTAATTGATGGTGCACCAAATTTTATCATCTTCAGCAACCTTCTATTAGTTAACATAGTTTTTACATCGTTTTGATGGTTAACAATCTGTTAATTAATGGTGTAAATTAATCTCGTCTTCAAGAACATCCACAAGGTTGTGGACTTCTTTAGATTGTTCCTGCTCGAGCTCAAGTATCTGATTGATTTTGATAAGCAGTTCTTCAATGGTTTCAAGGCTTTTACGTAAAACTTTGGCATCAGCCCTGGTCTGTTCAAACATTGAGATACCTACGACACTCTCAATAAAGAGTGCCATGTAGGAAGCCCAAACATTCCACCAGCCAATAACACCGATATCGAATGTTCCCCAAATAGCGCAAAAGAGAGTAATGAACGTAATGGTACCAATGAAATACCAGTTACGGATAGAAAATTGGATCTTCCAAGAAACATGTTTGCCAAGGCCAATAGCATCGCCCGTGATAGGGTGTCTAAATGTCCTTGCCATGATTAATCCTCTTCGTGATCGTGCGCTGCTCTAAGCCCTTCGTGGTAACCGAGGTGTCGGTCTATTGACTGCGAAAGTTTGTCTACGTGTTGTTCAATACCCATTAAGTGGTCAACCTTTGCTTCCAAACGATTCCACTGGTCTTTAGGGCTTGATCCACCATTGGTTTTAAATTGGTTAAAAAGACGCTCAAACTTCTCGTCCTGATCAATTTTGCCATCTGAGATTGACTTCTCAAGTTCATCTATCTTTTTATCGCTATGCTTAACGATAAGCTTGTAGATAAAACGTGCTACGGTACCAAAACCAGCAGCAGCAAAAAAGAAGTTAGAAATATAACTGAACCAATTATTAGATGTATTAAAAAACGAGGCAAGCATTTTACTCCTCGATTTTTTCGTAGATGCTATTGGACAAGTCAAGCTTGTGGGCATTACGGCATCTACGGCCCTCACCCTCTTTGATAATATCTAATTTAACCAACGGGCTAACTACGTCAAGAAAACTAGCCTTGTTGAAAGCAGTTTTTGGCAGCATGCGAGGCGTCTCTTTATTGAACAGAGTGCTCATATAAACTCCAAGAATTATTAATGCATCTACTAATTAGTGCATTGTTTTGTTATTTATAAATCTTCTTCTTTAGTAGGATCTATCTGTCTTCTGGCAGGTTGATCCATACCACCTTCACCGCTGCTGTGCTCATCAAGATTGGTGGGCTCTTGAATCATTGGTTCATCGCTTGCTTCAATGATCGAGGCAAGGTGTTGCTTGAATTCATCCTCATTGAACTTCTCATAGGAGTCGTCAACAATGATCTTCATACCAGAGGCAAGTTTCATACGTTTACGCTTACGTTGCTCGAATGGCACGGCGAACTTCATACGATCACCGTATTCAACACGACCTTCAAACTCATCGTAATCATCGCCTTCCCAACCAGATACTGAGGCAGTCTTCTTCTTAGGTCCATTCTTAGGACCCTTCTTAGAAGGCTTGGGTTGGTTCTTACGCTGTTCGTAGCTTTCTTCTGGACGTTGACGTTGCTGTTGAGCAGCCATCTCGTTCATGCTTGGATACACCTGTGCCCCCGCAGCAGCGTCACTATTACCAGCAACGTTGCCAGTCATGTTGGGGGCACTAGGTGGTGTCACAAGGCCAGCCATCGCACCCGGAGCAAGCTGTGCTCCTAGTTGTGGGTTCTCAAGCATGGCAAGGTAGGCCTGGTATTCCTGTACATATTCCGGTGGAATAGGTAGTTGCAGCGTGAACAATCGGTTGAAGAGATCTCTCTTAAATTGCTGTTCAGCAACAACCGTCTTGATCTTCTCTTCCTTACGGGCATCGATCTCATCATCAAAGTCAATGGGGATGTTGACTGCAAGGGTGCCAAGAGAAATTGGGAATCCAGAAGCACTGAGCTGTTGCAGGAACCCACGCTCAACTGTTTCATCACGCAGGTTCATACTGCGGAATCGCACCTCTGGAATGGCAAGCTTTGGACGTTCTTCAACGTACTCAGCGCCAGTATCTTCATCAACCATAAGGACAGTTTCCATGACTGGAACTTGCTGCCCACCAACGGTACGCATCTCGTAGTGACCCTGTCGTTCTGCAACAGGCTCCATACGGCTACGGATAAACTTCTCGATCTTGTGCTGGTACGTGCTAAGCATCTGAGTAATAAGCTCACGGTTCAAAGCACCGGAAGCATATGTACCACCTTGTCCACCTTGGATAAGGTCAGAACCAATACCAAACACACCCATGACGTTTGTCTGGACACGCATAAAGTCTGTGTCAAGACGAGGCATACTTTCACGACCAAAAGCATTCTGGATCTGTAGACCGTGGTGGTAAGTCATCAGACGGAAGTCTGAGTTAATAGCCATAGCCAGGTCATCACGCAAAGACTGAAGCTCTTGAGCATCAGGGATCCATGGACCGTCTTGGTCTACGTCAGGCAGACCCAGAGTAGCCAGAATAAGGGGAGAATATAGACGGTCAGCAATAGCGTCTTGAGCAGCGTTGAGCGACTCTTCGAGCATAAGCATACGAAAAGCACGAAGAAGAATAGGAGTTCCATGTTCGCTCCAAGGGTTGGTCTTAAACTTGATCTGCTTCATGATGACATCAGAGACGGGAATCTCTTTGTCTTGACGTGCCCAGGCAACAACGTCTGGGTACATCTGCATAAGCATTGCGTATTCTTGTGGTGGGTCACGACGTTCGATAAGACGCTTGATCTCTTCAGGTACCTTAACGTGGTATTGGTATGTTCTAAGAGCACGGTTCTTAGCGACAATAACGTCATTGGGGTTGATGATCTCGTCTTCTTCCCAAGCACCGATACCATCGTGCCAAGAACCCATAGCAAAGACTTCACCAACAGTCCAGTGCTCACGCCCAAGGTCAAACAAGAATTCGTTGTAGTTCAAACCATCAAAGAACAACTCGTTATAGAAATCAGAGATTCTCTTGTCCTTGTGTACAAGTTCTACGTCAAGGAGGGGGAAACGAGTATAGATGTCAATGAGAGAAGGAACCAAGTGGTGAGTTGTGTAAAGGAGGCGAGCCCAGTCACGGATCTTACGTGTCTGTTCGTCGGGGTCCTCCATGTTAAACCACCACGTACGCTCACGCCAGTATTCAAATGGGTCGTGAAGCTTTGGCCATGCCCACTGAGCATCGCTACCACTAGCTGCACCAGTCTTACGGTTCTGCGTGCGAGCCATGCCATTCTCAGAGAGAAAGTCTTTGCTAAGACCATTAAGGCGTTGTCTACCTTCTGGTGGACCACCCATAGCCATAGCCATAGGACCAATATCATTAAGCATTGATCCACTAGTCTTAGCTCTATTGAGCATGTCACGTGCAGCAACACGTCCAGCAATAGGGTTCTTAGGAAGGGTGATACCGGCTGTTCTCATGCGGTTAAATTCCGCAGAGGCACTCCAGTCGTTGGTAGCCATTAATTAGTCTTTCTAGAATGCCATGCAGCTACAAGAATCAACTCCAGGGATGGCTTGGTGGCCACATGGATAGTTTACACTACGTGTAGCTCTAACCACGCCTCCTGATAGGTTCTGCGTAATAGGATTACCATTAAAGTCAAAGTTAGCACCAACTCTACGAACTGATGCTTGTCTAACGTTTTGTTCTCTTTCCATAACAGCTCCTTAAGCTTGAGGTTCGTTCCAAGAGATACGACCCAAAAGCTGCACACCAACACCATTAAGGTTCTGGGCAACTAGAGTCAATGTATCTGGACCATCTGGGTAAATGTTCTTATCGGGAGTGGCAAGTGCTGTGCTGGTGACAGTACCACCATTAAGGATACTGTTACCAAGGTCACGGACACCGGCAACGTTAACTTCCTGTGTGGTGTCTACAAAGAAACCACCAGTAACTTCACCAGAGAACAAACCGCTTGCTACGGTAACACCATTCTGAACAGAAGAGTAGTCTGCAATCTGACTAAGCGATGAGTTTGGGCTGTTTGTGCCAGCAACAACGTTAGACCATTGTGGCAATGAACCACCGCTGATAAGCTGTGGTACACCGTTCAAGTAAGCCTTAATAAGTACGTTACCAGCACCAACACCCTGCGTACCAGTAACCGTAACCGATACGTCAAGCGTCTGCAACTGCAACTGAACTCGGTTAGCCAGTTCGTGTGATCCAAGAACCGAACTTGTTTGGCTGTTGTCAACGCTAGGGGCAATACGGATTGACATCAAAGCCTTAGTCTGACCAGAGGCCAGAGTAATCGGTGTAGTCTGACCATACGTGAACAAGAGGTTGGCGTCAGGTGAGAAACCACCATCCATTGTCACAGCAGTACCCCAGTGGCTGAAGTATGGGCTGTGCGTTGGGCTAGCCAACTCTACGCTGGTAGGAGCTGTGCTTGAGTAAGCGAATGCAGTGCCTGCAAGACCCATTGCTTGGATCGGAACATTGCTAGTGGTACCAGTCACAGATGCATTGCTGAATGTAATTGTGTTAGTACCAGTAGCGACTACATAAGTACCGTCTGGGAATGCAGCAGGGTATGTAACCTTAGAACCAATTGCAATGCCTGTACTTGTTCCTGTAGCAGTGATCGAGCCAGATGTTAAAACAAGTGATGGGTTAACACTGGTAGCGACACCACGAGTCAAACCACCAAAGCTGCTAGCAGTTACAGATGTGTAGCTTACATACTCAGTACCAGTTGTAGCATTTTTAATTGCAAGAACACCTGAGGCAGGGAATGCGCTGTTACCAGCTGGGTTCAATGTGCTGTTGACATAGATCGTTGTATCCGTAGCACCAACACCAGAAATAGTGGTAGTAATAGGTGGGATCGTAGATGTTTCGTAACGACCCGGTAGGTTACCAGAACGCATGTAAGCAGTGGTGTTGCTGTTGTTGTTTGCCAACTTGTGGCAGAACAGAATGTTACCGTCAGTAGTTCTTAGGCCCCAACGTACAAAACCAGCACCATACCACGAGTAGTCAAGGTACCACATCTGCATCTTAGTCAAGTCAAGCTTGTAACCACTAGGACCAGTACCATCAAGCTTGTCGATGTTCCATTGAGTTTGTGGAACTCGGTTATCAACAGTAGCAGTAACAGTTACGTAATTAGCAGTAATACCACGGTAGGCAGGGCTAATAGTGAGCTGTGTGTCACTAGCAATGTCGGTAACACGGTAAGAGCTACCACGGATAACAATGTACTGACCAGGGGTCAGCTGCTTGCTAAAGATAGTTGGGAAGTTACCATCTGTTGCAGTGATAGTTGTACTACCGTTTGTTACAGTAACACGACCAGCGATCTGCTTGATTGAGCTTCTCAGCACAGCATAAAGCTGTTGACCATCATATTCAAAGAACATACCGTTCTCTTGGTTGAACAGACCCATTCTTTGAACGGCGCCGTACCAACCATTAATTGTGCAGATAAAGCTTGCAGGATAGTCAGATGGTGAAGTGCTTCCAAGAGTACCAGTTGATGTAATGGTGAAGTGAGTAGCATCAATGATATTAGCAACAGGGTAAGTACCATTGTAACCACTAGTGATTACACCACCAATGTTTACGCTCGTACCAGGTGTGAGGTTGTGCTGCTCACGTGTAGTAACCGTGATGGTAGAACCACTGGCTGTAGCATTGGCAGAAAGGCCATCAACAGTGAATGCAGTATTAAGGATCGTACCCGTAGCCATCTCGAGACCCTTACCAGACTGGTAGTGGAAGTTACGACGGGTTTGACGGATAGCAGACTGGTGGTTGCTCAAGCTCTGTGGGCCAAAAAGTACACCACCGTCAAATGGACGCTGAGCGAACAAAGACTGGTTACGAGGAGTAACTGTACCAGTGGCGGATAGGGCACCGGGTGTGTTAATAGCGTAGAAGTTAAAACCTGATGGGCTAGTTACACCAGTGACATAGAAGTTGCCATTTGGATTGTTGGTAGCGGAAGTAAAACCACTAGTAGAGATTTCGTTACCAATGCTAAGGCCGTGAGCGCCTGAGGTGGTGATGCTAACCAAGTTACCATTAACGCTGGCTGAGGCAACGCTTAAAGCAGCACCAGTAAAATATTGTTGTTGCCAAACTTGAGTCTTGTAAGGGTCAAAGAAACCAGAAGTACCGCTAGGGGTACCAAACGTGTTCACTGTTTTAGCAGAGTAAGTAAAAGAATTAGAACCGCTTGATTCTACAACAAAGTTACCATTGGCAGGAGCAAAGTAAGAGTCTTGGATAGAAATAGGAGTACCGACAGGAAGCCCAGGACCACCACTGGTTTGCACTGTTACTGTCTTGCTACCAGCAGTCATAGCTATACCAGTAACAGTAAGACCAGTGGTTGCCAGCGAAAGTGGTGGGTACAAATTGTAACCAGCGGGGTGCCAGTTTGTTGTGCCGAGTGCTTCCCACTTAGAAGTCTGGTTACCATACTCAAAGTCGGTGTCAATCATCGACTGAGGTGTAGAGACGCGTTGCTTACCCACTGGGTCGTAAAGCTCTTCTACAGGGACAGTGCGTTGAGCGTACTCATCGACTGTGATGGTAATCTTGTCAGTAGCAAGCATGCCAGATGTACCGCCGTTGAACACAACAGTAGTTACACCCTTGCTAGAAGAAGTAGGAAGATTAGTAGTGCTAGAAACCTGGTTAGAAACTGTAGCAGTAAAACCAGCTAGCGTAAAAACAGGATCACCAATCTTAAACAATGTTACGCCACGTGTAGTGTTTACTACAGATACAAGACGTTCCTGTGGGATATACTGGTTAATTACGAGAGTTGCAGTACTTGGTGTGAATACATAGTTATCGTAATACGATGTTGTCTGTGCCATTGATATCCCTTAACCGATATAGTCGTGGTTGTTGTTTATTGAAGCATTTGGCGTAGTAATCTCATTGTATCCAGTTACTGATCCACTAGAAATAGTAAGCACATCAGAATCTGCAATGTTAGGTTGGCCAATACCACCATTAACCCAAGTAGCTTCTTGGCCAACTTGCATAGCACTAAGGTCAAGGAACATACCTGGGATGGTCCAATCAATGATACCTGTTCCACCTGAAGCAGTCAATCTATAAGCATTATAAAAAATACCGTCAACAATTGGCACAGAAATTAGCGTTGTGGTTGATGCGGCGCTGATGCTAGCTGAGGCAATCGTCTTCCAGTTGGTTGAAGCATAGCTACTAGAGATAGAAGACGCACCAGTAAAGTATGCGTTTGGTGTAAAGCGATCAAAAGTACCCTGCAAAAAAACGGTTGAAGTACCTGTCCAACCGGCCTCTGCGATCAACGATACGGTAACAGATTGAATGTCTTGGAGAGAAACTTGGTTGTCAGGAGCACAGATAATACTAACGTCTACGGAGCCATTGCCATTGACATTAAGGTTGAGTCCAGGGTTTATTGAACCTGGCTGCGCGTATGCAACATTGCCACTTGTTGTCATGTAGCCAACTGCTCCGCTACTGAATTGAGCAGCGTATGCTACGGCAGGAGGATACACCGCACCTGGTGTACCATCATTACCAAAAATGGTAACGAATTGACCCAGTGGCCATGTCTTCTTTGTTTGCTTTGGGCCTTTACCTTCTGCGATGTTCATAGTATCTCCTAGAGACTCATATAATCTATGCCGAGATCCGGTGTATCAGATTGCTGGAGGAATCTCATAGCATTCATGCTAATGTCATCATCTGCAACGCTGATAGCTGGAGTATCGGCTGATGGTACCGATTGAACCGTTTGTGGTCTAGGAGCTGGCGCGGCTTGTACAGGAGCTGGTGCCGGTGCTGCTTTGACTGTCAACGCCTTGTCAACCTTAGACTCAAGGTTCTTAAAGGCATTGGATACTGGATTCAATGCTTTGTTAACTGCTTGTTCGATCTGAGGACCGATTGGTTCTTCAACCTTTGGTGGCTCAGGCTTAACAAAATATTTTCTAAGAACTTCGTTGCATAGATCCCAGGTCAGCTTATTAATCTCTGGTCCAATTAGGCGTTGGATTCTTTTAAGCTTTTCTTCCCATATATAGTGATAAACGTTGCCATCATAATCTATGAGAGTCCCAAAAGAAGTTCCTTCTGAGGACATTTCAAAAGTTAAAGATTCTATATTAACTACCATTTGGTTCTGTGGGATTGTTGACTCTTCAACAACTGGTTCTTCAACCTCAAGGACTTCCTCTACAGGAGTAGAGACAATCTTAGCTTTTCTAGATCTGAACATGAGCTATTGGGCAATCACCAATTCGTAGTCGCCCTTGCGCTCGACAGAAGCAGTCTTGTCATCCCAGATAACGGCAAACTCAGCATCACCAACAGCAATAACTGTACCGGCAATCTTTGTGCTAGGTGTCTCAGCAACGACTCTCGAGTTCACAAGGGTACCAGTGTTAATGTTGGCAACAAGGCCCAAGGTGAAATCAGGGTGAGCTTGGTTGGTGCGGAAACCCCTAGATTGCGAAGCAAACTTGCTAGCAGCTCTCTGCTCTGGAACATCGGACAAGTCACGGCTGTTCACCAAAGCAGGGTTCATAGCCATAGGAACTGGGTCCGTGGCAGGGTTGGCATCAGCGTTGTGCTGTTGAGATTCATCAACATAACGTTGGATCTGATCGCCCAGGCCCTGACGCTGCTCCATGTAAGCTTGCATGTTCTTTTCAGCGTGGTTGCTGTCTTCATCGATGTAGTCACCGATCCACTGTTCTCGTGGGTCTTGGAAGTTGGGGTCACCACCGGCGATGTCGCCAGCGAGAGCTGTCTTGTCGAAAAGATCAGCTACTTTTACGTTCAAACGTGGTTCCATTAAATTTCTCCTGTACGTGGATACATACTCTATGGTACGTATTGCTTATAATTACATTGTCTATTTGCTTGGTGGATGCGGTGCCGCTGAGTCATCAGGGTCGTATTCTTCTGACTTATCCATGCGCGTCATAGGTTGTACTGCTGGTGTTTTTTCTGTTGTTGCAGATCTATTCTTGTTGGCAAATGCCCAGATGTTGTCTTCAGCAGAACCTTCAAGATCATTGTGGTATGGGCTAAGAAGATAATCAGGCAAAAGATTTTGCAAAGAGAAATCCTGGTTGTCTTGCTTCTTGCCACCAGAGTTCATGAGGCAAAATGCATGTGAGAACAGTGGTCTCTTCTTATCTACAGCAATACCATCCTGATGAACAGGCCCAAGACCATCAATGTATGAAGGAAGGTCACAAAAGCGGCAAGGTACTCCGGGTGGCGCATCCTTTGGCTCTACATATGCTTTTTTCTTATTCATTGGGGTCTCCTTGTGGAGGTAGTTCAAGCTTTTCGCTGTCCATATCGTTCAGAGCTTTACCAACGTTATAACCATTAGCTTCCAATCTGATTATTGCTTCCGCTGTTTGGTCTGGACTGAATTCCTGCTGTACGTGTACGTGGGAAGGGTCACTAGCCTTCTTATCACAGTCTGGTCTGCAGTTACCAAAGTATGCGTCTTCCATACTTGTCAATGCACGGGAAGCATTATAA
>Ga0208614_1000408_pt1 | contig 13324 bp, 13 predicted proteins | sample CryBogCBE23Jun09_FD_184554 | JGI IMG/M metagenome (GOLD analysis project Ga0208614, IMG submission 184554) | Freshwater microbial communities from Crystal Bog, Wisconsin, USA - CBE23Jun09 (SPAdes) | ecosystem: Environmental > Aquatic > Freshwater > Lake | place: Crystal Bog, Wisconsin, USA...
TATTAGACTATATTAATATATACATCTATGAAATACTTAAAGAAGTTTAACGAGGAGCTTTATACTGACGATGAGTTTGATGATATTAAAACAATTAGTTATGATGAATTAGAAGAGTGGGAGAAAAGTAGAGAATCAGATATGTATAAAAATGATATAAATTATTTATTTATAGTTGATAAAAACTATGAAGAATTTGATAATCTTATTAAAGAAATAAAAAATGGCTGACTCATTCAAGAGTGAACAAATTGTGATACAATCTATAGGTCGTCTATTGAGACTATTTGATGGTAAAGATAAGGCTGTTATCTTTGATTTGGTAGATGTTTTTTCATCTGATATGAATAATATATTATACGGACATTATAAAGAACGTATGAAATTTTATAATAAAAGAAAATATCCTTTCAAAGAAATTAAGGTTAATTTATGAGATGGCAAGATTATGAAACATATGATGATGTAACACACAAGGTATTATATAAGGATGTCGATATTGGATTGAAAAGAGAAACAGTTCAAGATCTAATAGCACATAGTGTTGAGATTAGAGATCATATCATAGAAGAAATGTACAATAGGTGTACAGAAGTTATAAGAGATAAAAAGATAGATGAGATAATTAAGCAATTCTGATGACAGTTTTTATTCCATATTGTCCATCTACTTTTCTAGATTTTTTCCAAACACCTCCGCCTTGTCTTTGGCTTTGTATATTTCCAGATCCAGCTGATGTATTTCCTTCAATTGTATCAACTCTACCATCTTTAAGGACTCCGTTTGATAATCCAATATGACTAAAATTAAATATCAATATATCACCAGGTATAATATTAGTAAATGGTGGCTTTAATATAGTTACACCTTTACTTGAATTGTTTCTAGCCCAGTTTTCATAATCGAAAGCACCTGCAGTAGTTGGTAGTTTAAAATTGTATTGAGCTCCACTAGAAGCCTCCTTAAAACACCAACAAACAAATGCTGCGCACCAAGCAAATCCAGTTCCTTTCAATCCAGTAGTACTTTGATACATTTTTACTTCAGGACCAGTATTTGAATCCTTTGGCACTTCCACCACTCCAACTTGTGTACGAGCCACACTTATTAATCGCTTAGCAAAATCACTTGAATTAGCATTTGGAAACTCATTTGATATAGTTGAAATTGTTTTAAGAGCTTCTTGACTAGTCACTGCGCTTCTTACATTAGGGTTATAAGTTGGATCATTAGCAACGTTAGCATCATTGTTAGAATCATAAGCTGGTGTGAAGTTACCAGTTTCCATAGTTGCTCCGACTGTTGAGATATTTGATGTGATATTATCACCTATTTGTGGTATGTTAATTCTTTTATCTTTATTGTTTAAGACTGTATTAATTTTATAGTTTTCAGCTATGTAAACATTATCCGATAAAAATTTAGGATCTCTTAATTTTTTATATTGGTCTAAACAGTCTATTAAATCAGGATTAGCAATAACTTGGGCTCCTAAATTTCCTAAATAAGGACCACCTTTACTACCCAGTAAATTATCAATTAATGTATCAAACCAATCTAAAAAGTTAGTTCCTAAAATTGCTTGTTGATTTGCATTTGGATCACCTAAGCTTAACTTACTATAATTATCTTTTAATGTCACGTCAATTGTGGATTCCTTGATATTTATGTTGTTATATTTATAATCAATTACTAATCCATCATCATCATTAGAAAAAATTTGTGTTTTGTGATCAAACATAAGTCCCTTCATCGATGTGTAAGTTGAATCACTGAGCTTACTAAGTTTAGTTTCAAGATTTATATTATAATGTTGCGCATAAATATATTCAGGAGAATAAACATCACCATCATCAAAAACTACGGATACAACTTTTCCAACATCAGGAACATTAAATTGATTTCCATCTAAATCTTTCCACGGACGACAGTAAGGCAGATCACTTGTAGGTATGTCGTCATAAACACTAGCCACTCTAACTTTGACTCTACCGTGTCTTCCAGGATCTTGGTTATCTTCAACTATCCCAATAAAAACAGAATCTCTTAACTTATTTCTATCCATAAAATTTTAAAAACTTTTAACTTTCTCTTGGTCCTAAATTTGATCCAGAGTCTTGTGTAACTGGTGTGAAAAAGCTTCTAACCGATTGACCCACAAAATCTCTAACAGAATTAATCATCTCATTTCTAAATAGTGTATTTCCATTGTAAAAATTTGTTGGTGCGCTCATTCTACCTGATCCAACTGAGTTTCTTATGTTATCTAAAGTATTATTTAATAATTTAGCTTGTGTTGTTATTTGTCGATTAACTTCGTGAACTACTGATTTGGTTAATTTTTTACCTAAATTAGATAGTAAATTATTGGTAGAATGATTTTGATTAGCTTTATCTAAAGTAGATTGTGAACTATTCTTATAGTTATCCCACTTACTACTGAACTGTGATACAGTTTTTTGACTTTCATTGATTTTTTGCTGTGTTATTATATCACTCGTACCTTTTGAAGTAGATGGAATATAGGTATCGCTATTTTTTGGTAAATAGTCATATCTAATTAGTCCACTTGAATCCATATAATTTTTAAGTGATCCACTTTGAATTTTAGTATTTGTTGCTATTGTGGGACTTACATCTAAAACGTTAGGTTGAGCATTTTCGATAAATGTTTGCTTACTCTGTGTTCCGCTAAAGGAGAATTTTGAAAAATGAAGAGTTGAATATTTATAAGTAAATTCTAAGTCAAAATCTTCTACTATCTTAGGAGCTGACATATCAATGTCATCTCCATGTGAAAGTCTTTCAAATTTAAATTGACAATCATACAAAGAGTATTTATATTTTGCTAAATTATCAACATATACACCTAAATTACCTTTAGTTTGATTATCCTTGATAACTCTATTATACTGTCTAATTTCAGTTATTGTAATATCAACATCAAATCTAAGTAGATTTTCTGGTATAATTTGTTTACCATTGAATCTTGACCAACTTAAAGTTTTGTATAATGTTGATAAGTAACCCATATTTACTGAAACATCTTCCCAAACACTTAACTTTATCATATCTTTTCCGTAATCAACCATAGTCTTAACAGCATCAGCGGTAGATGATATCTCACCTTCTACTAATTTATCTAACCCTGATATTTTTTTAAGATAATATGCTTTTTGAGCTCCTGAATTCTTATCATAAACAAATGCTGACGGTGATCCACTAGCATCTAATTGATTATTTGTAGAAGCAGACGCTGTAGTTCCATTGGACCATCTATCTAAAGTATAAGGTAAAAATGATCTGTGATCAACTCCAAAAAATTTAAATAGTTGATTACAGAAAGCTATCCAAACCTCTCTTCTTGATTCTACTTCTTGTTCATTAGTAAATTGATTTATAAAGCTGATAATTGATCCATTGAATAAAGGTGATGTGTCAACAATAATTGATACATCATATCCGAACATAGTTGGATCTTCGTTATCATCTGCAGTTCTAATAAATGAACCTAAATATATTTCATTAGCAGCTTTTGGGTTAGCTAATAATTTTTGATCGATATTACCTTTTGATTGACCAGATCCGTTTTCTAAGGGTCCATCTAAATTATGTAAAAAATTAAATTGTTTTATGTTATTAAAAGAACTGTATATATTCTTCGCACCCTTGATATTAACACCATCGCCATTGAGTAATGTATATGGATCAGTGTAGATAGGATTATTTTTATTAAAGTTTGGTTTTATATTAGTAGGATTGTCACCTAACTCTCTTGGAGTCCCAGTTAAACCAGGTATATTTATATTTATATCATCTGTATTAATTACATAATCAAGTGGGTCAGTAAACCCCGCGCTACTACGACTATCACTGTTTATATGGTTTCCTGTTAATCTCAATTGATTTCCATGTAGTGTATCATCTAATGGACTAGCATTTGATGGCGACCATGATAAATCAGTTCTAAAAATTTTTCCTTCAGTACTATTATTATTTAAGGATACCAGTGAAGATACATTACCCTTTTCGGTTGGAAATCCACTAATTGGATCTATTGATTGTGTGCCTTTAATAAAAAATGCTTCTTCAGGTGTAAATCCTAACGGATTATTATTTTCTTCACTACCATCATTCAACTTAACCATTACATTTCCAGGATTATTTGAATTAACAAATGTCCTATAGATACCAGTGGGTTGTTGTTGATTGATAGGAAGATTTAATGGGTTGCCTCTATCATCATTGATTCTGATTCCAGCATTTGATATTCCGTTATTAACATTTTGGAAAAAGTTACTACCCATCTAACTAATATATTTTTATTATATATTAATATTGTTGTTCGTCTATTTAACTTAAAAATAAAGAAGCTTCTTCTTGTCTTCTCTTAGCAAGACCTGTTAGGAATTTACCACCAGCGGTTTTAGGACCATTTAAAATACCTGTGGCAGCAGTTGGATAATTACCCTGTGATATACCAGTTTGAATAACTTGACCATATGTGTGTTTGACAAATCCAGTTCCAACATTATATCCTAAGCTAGCTAATGCAGCTTTTTGATTATTATTTAGCTTATTCCAATTTGCTTCACCAAGATTTTTGGCTACCTGAGGACCATAAACATTTTTGATTTCATATGATAAAGTTGTGATAGCTTCTAATTGAGTAAATGTACTATCTTTAGTTACTTCTACTAAAACACCATTGACTAATTTTTTATCACTTCCATATCCAGCTCTATAGTGGTTAATATCAAATTTAGCATTTGGTTCAAACCCTTCTTTTGACGCAATAAAGTTAGCAGCAATATTTTCCCATGTTGTTGTTGGTAGAAGTTTTGATGTGGAATAATTTCTAGCGCCTACAACTGCTGGACCGTTGTTGATTGTTGGTATTGTTGTTGTATTAGTAGTTGTTCCTATTCCTGTAGGTGTAGGGTTATCATAGCTTCCTCTATAACCAGTATCGCCAGTAACTTTCGATTGTGGCTCACTAGCAAGTTCATCGTCTGATAGTTCAAGTTCTCTCTTAACTAGTGTAACAATTTGTCTGAGTTGCTGATCGTAATACATAAATTTAATATCAATTATTAACCAATCGCCACTTAATCTTTGGTTCAACATTGGTGATGCACCTGTTGGTGTATTAGAACTTAAAACTATTTTAATCTTTTGGAATCTATAAATTCCGTAGTTAGGTGTTGGAATCTCAATCTCCATTCCGATTTTTTGTGTATCTATAATATTTCTATTATTATTTGTTGGTGTAAAATGATAATTTTTATGCATGTTATCAACGTCAAGCTTTCCAGTATATTCATAATTAACATTACTATTGAAAAACTGATTATCTTGTGGAGCACCTTTTAATAATATAGAACTATCTGAATTATTTACTATTGAATTAACTGTAAATCCAACTAAAGATTTATTGTTTGCATCATAGTATTTGATAACATCTTTATATCCATACTCTAATGAAGTTGATGTTGAATTATTTGTAATTTGGTAACTTCTGAAATAAATATTTTGTCCCTCTACTGATTGATCATTTGTTAAAAATAATCTACTAACATTATTATCCCCGGTGTCTGCAATTTTTAGGATATCAGACAGTCCATTTGAAACAACACCTAATTCATTACTAATATCTCTGGATAACTCTTTTTGTATATCAATATAATTGAAATTGTAATAATGATCTATATAACCAGTTACGAATGATTGATCTGAGATATAACTATGTTCAACAACTTCATTTATGAAGTCATATGGTTTTTTACCAGTATTTAACCATGTCATAGTATCATTTGTTTCAGTGATGTTAGTATTAAACCCAAGACCAATTTCTTTACAAATTGCTTGAAGAGCTTGATTACTATTCATATTTGGATATGATTTAAACCTTTTTATGTAAAGATTGCTAGCATCCATGATAGAATCAATTGTTAAAATACCATTATTATTAGCAAAGTCTCTTATCTTAAATTGTATAAAAATTGGTTTTAATTGGTCTGATCTAGAATTAACAAATAAAGTAACCTTAGTATCATCTAATGGAAATGCTTTATCTTTCATTAATCCAAGGCTATCAACAAAGTTTAACTTCATACAAGGTGCGATACCATCATCATATAAAGATAAATATTGTATATTTTCTAAATCAATTTGATAGGCATTATACCAAACTATAGGTAAATATCCTAAACCATTTGCTATTTCTTGTGTTGTTTGTGCATTAGCAGTAGTAGTTGAAACTAATGTTATATCTTGTGGTTTGATAGTTGGTTGAAATATATTTACTATACCCGTGCTTGTTATATTATTTTTACCAGAATCATTGGGTGATTGATTTTGATTTTGATTAATTAAATCTCCTCTACTTGTCTCTTGTGGCACCACCGTTTGAGGTGTTATGGTCACAGTAGTTGTTGTAGTTGTGGTTGATGTTGTTGTAGTAGTTGTAGTAGTTGTGGTTGGTAATGGTGCAGTAGGCGCAGATACTACAGATGCAGTAGGATTGTTAGTAATAGTTTGATAACCTAAAGATATCTTAAATAGATAATCAGGTTTTAGTAAAAATGGACTTTTTACACCATTATATTCACCGTTGTATAATATTTCATAAGGTGCTTTATATTTATTAAATGCCTTTCTTATACCTGTAATAATTGTTGTGATTATATAAGTTAAGTTTATAGGTGGTGGTGATTGTTCAATTACGTCAATTTTTATTGCAATTTGTATTTTACTATACGTATCAGATTCCTCTGCAGGAATTTTACTAAATAATCCATAATACCAATCAAATGCGGAATATTTATTTAATTCATCGTGAATAAATTCTTGTAAATCAGTATTATTGATACTAAAGTCGTAATATGTTTTATTATAACCATTGAAGGTGTCTAAGTCAATTTCAAAAATATATGCACTCATATATTATTTATTAATATATCCAATATTCCTTTATAAAATTGGTTTGATAGTTATGCTTCCTGATGAAATCTCTATCGGTGATCCTGGTGAACTTAAGAAAGTTGGTGGTAACTGATAATTATTTTCAATATATTGTTGTCTATCAGTGCTAACTTTACTAGATTTACTTGCATTAAGCAATACATTTCTTTGTTGAGCAATTGTATTTGGAGCAATTCGGTAGTAATCAAGTTGGTCAAGTGAAATGTATAATATAGTATCTCCTTGTTTCACATTAAGTGGATTGTCAATAGAGTTTAAATCCATTAATAGGTCTACATAATTAGTTGTTCCGTATATACTATTTGATACTAAATCTAATCTCATCTCTTGCTCTGGTAATACAACAGTTGATAATGGAGCAATGTCACCCATTACGAATGTTGGTTCGGTCAAATCATATAGATTATTTTGGCTTGTATCTCTTCTTAAAGTTGAAATGTCATAGAAATCCATATTGATTTAATTTTTTATTGACCCGTGAGGGTTATTTGTTTTTTACCAGTAGCGTTATTATTTAAATTTAAATCCACATTTTTACCATTACTTTGCCAATTACCTAAATATGAATTATTTTTATCGAGTAATCTACCATCTGGAGTGAATGTCACCGGTTGTGTTACATTATCCGGTAGTTGTGATAAGGTTGCTGATGGAGCACTATAAAATTTACCATCTCCACTTTGAAAGGGGACGTAAGAAACTCCAGATAAAGATTTTAAAGCACTTGGATATACTTGTTTACCGATTGCATCTGTTTGTAGTTGAGTAGGTGTTTCCCCTGATTCGACAGGTATTTTAGTACTTGTGACAAAATCTGCGATATTTTGATTTTGTGATAAAGTGCTTTGTGCATCACTAAGTTGTTCCTTTGTGAATGTTGTATTTGAATCTACGAAAGATATTTTTGACCTAACATAGGTTCTTTCTTTTCCACAATTAAATTTTTGAAATATTTCTTGTGCACCTACATTTCTAGCACTATTCAATGTGAAGCTCAATTTTATTGATGATGGTAGATCATTGAATGCTAGAAGTTTTCCCATGGTTATTGTCACATTTTCTACTAACATATCACCTGATGAAAAAATAGGTCTTCTTGGGTTTCCTATAGTTACATGCCATGGAGCTGATGGTGTTCCAGTCAAAGAGTTAATGACACTAATAATTCTAAGTTTATATTTATTAACAAGACCGGTTACGATTGTTGTAATAATTTTCTTAACATTACCAAATGCAGAGCTCAAAACTCCAGTTTGTTTATGTGATTGATCATTGGTTTGTTGTGTTTTTTTATCACCATTTGTTGCATCATCTATTGCCTTTTTCGCATTCTCAGCTGTTTCTTTTATAGAATAAATTATTTCTTGACCAACTTTGTTTAAGGCATCTGCTATTGCAGATACGAATTGAAGTAACGCTGATTTAATTCTACTAGAATCACCACTACCCATATCATTTATAAAGTTTTGAAATTTATTTCCCACATTACCTTTAAATTGAAATTGAGATTCAGAAGTTCCAAATGTTAAAGCATTTGCGATAATGTCATAATATACCACTGTTGGATCAACCCCATTAATGAATTTTTGTTCATATTCAACTTCCATTTTAACTTTAAATTTACATTCTAATCCAGAACCTTTTTCACCACCACCTAATGTTTTTCTTCTCTTTGCTTCTCTAATTAAGTTAGGATTACCTACAGGTAACTGTGATGCATCTAAATCTGTCATACCTAAATTTTTAAATAACTGATATTGTAATCCTTCAGTGAAACCAGGAAGAGGAACAGCGTTGATTGCGCCTGCCATGACACCACCCAAACCTTTTCCAGCATTATCACCCATCAATACATCATGGCCTAATTCATTTAATATTTCTTTAAATGATGACTCACCATCTACCCAATTCTCACCAAATTCTGTTTCTATGAAATTTTCATTATCACCAACCCAAGAAATCAGGGTTGACATAGCATATGTATTATTTTGAAGCATAGTTAAATCATCACCTACTGGGGATGTAAATCTACGAGCAATGATCAATCTATTGTTTGGATAAACTCCGAGATTTTTTAGATAAGCAAAATCAGAATATCTTAATCTCATTGCACTAACTTTTTCAGAATCCTGTATTATAGAAAGTGTAGATATATCACTATTATAATCTGTCCTTGTACTAGATCCAGCACGTGGATTGAAGGAGTATGAAGAAGCACTTGCTCCATTTAAGAAAATAGATTTTAGCGGACTCGTATCAGATAGGTTGTATTTACCAACTACAGGACTGTCTGTAGATTCAGATGTTAAGACTAAACCAAGTGGTGAATTACTGTATAAAGGCATTTATTATCTACTATTTTAATAGTATATATTAATTATTAGTAATCTCTTATTATTTGGCTATTTGAAAATTTTGAGAGGCTTCCAAGAACATCATCTAAAATGTTTTGTTCTTTTCTAAATTCGTTATAAAAAATTAAGACATTGAATTCGTTATCTTTACCGAGGATTTTTTTAATATTGAGCAATTTATCTATTGAAAACTGTTCTTCAAAATCAGGAATATAATAGATGTCTTTTTTCTTTTCAACAGCTTGTTGAATTTTATTGAAGATTAATATTTTTAAATATGTTTTCTCACTATCAAAATCAACTTCTTCTTCTTCTATAATCTTTTTGATGTCAATAATATACTTATTTTTGATACGATTGACTTTGACATACTTATCCAATTTCTTACGAGTCTTTACATATACACAAAAGAACTTCATTTTATCTTTCTAAACTTTTAGTTATATATAAAAATCAAGCCTTCCTCCGATTATTTTTTAAATGACTCAAAATACCCTATAACTTTGTTATTTTCAATATTCATTTTGAATCCCTTTTCAGTATCTTTTTTAGGTTCAAATTTATTATCCATGCCAAATTTAATAAATTGATCTTTGGTAACTTTCTTTAAATCATTATTATCATTAATAAAGTATTGAATATTTTCTGAAATGATACCGCCTTTTAAATCTATATCGGTTTCTTTGTAATCAACTTTTTTACCTTTTCTAACATTATCAATTTTCTCCTTCAATACTTTAAGAAAATCATCAGCTAATAATTTTAAAATCTCTGTATATTCTTCAGTTTTAAATAATATTTTTAATAAGTCTTTTCTACAACTTAAATAATTTAAACCTTGTATGTTGGTAATTGAAGGGTGACCTCCACTTGATTCAGTAATAATATCCCAAATAGGTATCCTTAACCACTTAACCTCATCTCTAACTTGATTAGGCCATTCTTCATATGGTGTATCCATCCATTCTTTTAATAAAATAACATTCTCATTATTAACATCGTCTAAATTTAACTTAGCTAATGTTTTCATATCACCAGAATTTTTATTAGGTAAATAAATAATTGAATTTTTATAAAATGCTAATAAATCATCAAATCTAAATCCAACTCCTTCATATGAAGCACCATATTTATTTTTCATTTTCTTAATTTCATCCTCACTTATTCTTTTTAAATCAGTAATAGGTATGTTAAATTTACTAAATCCTGATTTATATTTTGATAAAACTTCTTTTGCAATCTCACCTAGATTGATATCTTTTAAAGCTTTCTCTTTAAAAGGATTACAAGAAACTTGTATTAATCCCATTGGGAAGATAGTACATACAAACTCAGCATTAGGAAAGTTTTTAAATACTACATATCTATCATAAGAACCAGTTGGTATTACATATCCGATACCATATTGTTTTACAATTTTATAGTTGGCATCATAATCAATATCCTTGTGTTTAACTTCACCTTCAGGTGTTTTGATATATTCTTTTCTAGTTTCAATATACTTATTCAAATTATCAGTCATTTCTTCAGGAGTGATTAACTTCTTTGGTGATTGATGTGATCTATCTGATCTATCCCATTCCAAAGAAACGGCGTTATTTATATAATGTCTTAAATTATTGAAAATTGAATATAAACTTGGGGTTGAGTCCAAAACCAAACACTCTAAAAGATTTTTGTTAATATGATGATATTTTGCATCTAAACTAGTAACAGTGATTCTCTTATTCTTCAATGCTAATAGTATTCTATTTACCACAAATCCCATTAAAAATCTATTTCTATCAGGTGATAAATCTCTTTTATAATTGAAAATAGCATTTTGTATATCTTCTGGTTTAAGATCGTATTTTAAAAAATCTGCTGAGTCCACTGTTCTAACCAAATTAACATCAGTTGAGCTAAAGATATCACTTGGTGAAATTACACCAGAGATAGTTTCAGCATTGGATCTGGATTTTCTAAAGTGAGTTGATTGCCCAGTTACGACGCCAGTTTGTTTATCGTGGTGGTCACTCACAATAGTATATTGTGGACCGGAATGAGCGTAATCTACTAAAACTGCCATGGAATTTGGTCTTTTTTCTTTAATGGCAAATTCAATAGATCCATATTGTATAATATGAGTGTCTACTAGTTCAAGTCCATATCTTTTTAAATATTCTCTTATAGAAATTGCACTAAAAACTCCATCCAAATCTTGATGGAAAAATATTTCAAAATCATGACCCTTTTCTTTGATATGATCATCTATTATTTTCTTCACATTTTGGAATCCGGTTTCTTCATTTATCTTGTTATAGTATTCATTATACTTCTTTATCATACATTTAATATTTTTATAACTTTATATATTAAATATCATTAGTTAAATTATCAATTTTTTGATCTCTTACTATGCTTTTTGCTTCAGATACTGATATTGATGTTTATTCTGCTGAATTCTTCACAATGTATCTAAAATGAACTACACGTCAGCTAAAGACTGATGTGTTTCAGGTTTCATAGACTCATCTAACGATAACGCCTCCGCCTGTTTTTGTTTAATGTCCGACTCAATCCCTGAACCAGACAATATTTTTAAACCTTGTTTTAATATGTTTTTACTTGCGTTAAAATCTCTATCATGTTTTCCACCACATGAAGTGCAAGTCCATTCTCTAATATTTAATGTCAAATCTTGATTTATCCAACCACAATTAGAACACATTCTAGATGATGGGAAAAATCTATCAATTTTAACAAACTGTTTATCATTCCATTCACATTTATATTCTAACATAGAATAGAATGTACCTAAACTAACATCAGACATTGCTTGTGATAACTTATATTATATTTTATTTTCCAATTCTTTTTGAATTTATAATAAGATAATCCTAATCTTTCTTCTATTTCCTTTATAAAAATAACATCAATTTTATTTCCAAGTATTTCAAATTCCTTAATTTTTGTTTTAGAACTTTCCATATATCTACCTTTTGTATCAATATATCTATTCTCTTTAGGTAAATAAAAATCAGGTGTATATCTTTTACTATTAGATAATTTAAAACATTTTGGTTCATATAACCATTCAATATTTTCTTTATCTAATATCATAGCAAACATTACTTCATACCCAGACCTCATATTAATTCTAATATGATTTTTCATATAATACCATTTATATTTGGAACATTGTTTTGTACAATTGTTTAATCCAACTTTACTACCAGTAATACTTTGTTTTTCTTTACCATAACAACCACAACTCATTACTTTATTATTCACTAAATTTGCATATTGTTGTTTAGTTATTTTACCACACTCACACTCACATACCATTTTATAACCTCCAATATTTTGATGTATTATGTCTATTATTGTTAGTCTATTGTATATTTCACCTATTTTACTTTCGGCATTTTCACTTCTACGATAACCTTTGTTTTTCAATCCCCTTGTTATATGAGAACACCCACAAGAATTTAATTCGTGATTTCTATTCCTTCTTAAAATAACATCTTTGTTTATATTAACAATTTTACCACACTCACACAAACAATTAAAATAAACATAATATTTAGGTGATATTGTTTTTCACAACTAATAACTTTTAATTTATCAAATTGTTTTCCAATCCATTTATCTGTATTCTTGCTCATATTACTATATATAAAAATAAAATCGTGATTTTTAGATAATTTGTACAATTCAACAAATCGTTCAAAACATTATTTAAAATGTCATTTAATCTTTGTATGTAAATACAGAAAGAAATTACTTGTTGGTCAATTAAAAGATGATATGAAACAATTATTACTAAATATTGCTTCTAAATCAGATTTTGAAATAGAAGTCTTTGAAAGTGATATTGACCATATCCACTTTTTAATTAGATATATACCAAGATTATCTATAACATCAATTGTTAGAAAGTTAAAACAAGAAAGCACATATCATATATGGCGTTCTCAACATAGAAATTATTTATACACTCAATT
>Ga0208614_1000415_pt1 | contig 13224 bp, 10 predicted proteins | sample CryBogCBE23Jun09_FD_184554 | JGI IMG/M metagenome (GOLD analysis project Ga0208614, IMG submission 184554) | Freshwater microbial communities from Crystal Bog, Wisconsin, USA - CBE23Jun09 (SPAdes) | ecosystem: Environmental > Aquatic > Freshwater > Lake | place: Crystal Bog, Wisconsin, USA...
GAGGTCTGCAATTCATTGACTTCGAGCAATGCCACCCTTCAACTATAACGGGTGCCCATTGCTACCACGCACGAGAGGTGACCGCTCAGGACATCGTCTTCGCTCGCCGAACAAGTGCTGACGCTCGCTCGTTAGGGAACGTTGCTCTTCCGATGCCCGAGGTACAGCACGGCATCACCGGTGCGCAGGGTTGCCGCCGCCCATGCGACTGCGTCGTCGAATCGGTCGAACCGACGGGCGTCATGGCCAATGCCGTTGCAGAGACTCTGGAGGCCCTCCCGGCCGACCACGATGAGCTCTGCACCGAGTTGTCCGACTCGGGCACCGAGTTCGTAGTTCGTGGCTCGGGTGACGCCATCGGTGCCACTGAGGCCCGAGGTCACGACGAACTTCGATCCATCCACCTTGAGGGCGTCGAAGGTCGTCAACGCCGAGACGAGCGCTCGTCGATCGACATCGTCACTGGCCACCATCACCGTGACGCCGGATGACGAGGTTCGCACGCTCCATCGCCCGACGAGGAGTTCTGGCCGAACCACGCGACCTCGTGCCTCGAAACCTCCACCCCACTCGATCACGGTGGCTGCGACGATTCCTACCTCTTCTGGGATCCAACCATCAATGGGCTCGAGGGTCTCCTGCAGCCGGCCTCTCCCTTGGATCTCCCAGTGACCCCCCTCAACAGCCACCGCGACCTCGTGAGCAGCGCCGGGACCGACGCTGACCCAGCGAACACCGAGCGCCTCGATCTCGGCCCGAAGTCCGGCGTCGATTCCGGGGGCATTGAGCGCGACGACGGGCCCTTGGAGTGCTCGAGAGTCGACGAGCCTCCGGAGCGCCGTGTGAAGGTGCTCCCACTCCCCCTGGTCGACGTGGCCAACGATGACCGCCTCAACGGTGCCGGCAGGCACGACCACCGCGAGCTCCTGACCCTGGTCTGGGCTGACGCCCACCACGATCGCAGCACTCGCAGAGTCCATGGCGACGGCGGCCGCCGTCCACACACCCGACACACTCCCACTGGAAACCTCACGCGCGATCTCGAGATGCCGTGCGATCGACTCGACGAGCACTGCACGCCCCGACGAGGCGAGAACGATGACACCCCGGACGGCGCTCTCGCCCACGCGCTTCGCTAATGCCCGAGCGAGGAATTTCCGTCGCAGGGGGAGCAGCATCCTGATCGCGATCGAGACATCGACGGGAATGAGCACGATTGCACACGTGAGCACCACGAGCCCGTGCCCTAAGGCGATCCACGCGATCGCTGCTGTGCCTGCTCCTACGACGGCCGACAAGGCCGTGAGGGGGGCGATCCATGCGTTCGTCGACGGGAGGATCTGACGGCGATCGATCTTCATCCCATAGGGGAAGACCACTGCGTAGGCGACGCCGATCACGAAGAGCACCGGCACCGCACGACTCACGATCGCGAGGATGCCGAAGATCCCAGCGACCACCGAGAGCGAGATCGGCGCATGGAGTTCAACGACGTTCCCCGAGGCCAACCCTCGTTGACCGCCGATGCGTCGCTCACCGATTTGGCTGGCTTGCTTGAAAGGGAGCATCATCAGGCGCCCGGCCATCCCATGACGATGCGCAACGGCGTTCGCTGCGGGAGCGGGGGGGAATGCCCACTTGGCGTAGATGCGGCGCAGCGCTCCCGGCGCGCAGTCCTCGAGGGCACTGGCCAAAATCCAGCGCCGACCAGAGACGACGCAAGCGACCGTTGCCGCTGCGATGCTCAGGGAAGTTGCGAGCGTCACTTCCCGCTCCCAATGGAGGACGCCTTCACTGCAATCCCAACCGCCTGACGATGTGGAACCCTGAACTCTTTGGCCCCATCTGCACAATCGTCACGGTGCGACCCTATCGGATGAGCCCCTCGGGCGGTTTCCCATATCCGGGCGATGAACGAAGGAGAGCCCCCCGCCCGAAGGCGAGGGGCTCTCCGTTCTTGAACCGTTCAGTTCGGTCCAGCGTCGACCTAGATCGACGTGATGTACTCAGGGTTGAAGTCACCGAGCGGGTTCGGAGCCTGCGCACCCGTGATGGTCTTCAGCACCTCACCGAAGCCAGTTGGCGTCGGAGTCCAGAGGAACGGCAGGTCGTCAGCGGTGAACTGAGCGAACGACGTGCCGTAGGTCGGGTTGTTCTCACCAAGGCCGATGTTGCCCTTGTTCGTGGTCGCCTGCACGAGACCGTTCATCTCGGAGCTGTCGTAGCCACCGGAGTTCGAGCCCGAGCCAGCAGCGAAGAGGACCTCACCGGAGGGGTAGTAGTCCGGGGCGTAGATCCAGCCACCGTAGGCGCAGATCTGCCATGCAGCGGCACCGCCGAAGCACGCAGCCTGAACTGAGGTTGCCTTCTCGAACTTCGCCGTGAGGCCGATGCCCGACGCCTTCGCCGAAGCGACCACGTTGTTCACGAAGTTGGTCTCCGCGGTGTCACCACTCGGTGCGAGGACCTGCAAGGTGAGCTTGGTGCCCTTGGCGATCGGGTAAGACGATGTACCACAGTTGGTGATGTTGCACACCGCTGGGGAAACGCTGGTCTTCCAACCGTGCGAAGCGAGGAGCGCCTTGGCTGCCGTGTTGGAGAACGTGTAGTGGTTCACCACAGTGCCGAAGCTTGCAGCGTCAGCCGCAGGCAGCGAAGGAATCGCCGAATCGGTTGCCACGCCGTAGCCGTTGTCCACCGTCTTGATGATCTGCGCTTGGTTCTCAGACTCCTGGAGGGCGGCACGGATGTACTGCTGGTTGACCAAGTTCACCCACGGAGCCGTTGAGGGGGAGGTCGAGTAGTGGTTCCCGAAGTTGAACATCCAGTAGAACACACCCCACGTCACCGATCCCACCGTCTTGAAGTTGGTGAGGTGCGGCAGCAAGTTGGTGCCCGCCTGACCTGGGGCCGGAGCCTTGGTCACATTCGTCGGCTCCACGTAGCCCGAGTCGAGCTTGCCGGCCTGGAGGTCGGCGATCTCCGCTTGGGTCGTCGCGTAGGGCTTGTAGACGATGGTGAGCACGCCAGAAGGCTTCACCGGGCCACCGTAGTTCGTGTTCGCAACCTGCTCGTCGTTGCCGTCTGGCTGACCCTGCGAGAGGTCGGCGTAGGCCTGTCGGTAGGGGCCATCGCTCCACTGCCACTTCGAGTCGTTGATATTCAAGTTGCTCAAGTAATTGAACACGTTCGAGCACTGGTCGGACCCGTCAGTCGCAACGGCACTCCACGCCTCAGTGGAGCACCCACCGTTGCTGGAGCCATCGGTCGTGTCCCAGACCGTGGGCATGGGCTGGATCTGCGACAGCTCGTTGTTCGTCAGCCAGGAGTGGCTCTCAAGGCCATTGAAGGTGATGACGACGGTGCTGCCCGTCAAGCCATTAGGAGCGCTCACGCTCTTGACCTGGTCGGGAATACCCATTCCCGGCACGTAACCACAGGCAGCGTTCGCACCCTGCTTGCTCTGTGCCTTGTCCATGTTGAGCCAGAAGATGACGTCCTGGGCGTCCAGGGTCTCCGAGTTGCTGGCGTTGAGTCTCGTCGCATTGGACGACGTCCACTTCCAGTTCTTCGTCGAGATGGTCACCACCGTGTCACCGTTCGACGTCGAGTACACCGGCTCGTTCAGCGACGAAATCGCTGACTGCTCGGAGATGCTGCTACCGAGACCGAACCAGTACCCAGGCCGGTACATGAGGTTCCAGTAGTCAATGTTGGTCGTGGTGCACTGTGCACCCGTGTAGAACGGCAGCACACTGGTCGGAACCGAGCCAGGGCTCCACGGGACGGTAAGCGTCGTAGTGGCCGCGTGGGCCCTCACGGTGCTTGCGCCCGATCCGAGCGTCCCCGTGACAGCCGAGGCAACCAGCGCAGAAGCGCCGACCCCCGCCATCATGAGGCGCTTGAAGCGGTTGATCCGCATATTGTTGCCTCCCCGTGCCGATGCCACGCATCGACACCTCATGGATAGAGCCCTGATTGAGCTCTTGGTGAAGGGTATCTGACCACTGTGTGAATGTCCAGCCGCAAGATCTCAGCATTCACAGGTGTTCCACCACGAGGTGACGATGAGCGCGGCCGGTTACCGCCACCTCGGTGAGCCCACTTCACCGAGGGCCGCCAATCACCCATTCCTCGCGAAATCGCCAACTCCGGCGATGCTCACTCGTGAGGCCGTACCCGAGCAGTGCGCACCGGTGTTCGGGCGACGGGTACCCCTTGTTCGAGGCGAATCCATAGGCGGGAAATGATGGGTCAATAGCCACCATGTGGTCATCTCGAGTCACCTTGGCCACGATGGACGCCGCCGCAACTAGTGCACTCGTCCGGTCAGCTTTCGCCTTCGTGACCACTGCTGGCTTCCCAAACGCGTCGAGTTCATCTCGATGGGCGAAGGGATTCACGACGCCATCGACGATCACGACGGAGAGTTGAGTTGTCAGACCGAGTCCGCCGAGTGCCCGAAAGGCAGCGATCGCCGTTGCTTCGGTCATCCCGAGGTCGTCGCACTCTTCGGCAGACACCCAACCGGTCGACGTCGCAGTTGCCCACTCGCGAATTGGGACCAGCATCGAGCGACGACGAGGAGGGGAGAGCAGTTTTGAATCGGCCACGCCGTGAGGAGCGCTCCGCAGAGGCCACGTCACGGCGACGGCTCCAACGACCATCGGTCCTGCCCACGCTCCCCGACCGACCTCGTCGATCCCAACGATGACCGAACCGGGTGGTAACTGGAGTGCGGATTCGAGCGCGAGGTCCGCAGGTGGACGTCGCTCAGCCACGGAGGAGTTTCCCCATCTCATTCCGCGGCAGTTCGTCGACGAGCTCGATCCGCCGCGGGCAGACGTACCGAGGGAGACGATCGGCCAAGTACGCAGCAACCTTCGATGTCGTGAGGTCAGCGTCGCCAACCACGAGTGCCACGACCGCCTCGCCGAGATCAGCATCGGGCTCACCTCGCACCAACACTCCGACCACTCCGGCACATTCGAGCGCCACGGCTTCCACGGCTTCGGGCTGGACGTTGTAGCCGCCGGAGATGATCAGGTTCGACCGTCGACCCACGATGCGGAACGCGCCGTCCTCGAGCACTGCCAAATCACCAGTAGCGAACCAGCCATCTGGAGTGGAAGGGAGACCACCACTCGATCCGAAGATCCCGGCCGCGAGGGCAGGAGTTTTGACGTGGAGTTCACCATCGACGATGCGAGTCTCGACCCCCGGGAACGGCCCACCCACCGTTCCGGGGATTCGGACACCATCGACCGGCTGCGTGAGGGTCAGACAGGTCTCGGTCATCCCGTATCGCTCGAGGATGGGCACACCATCGTCAGCCAACGATGCTGCCAGGCTCCGGTCGAGCGGAGCCGACCCACAGATTGCGAGTCGCAACGATGCGAGTTCCCCCACCTGGCCAGCACGCGCGAGGCGCGAGTACATCGTTGGCACCCCGAACAGGAGCGAGCACTCACGAGCCTGCGTCGCCACCGTGCTCGGATCGACGGAAGGGGCGAAGGAAACCGATCCGCCGACCGCGAGGATGCCGAGCAGAGCGACGACCAGCCCGTGGACATGGTGCAGCGGCAAGACGTGCAGCAACCGATCCTCGTCGGTGATTCCCCACGCCTCCGCGACCATCGTGGCCGAAGCGTGGAGAGAGTGATGCGTATGGACGATGCCCTTCGGGTCCCCGGTCGTGCCGGACGTGTAGACGAGGAGCGTCGCATCCGAGGGGACCTCAACAGAGGCTCTGTGCTGGTGCACCGTGAGCTTCGACCCATCGAGGGTGGCTATGGCCCGGGCGTCACGCTTCAGTCGTTCGAGGTATTTGGCAGGTGCATCGGGGGCATGGGGGACGGCGATCGCCCCCTCGGCCATGACGGCGAGGAGTCCAGCGACCCCAGCAACGGTTCGGCGGGCAGGGACGAGCACGCGATCACCCGGGTGCACGCCGACGCGACGGAGCGAGGTGCGCAGTCGTTCGATCGCGACGAGCAACGCGTCCCCATTGACCACTTCGCCCTCGACGGTGGTCAGTGCGTGCCTTCGGTGCGAGAGATGCCCGAAGATTGCATCCACCATCACGAGTTGCTCCACCCGAGTGATGCTAGTGACCGCCGGCTTCGCCGCCCGAGTTACGCAGTGGCCGAGGGCGAGTTCTAGAGTGACGATCATGAGCCGCCGCTACGTCGCCGTCGTTCCGCACACCCACTGGGATCGAGAGTGGTATGAGCCGTACCAGACCTTCCGAATGAAGTTGGTCGATTTATTGGACCAGCTCCTCCCCCTCATGGAGCAGGACCCGAGCTACCGCCGGTTCCTCCTCGACGGTCAGATGGCCGTGGTCGATGACTACCTCGAGGTTCGCCCCGAAGCAGAAGAGCGCATCCGAGCACTCGCCGCCTCTGGACGCCTCACCATGGGACCGTGGTACATCCTCATGGACGAGTTCTTGGTGTCGGCCGAGACCATGGTCAGGAACCTGCAGATGGGCATCGTGCGGGGTGCTGCGTTCGGTGGGGTCATGGAGGTCGGCTACCTCCCCGACATGTTCGGCCACATCGCGCAGATGCCGCAGATCTTGGCCCAAGCCGGGCTGACCGACACGGTGCTGTGGCGCGGCGTGCCGAGTGCGATCACGGCAACTGGGTTCACCTGGGTCGCACCCGATGGTTCATCGGTCCGCGCGGAGTACATGCCAGTTGGCTACGGCAACGGCGCAGGTCTGCCCAGTGACGCCAAGTTGCTCATTCAGCGAGCGACGAACCACATCGACGAGATCGGCGAATTCCTCGGCGATTCCCTCCTGTGGATGAACGGCTCAGACCACCTCATGCCGCAGGCGCACCTCGGGCGCGTCCTCGCCGAAGCGAATGATCTCCAAGAGGACTTCCAGTTTGAGATCACCTCGCTCCCCGAGTACCTCGCCACCGTCCCCCGAGAGGGTCTCGAGACCTGGCACGGCGAACTCCGTTCTGGCTTCCGCTCCAACGTGCTCATGGGCGTGACGTCCAATCGGGTCGACGTGAAGCTCGCAGCTGGACGGGTCGAGCGGTTGCTCGAGCGCCGAGCGGAGCCACTCGCAGCCCTGCTCACCGACTCCTCCACCTACCCGACACGACTGCTCGAGTTGGCGTGGCGTGAGGTGATTCGCAACAGTGCGCACGACTCCATCTGCGCGTGCAGCGTCGACGACGTCGTCGACGCGGTCCTGCACCGCTTCGCTGAGGCGCGGGCGATCGGTGCTGGCGTTGAAGAACGAGCGCTCGACACCTTCGCTCGCTCCTTCGCCACCACGGGCACTTACGTCTTCAACGCAACCCAACGCGAACGTGCCGGGATCGTCGAGTACGTCGTCACCGGTGACGACCTCGACGAGGACATCACCCAGGTCATGTCAGAGCAGAGCCGCTTCCCTGCCCAGATGGACGTCGATGGGGACACCTTGCGCGCCATTCTCGGCCTCCTCAACGGACCGCGCATCACCGACGACACGTGGATTCACGCTGCGAGCTGCGAGGACCTCGCTCCTGACCACATCGCCCTCACGGTCAAAATTGGCGCCACGCCGAATCCCCACGTTGAACTCGAAGAGCTTCGACGAGACCTCTACACCCGAGTCGGTGAGATCCCGACGCTTCGCGCAACGGTGACCTTGGACCAGCCTCGCATCCGCAGGGTTGCCGTGCTCACCGAGCCCATCGCTGGCTACGGCTGGGACGCGCTCCGTCCCGCCGCCCCGACGCATCGAGCCGTCGCTGAAGCATGCGACGTCGACGGCCTCTCGAGCGTGGCCCTCTCCAACGGACTGCGGTCGGTCATCATCGATCCGACGAACGGAACCTTCGCGATCGATGACGTCGCTGGCTTCGGTCAACTCGTGGACGAAGGGGACCTCGGCGACTCCTACAACTACTCCCCTCCCGCCACTGACACCGTCGTCGACACGCCGACCAGCGTTGAGGTCACGACCACCCTCGGTGGACCGCTGCGGGCGAGTGCCACGATCACCTCGACCTACAGCTGGCCTGAGCGCATCGACCCGATGCTCAACCGCCGAGTTGGCAGCGTCACCGTCGCCGTCGTCACCACGGTGGAACTCTGCGCCGATGACCCCACGGTCCACGTGACGACCACCTTCGTGAATCCCGCAGCCGATCACCGACTCCGCATCCTGCTCCCCCTTCCCGAGGCAACCGACCACTCCGTCGCCGAATGCGCGTTCGGGACCGTAGAGCGGGGACTCGTCGCCGAGGGTCGACCCGATGAGCTCGGGCTCGCCACTTACCCATCTCGACGATTCGTGCAGGCCGGTGGCCTCACGGTGGTCCACGAGGGACTCAACGAGTACGAGCTGATCGACCGAGCAGATGACGACTCGTCTGCGTCCACCATGGCGCTCACCCTCGTGCGAGCAACGGGGATGCTCTCCCGCCTCGGTATGAAGTACCGCCCCTTCCCGGCCGGGCCGCTCACGCCGGTGGAGGGCCTCCAGATGGTTGGCAAGCGGATCACCGCGACCTACCACCTGGGCTTCGGTGACCTCGACCCTTACGGGCTCGCAGACGCCGTCCTCCATCCTCTGGACGTCGTGCATGCCGAAGGCGGCGGCACTCGGGACGAGGCGGGTCGAGCCTTCACGATTACCGGCGCCGAAGTCAGCGCCATCCGTCGTGAAGCCGGAGCACTCGAAGTTCGCGTCTTCAACCCTCACACAGAGGAGACCACGGTCGACCTCGGCCTCGCTCGCGGATGGATCTGCGATCTCCGGGGTCGAGCGGTCGAGCCCTTCGATGGGACGATCCGCCTCGCCCCCCATCGCTTCGCCACCCTCCGATTCACCCACGAGGGCTCGCGCTGATCGTGTCCACCCATCAGAACCCTGGGCAGCGCATGCCCATCGTGCTGATCCCACTCAAGACGTTCACGATGGCCAAAGGCAGGCTCGGTGATCGCCTCAGCGCCGACCGCCGAGCAGAACTGGCACAGTTCCTCGCGGGAGGCGTCATTGACGCAGCGACACCTTGGCCGGTCGTGGTGGTGTGCGACGACGACGAGGTAGCAACCTTCGCCACCGAACGAGGCGCCCGCGTGGTGCGTGTCGCCGCTCACGGACTCAACGCAGCGATCGGTGACGGCCTCGCCGCACTGACCGACAGCGACGCCACGCACGTCATCATCGCCCACGGTGACCTCGCCGATCCATCAACCCTCCACGAGCTCCCGCTCACCGAGGGCGTGACGATCGTTCCCGACCGATCGAACGATGGCACCAACGTCCTCGCACTTCCCATCCGGTCGCTCGAGTCCTTCACGCCGCACTACGGCGTCGACTCCTTCCGTGCGCATGTCGACGAAGCACAACGTTGTGGACTCACTGTGACCGTGCACACGAGCGAGGCATTGGCCTTTGACGTCGACCATCCAGAAGACGTCGACGAGGCGCAACGCCGCCACCTCTGGCCACAGATGCCGTAGCCCGAGATGCAGAACGAGGGTGGGCATGACGCCCACCCTCGTTCGCACTGCACGTTCGATCGTGCGTTAGCGCTTGGCAGCAGCCTTCTTGGCCGGAGCCTTCTTGGCGACAGCCTTCTTCGCCGGGGCCTTCTTGGCAGGAGCCTTGGCGGCAACAGCCTTCTTGGCCGGAGCCTTCTTGGCGACAGCCTTCTTCGCCGGGGCCTTCTTGGCAGGAGCCTTGGCGGCAACAGCCTTCTTGGCCGGAGCCTTCTTGGCCGGAGCCTTCTTGGCGACAGCCTTCTTCGCCGGGGCCTTCTTGGCCGGAGCCTTCTTGGCGACAGCCTTCTTCGCCGGGGCCTTCGCAGCCACAGCCTTCTTCGCTGGAGCCTTCTTGGCCGGAGCCTTCTTTGCTGGAGCCTTCTTAGCGGCAGTAGCCACTGGCACACCTCCTTGGGGTGACGTTGCATCGAGCTGACGCCACCAGCGACTGAGTGGAGAACGTCCCACTCGAATCAACTCGTGCCGACAGATAGTTGGTTGTAGTCATCCGCTCGTGTCCAGCGCGCGATGGTGCGTGCTGAGTTGCAAACGGAGCCACGACCCAGGTTGACGTTGCCGATGGCGACAGCGAACTCGTGAGTGCAGTGGCCGATGCCCAGTGGCACCTCCATGCACTCATCGCGTTCAGGTCATTCACCAACGGGCTTCCTCCGCCTTGGGCTGCCACCATTCCACTGTCTCGGAGTCCCTGAGTCAAGCATCCCCACGTGCGCGTGCGAAGTTGCGCGCGAAGCAACGTTGCATCGTGACGCGATGCACGCTCCACGCGACCTCCTCGACACCGTGCTCGGGAGTGCACTCCGCGGTGGTGGCTGTTACCTCGGCGAATCTCGCGGGCAGCAGATCTACTCCGGTCACGGTCGATCCACCTTGGTCCTTGGGCCAACACGATCCGGCAAGACGACCTCCCTCATCGTGCCGAACATCCTCGGACACCCAGGACCGGTCGTGGCGACGTCCACGAAGGACGAGCTCCTCCACGTAGCCGGACCGTCTCGACGTCGCCGGGGGACGGTTGCCCTCTTCGATCCGAGCGGCACCGTCGATTGCCCGAGCGGTGTTGCCCTCCTCGGGTGGAGCCCCCTCGATGGCTGCGAGGATTGGGACACAGCGATGACCACCGCGTCGTCCATGGTGGCAGCGGCACATGGCCACCAGGGCGCCCTCTCGAGCCATTGGCACGAGCGAGCAGCGACGCTGCTGTCAAGCGTGCTGCATGCAGGTGCGATCGACGGGCGATCGATGACATCGGTGCTGTCGTGGATCGATCGCCACGATGGCACCGACGCCCACACCATCTTGGCGCGCGACACCGCAGCTGCCCCAGTGGCCCTCGATGTCCTCGAGGGCATCTTGGCCACCGCAGATCGAGAGCAGTCATCGATCTGGTCGACGGCGTCGGGAACCTTGAGCGCCTACCGCTCCCACGCAGCGCTGGCGAGCACTGAGCGTGAGCGCATCAACCCCGACGAGTTCACTGCGAGTGCCGACACGATCATCCTCTGCGCGGCGAGTCGACTGCAGCGACACTACGCACCGCTCCTCGTGGGCGCACTCGGTACGGTGCGCGATGCCACCTACCACGCCAGTGCAGCCGGCACGTTGGCGCAGCCGGTGCTCTTCGCCCTCGATGAAGTCGCCAACATCGCGCCCCTCCCCGATCTGCCATCACTCGTGAGCGAAGGAGGTGGCCAGGGACTCCTCATCCTCGCCTGCCTTCAGGACCTCTCCCAGGCACGCCAGCGCTGGGGAGGACAAGCCGATGGATTCGTCTCGCTCTTCCCGACGACCGTGGTGCTTCCAGGCATTGGCGACCAACGCACCTTGGAGCTCCTGTCCTCACTCGGTGGCGACCACCTCGTCCCCGTTCGGTCGTTCTCGCAGGCGCGCGGACGACACGGTGCGACGCAGTCGATCGGTCAGGTCTTCCGGCCACAGTGGACCCCCGCTGCTCTCGCCCACGGTGCTCCAGAGACCGCCATCGTCGTTGGACCGACGAAGCAGATCACGGAAATCACCTTGACGCCGTCTCACCGCTCCATGCCGTGGCTGGCGCTCCGTGGCGACATGGAACGGCTTCGATCACCGTCGTCGCGAGACCTCGTCCGCTGATCGCGCTCTAACCACCGGCGCAGCGCCCGGGATTCGAGAGGTCGAGCACCGAGCTCCTCGAGCGCTGCACCGCGAGGGAGAACGACACGCGGAGCCACCGGTACTTCGAAGACCCCATCTCTCGCTGCTCCGAGGAGCTCCCCCACACAGCCAAGGGTGCTGGCACTCGGTGCGCCCCCGCTGGCCCGAGCCCACGCCGCAACGACGTCTCGCCGCAGCACCGATCGGTCCCCACCACCGAGGGCAACGGCGAACGCTCGCTCATCGAGACGCGTGGGCAGGTGTGGCGACACCCGCTCGTAGGCGAGGATGGCCGCAGTCGTGAGTCCAACGCCAGCGAGCCGATGCTCCCAGAGGTCGAGGAACGCTTCACGGGTGGCACCAACCGGTGGGACGTGGCGTGCCGCTGGTCCATCCTGTCGGAACGCTGCTGCTCGAGTACTCAGCACCGCAGTGGCGAGGGTTGGGACCGTGGCCGCTCGGAACCCGAGCTCGCGCACGAGCACACCGGTGAGCTCGGCGTCGTAGAGCGCGGCTGCTGCTCGGTGGTGGGCGAAGAGTCCCCTCGTATCGATGGGGCGAAACCTCCCCTCAGCGCTCTGGACGAGGTTCATGATGAGGACGTGACTGTGGAGGTGCGGGTCGCCAGCACGACTCACCCCGTGGGTGGCGGTGAACCCCAGCCACGCTCGACTGCGTTCGGTGCGATCGGTGCGTCCCTGCGGTGCGACTGCTCGATCTTCGAGGTAGGAGAGCGCCGAAGCGACCGCTCGCTCGTGCGCTGCGACCACCCTGCCCGCGACCGCAGGTGCTCCACACAGCGCCAGAATGCTCACCGCCTTCTCTGGGGCGAAGATCAGTTCAATGGCTTCCACGCTTCGGCGCGGGCCGGCGAGGTCCCGAGGTCCCCCGAGGTTTCCGCGCAGCAGCGCGTTGGTCGTGTCATCGTCGAGCGTTGCCGGGATGCCGAGGGTGACCCCCATCTTCCCAATGGAACGCAGGGTCCCGTCGAGGTCGAGGTGATCGAACTCTGCTCGTCGCCCGCGGTAGTAGCCAGGGTCGACGTGGCGACGCGTGGTGATCCGGAGCACACCATGAGCATGCCCACCGGGTGCTGCTGCTCCGTTCGCTCAGTAGTTCTCCAAGATGGCCGCAGCCAAATCGGCGCCGAGTCGCCGCATGGTTGGCGGCTTCAGCACCGTGGCCTCGACCCCAGCCTGAATTAGCAAAATTGCGAGCCAGCGCTCACTGGCGACACGAACCTCAACGTCGAAGAGATCGGGAGCCACTTCAGTCACCCCCATCGACAAGATGGAGTCCGCAACCCAGCGAGCTGCTCCTGAAACCCGGAGCGTCGCCACCGGGGCGTCGTCGAGGAACGACGTGATGTCCTCGGGCTTGAGTTCGGGAGCGGGAAGGCCGTCGGGTTGGGCACCGAGCACCTCGACGTCATCAATGCGATCAGCACGGAAGACCCGAACAGCCCCCGCCTGCTCGCAGTACGCCTCGACGTAGCCGTTGCCTTCCCACAGCACCACCGAGAGCGGATTGATGATCCGCTCGGTCAACTCGTCGCGATGGGGAACGAAGTAG
>Ga0208614_1000420_pt1 | contig 13156 bp, 31 predicted proteins | sample CryBogCBE23Jun09_FD_184554 | JGI IMG/M metagenome (GOLD analysis project Ga0208614, IMG submission 184554) | Freshwater microbial communities from Crystal Bog, Wisconsin, USA - CBE23Jun09 (SPAdes) | ecosystem: Environmental > Aquatic > Freshwater > Lake | place: Crystal Bog, Wisconsin, USA...
CTTCCCCCGCTTATTCCGGAATTTCCAGTAGAAATAGCTGGTCATCATATGACTCTACGCTTTGATGTTAATATCAACAAGACAAAAAAAGGCGTAAAATTACAATTTGTAATGAAGGATGTACCTTCAGACCCTCGCCAAGCTCAGCAAATGGCCAATGAGATTGGAACAGAACTACAACAGAAATTTGCAGAAGCAGGTTTACAAATTATATACGATGTTGAAAATCCTTATAAAAATGTAGTAGGTTTCTTAATTCCACTACCTTCTTTAGCTACCTTTATAGTTAAGCATGTACTAAAAGGAGAACCTGGAGTAGATGAACCACAGGAAGATGGAGAAGAAAAAGAACAACCAGCAGAACCCCTACCTGCAGCTGAACAACCACCTGCAGCAGAAGAAGAACCGTTGAAGGAACTTATGATGAGAAGAGCTGGAATAAAATAAAATATAAAATTAGTTATGGCAAAAAGAACAATCCCAAAAGCTTTATTTGAACCTTTAGAGCAGATTCAAGCATCGGATCTTTTAGAGAACGACTCATTGCTTGCTATGATCAAGAAAGAAACCTTACTTGCTATTCAAGAAGCTTTCGAAAATAAAAAGACTTTCGCTACCCTATTTGAAATAAATGGAATGGGGCTTTACTTAGATATCCCAAAACAATATTGGATCCCAGCTTTAGAGCAGTGTATCAACTTTATGCTTGAAGAAGAAAGATTTGAAGACTGTATAACTATTAAGAATCTTATTGAAAAAATAAGAAAACCTACCAAGAACGTACCTAAGAAAACCTCAAAAACGAAACAAGATGGAGCAACCACTAACGGAGATACAGACAGCAATTAATCAAATATTAAATGTAAAAAGTTTAATAAGAAGAAAGAAAAAGAGTCAGGTAGAAAAGAAAAAAGAGTTATTCGTTTCGATAATTAATTCAATAGAAGGTATAATTAATAGACAAAATCTAATGTATGCCGAGATAAACTTAGATTTATCTAATTACGATGAGTCCTTTTTGGAAACTATTGACGCATTAATTATCCTACACTTTGGTAAGGAAGGAGCAGAAGCTATTTCATATTACTTATGGGAGAGAGTTAATCCAGATGGAAGTATTAATCCACTAATATATGAAGATGACGGCTCAGCATTGGTATTAGAAACTGCTCACGATCTTTGGAACTTTCTATTAAAAATGAATCCAGGATATGGCGACTAAGAAAGCAGGTAGGCCTAGTAGAGATCTAACTGAAAAAGTTATACGTAATGCGATGAAGCATACACAGTCTAACTTTCAGGCTGCAAGATACTTAAATGTAACCATTGAAACCTATCGGAAGTATGCTAAGATGTATATGGATCAGGAGAGTGGTAAGAATCTATATGAATTACATAAAAACAATTCTGGTAAGGGTATAAAGAGGATAAGCTGGAGAAATGAAATATCAATTGAAAAGATTGATGAGATCATGTCAAAGGAAAGCTATCGAGCTATTAACCAGGAGAAACTTAAGAATAGATTAATTTACGAAGGTATCTTAAGAATGGAATGCTACAACTGTGGACACCATGAGAAACGTGTAGTAGATTATAAACAACCATTAATTTTAAACTTTATAGACGGTAACAAGCATAACTGGAAGGTTGAGAACCTTCGTATGTTATGTTACAATTGTTACTTTCTATACGTTGGATCGTTATTTTCTGAGAAGCAGATTAGATCTTTAGAGGATGCAAATGCACCTAAAATTAAAGAAGAAGCTGATTGGAACGTAGACGATACTTTTTTATCTTTCTTCAAGGATATTGGAATAAACCCTACCGATAATTACGATTATGAAGAGGGGGATGAGTTTATCACGAAAATATAATTTATGGATTTGAAACAAGAATTAGAACTCATTGGTAATCAATTAGATATAGCTTTAGAGTATGGATTAGAGCTAGAAGTTATATACTATGCTCTTAAAGCTATGAAAGAAAATGCTAAACTCACACCTGCAGAAGCATTTTTATTGGGTGTAGCTGAGTGGGTACGCTAATAAACTTACTATTTATCATTAGTATGGTTAGCAACGTATTATACGAAATACTTGAGGATCTAGCAGAAAGATACATACCTGAGGGTAGGCATAAGATATTGCATGTAAACAGCAGAGAAGCCTGGAAAGAATTAATGGTAGTTATATTAGAAGATGAATTAGTAGCAAAAAAATTATCAATAATAACAAGATGTGCTGTGAATTGGGAAGCCCTTCTAGTACAAAAAATCAGTATCCAGAATTAATGAAGCAGCAGTACGAACTTTTTATAGCAGGAGCATGGGGTTTACATTTTAGTAGTTACTTAATGCAAAGCATGCCTTTCCTTCAATTTCTATCTTTAATATTAGCTATCACAGCTTCAACCCTTACAATAATTAAGTCTAATAAAAGAAAATAGTGAGTCTAAATAAAACAGCAGATAACCTACTCAAACAAGCTGATCAGTTTCAAAGACTACGTGATTTAGGAAATCGCAAGAACTACCCACACAAAGTCAAACTCCTCCACACTAAGATTTCAGAAGAATATAATTTCTGGTCTAAAAAAGAACCATCTCAAAAGTTGCTAGATATAGAAAAGGATCGTAATTTTATTCAATCAATAAAAGAACCTACTCAGAATAAAGAGAGGATAGACATATTGATGAATAAGTATGGCCTTAAGTAAGCAAGACAAACCAACCAAATTTACTATCGAGTACAAAGACGACGAAGGGAAACTAGAGTCGCGGTGGCACTATGATCTAGAGATTACTAGAGCAGGGCCTTACTTTGTTGAGAATTTTAATCTCCCAAGAAAAGAAAAAGTTGCTAAGAAGAAAAAAGTAGTGGTATCTTTACCAAATAATTAAAACGAAAACAGAAACAAGTTATGAGTAAGTATTGCAAAGTGTGTCAAAAAGAAATCCCACAAGGTAGAATTAATTTAGGTTACAGTACAACATGTGTAGAACATTCAAATGCATTTCGATATGTAGGTGTTGTAACAGGATCAGGTGAGGCTGATTATGAAATCTCTATAATAAAGGATCTAGAAACTGCAGAGCATATGCAGAAGTTACTAGAGATGAGGGGGGCATTCTAATGAAAAATAAAGTAACAAAAATACAAACCGACTACACGTACGAAGTAATCTACGATGGTCAAGACTACACTGTAATTCAAATCGAAGACTTAGAGAATGCATATCTACAGTGGGATGTCTTCGATGAGTTTGGAAACGACCTAGATGATTGTGATCCAGACCTAAGAGATGAAATTATATCTTTTGTATTAAACACAATATAAATTAAAGTTATGAGAGCGGTACTAGAATTTGATTTAAATGATTTAGATGATACAATGGCACACAAGAGGTGTGTTAAAGCAACTGACATGGCTTGTGCTTTATTTGAGATTACTTCCAATTTAAAAAGACGATGTGAAGTATTCGTAGATAATAAACCAATGAATGCTTATGAAGCAATAGATATGGTATTTGAGCGTATAGCAGACGAACTTTTAGAACACAATATTATACTTGATGATCTTATAAATTAAAGTTATGGACGAATTAAATGAACATGGATTATTGGTGTTTAAACATAAAACAAACAAAAGATTATTTTTAGAGAAATCTTACCGTTGGGCAGATGTACTAATACTAATTGATGAAACTGAAGAACGTCAAATCATAATGAGTTTTGAATTTGCTAGTTTTAATTTCTCAGCTTGGGAACCAGTAACTGTTGAGGAATATTCAAAAGTAAAACAAAAATATACAGAAATTTATGAATAAAGAATTTATCCCTTACAACTTAGCATTAGAACTTAAAGAATTAGGTTTTGATGAACCCTGTATAGCTTTTTATGAACCAGGTAATAAAGAAGTTCAAGTTGTAGGAGTTGAACAAAGATACAATGACCCAGAATTATTACGATTGAAAGACTTTTGTGCACCACTTTACCAACAAGCATTTAGATGGTTTAGAGAGAAGTATTTTCTTGGTCATGGTATTAATCCATACTCATTAGACACTCATTTAATTGATCTTGAAGATTGTATATTTTACGATATAGATGATGTTTATACTTACGAAGAAGCAGAACTAGCGTGTCTTAAGAAACTAATTGAAATAGCTAAAAAATAACCTATGAAGCAGTATACTAAACTACCTATTCCGGTAGATACAGCTTGGGATATACCAAGATACAAATGGCAACGGTATATGCATTGGCGTATAAGACAGTTCTTTACATCTATAAAGAACTTGATAGACTGGTTTCCTACTATATGGAAAGACAGACACTGGGATGATTACTATATAACTAAGATTCTTCAAAGAAAGATAGAACTTCAAAGAGCTCACTTAGTATCAGAAAATAGACATGTCAACATAGATAGAGATAACTTTTGGATGACAGTGGTTCTTAATCTTTTAGAGCGAAGACATGCAGAGTATTATCAGATGGAGAAGTATGATTATCTAAACTTACCAGATGATTTATATGAGTTATTTGCAGACGGATATAAGTCAGAAAGACTAGATGATTATATTAAGAAATATCCTAGTGCTGCAAGAGCTGCTAAGAAACATTATCTTAACTATTCCCATTTTGATGACAAAGATGCACTATCACATTTCATGTGTCATATACGTCAAAAAAAAGCTGATGATCTTATCTTTGAAATACTTAAAAGACATTCTGCTGAATGGTGGGACTAACCAATTAAAAACCAATTAGTTATATGATAAACGAAATCACAAAAGAATTAGTAGAACAAATGTTAGGTTGCGAAGTAATGGCTTTCAAGATTGACAAAGTCGAGACTGATACCAAAATAGAATACAAGATTATTGCAAGGCCTAAGTCAGAACCTAAGCAGGTTACTATAACAATTAAACCTAAGAAATAAGTTGGTATTCACACATCACCAAAGAAGAAAAACGAACTATTTATAAATAAATAACTACATAATGGAGTATATATCTCACGAAGATTTTAAGGGTATGATGAACAAATTACAAGGTTCTACCCCTAAAGGTATCTTAAAAGAAGCAGTAGACGTTAAAGACAGAGGGTATAATGATAACATTACACCTGAAAGTCCTTTAGATGAGGAAGATATGGAAGAAGGAAATGCCTTCACAGGTCAACTACATACTCACAAACCTGGTGAAAAATTTAAAGTAGGCGGTAAAGAATACAAAGATACAGCTAAAGGTGTTGTACCTGAAGCCAGTTATACAGACAACTATCCAGGATCATGGGGATATAGAGAAAATGAAGAGATGGAAGAAGGTCACCAAGCTGGTGCTATATTAAAAGATCAGAGAGGCAACCATGCAGAAATAGAATTATTTAATGGCGACCACGAATACGATGTAGTGGTTAAGTTTTCTACGTCTCCAGCTCAAAAAAGAGGTTTAGAAACAGAACCACTTGAAGCAGGAATAGAAGAATGGGATGTTGTAGCTATGAAAGAAGATGGTAGAAGATTATCTAAGGAAGAAATAGATATGGTAATAGAAGAAGAAGGAGTGTGGGATGCTATTAACGACGCTGTTAAACAAGTAAGCTTAGCGGAGGACATGGAAGAAGGTATGGGTCACAGAGATTTAGTAAGTAAGATCTTACAGTATGTTAAAGATCCTGAAGATGCTGAGTATTATGCATCTAATCCTCAATCAATGCCTGCTTGGTTGAAACATTTCATAGGAAAAGATAAGAAAGAAGACATGCCAGGATTCGGAGGAACTTGGGACGCTTTAGGTAAGTTAGGTATAAAAGAAGAAACAAAAGAAGCGAGTGATGGTTCTCATATGCGTGATCCGGCGTATGCAGCTAAAGTAGTTGCACAAAAGCACGGTAAAGAATTAAAAGATTTAAGAGATATTTACGATACTAGATCAGATGCTGAACCTAAAGTAAGAAATCAAGCTTATAAAGATTACGAAAATGCAGCTATTAGTTGGTGTGGACATGAAATGTTAGAAGCTGGATTGAAAAGAGTAGTAGTACAGAATTTACTTTCTGGATACGGATACTTTGAAGATTGGGCTCCCGACTACTTAGAATCTCTTAAAGATGAATTAGGAAAAATAGAAGAAGGTTTAAATGAGGAAAATAAGTATAGCAAAATAATACCAGCTCTTAAAGCAAGAGGTATTAAATATGGTATGCCTGAGAAAGAAATTATTAAAGCTATCGGCGAAGTAATGAAAGAGTTAGGCTATGCACAACGTGAAATTAGCTACAGCTTAGGATACGATGAAGATTTTATTCCTGATTTATTACACGATTTAAAAAGGAGCGAAGGTGATATGGAAGAAGGTCTTCACATGCCACCATTACAAGCCACAGGTCAAACAATTCAAACCGTAGAAGAAGTGACTAACGAAACTAATCCTCCCTATGGATTCTCAGTATTATCTCCAGACGAAAGAAAACAATTAGCTGAGTATATTAAATCAGTTAAGACTATTAAAAGTGAAATTGCTAAGCTATTAGAAAAAGCTGGTAAGGATGGCAAGATAATGGAAAGTGATAAAGCAGGATATGTTAAGGGTGGTGAGATTAAGAATAAAAGAAAAGAACACGACATCAAACATCCAGCAGCTACAAAACCTCATTATCAAGAACCTAGTCATAAATCTAAACCAGGTGGTAACAGAACAGGTCTTGTGTTAAAAAAAGGAGAAATGTGGGAATCACACGAGCCTGATATGGATCCAAAGCATCAGGAAATGGAATCTAACATAGATCCTAAATTACATGATGTACTTCATAAGGTAGCAGATAAGATAATCGGTGAATTAATGAGTGCTGGTTTTACTAGACACGAAGCGTTAATGTTCTTGGATCATGAGATTGCCGAGAAAGGAGAAGAGGCGAAGATGGCTCAGTACGACCTTTAAAATATAGAATGCCTCTTCGGAGGCATTTTTAAATTACACCCTATGTTACAAGCTAGAGTTGGACAGCTAGAGGAAGAAGTGCTAGATAAGATTCTAGCTGATGCCTTCTACTGGTTAGTGAATACGTTTGGAGATAGGAGTATAGAATTGAATAAAACTCCTGCAGCAAGAAGAAACGAATTCATTAGGCATTACTTTTCAAAGTGCCAGCTTCATTTAGTTTGGGATTACAATCCACACAACCTACCTTGGTACTACGAAGGTCAGTACGGACAATACAACGTAGGTCAGAATCAATTAGTCCTACATGCAGATAAGAGAGAAACCCTAGAGTGGGTTCTTGATGGTTTATTTCACGAGTATAAACATAGTCAACAGTCTATGTATTTGTATTCTTATTTGAAGGTTGGCTACGAAGATCATCCATTAGAAATAGAAGCACAGGAATTTGCCAAAGAGCAAATACCTATTTTTTGGAAATACTATTCAGAAAAAGTTGCTAGTAAGTAAAAAGGTAGTACCTTTACATTATAAAACAAATAATTAGTTATGACACATGAAATTTTAGCACTTAACAGCAACAGAGCTTATGTAAAAGTCGGAGATGTATGGTACGATACTCATCGTGACCTTTTCCCTCAAACAGGAGCTAACTTCCTTACAGGAAAGATTAGTGAAGTACTTTCGTATGAAGACTACATAAACACATACCCAGAGTCTACGAATGAAATGATGTCTGCAGTAAATGAAAAAACTATCTCAGGTGGGTTTATAAGAAAAGCCAGCAGTGAAGAAGGCCATACTATGGTTAAGTATGCTGTTAATCCAGTCCTTAGCTTAGCAACAAGTAAACAAGACTTCAATTAAAATGAAAGAGAAATTATTAGCAAAAGCAACTAAATGGTTGGAGAAGAAAGGTATTAGTAAGGCAGATGTAGCTTTACTAATATCTACTCTCACACTTATTATAGCACTATTAAAAAATTAAGTTATGCCACACTTTTCAGAATACCAGGAAGTAGAAGTAGAAATGGATATTTCAGTACAAGAGTTTTTTGATGAAATGGCGGATTACCAGCGTATGGAGATGATTAAGTTATTAACTAATGATGGTTATGGATTAGTTGTTTCTGAAGGAAGGGGTGTTGAAGCTCAACAATTCAACGACGCTATTAAAACGTTAGCTGGAAAGTATCTCAACTTAACAAACTCTGAGGTTGATCAGATAATTACTTTGGCAAAGAGGTTCTAACTATTTATTACTATGAGTAATGCAGCATTGGTACGTAAAGTTGTGGAACGACTAGCTAAAACAGTTAGTGGTGTGAATACTGGTGATGGTCAGTTTCTACCTGATGATGAAAGTTGGAAAGTGAAAAGCTCCAACATGCATCCTTCAGATGATGATTGGTACATAGGATTTGGAAACGACAACAACACAGCCAACGAAGCTAAGAATGAGTATGATCCTAAGACTGGAAAGCTAGTTAAGAACAATATGGTAAGTAACCGTACAACTTATTTACAGCAATGGGATTCAAGGAATGGTGATCAACCTTACTTGGAGGATGAAGAAAAGGACAATACTGGATTTGGAAAGATAGTGATGCAGCAAATAACTCCAATCAAATAATATGAAAAAGATAATACTATATGTTGTCCTAGCTTTAATAGTTGTGGCTATAGGCTATGAAGGTTGTAATAAGTATATGGGACCTTCTGACAAAGCTTTTAAGAATACAGTAGATAGTTTACACAAAGAGAATGATTCTCTTAAAGTTGAAATAGTAAAAGATAATAAGCAGATTGATTCCATGCAAGTGGTTGAAACAGATTTGCTTTATCAAGTAGATAACCAAAAAGCTAAAGTCTTTACTGTAGTTCAATATGTAGACTCTTCTAAGAGAGCTATCGATAACTTATCTGATTCAGGATTGGTTCATTTCTATAACATTCGTTATCCTAAAGATACAACTACAAAACCTTTAGCAATAGCTCAACCAGTGTTGGTATTTGCTGCTAAGGATCTAGTTGAGTTGGATGGTGATAAAAAGATTATACCTATTAAGGATAGTATCATAAGTCTTGATGAAGCTAGACTAACAAACAAAGATAGTATTATAGGTAAGTATGTTTCTAAGGAAACTAAGTATAAACTTATTATAACCAATAAGGATGTTGAGATTGGTAACTGGACTAACCAATACAATCAACTACAGATTCAGAATAAAAAACTTCAACTTAAATCTAAGTTCCAGAAGATAGCTTCCTATATAATAATAGGAGGGCTAACTTATATGACTTTACATAAATAACCCCCAAGCCTCCCAGAAAAAAATCACCTACTTCGGTAGGTTTTTTTTGCTAGTGTGGATTAAAAATAGTAAGTTTAAAGTAAGATGACTAAGAAGATAACAGTAGAAGGATTACAATATAGAGTTACCGATGAACTACATGTAAGTATGAGTCGAGAACTTATATTTGAACTTCAACCAGATCGTAACAGTGACCAAACTATCTATGTGGTAGGATTTTGGAATGATTTTTTAGGATCTCCAATTAAGAAGGTTTGGACTATAGTAGAAAAAGAACAAAAATGATTAAGAAAAACTATAAAGAAAAATTGGTTAATGCTATTATTTTAATAGTAGGACTATCAATGATAGCAGCATCCTTATATTTAATACATAAACACAGATAAGTTATGAAAGAACACAAAGATTACATACTAAGACGTTCATTAGAATTTTTAATTGCTACCTTGGTATTGTTTAGTTTATTTGAATTATCTTTTACTTTACTGAGTATAGCTAATATGTTTACTGAAGTATTTGGATTCCTAGGATTCTTATTTACTTCTATGTTGTCTATACTTTGGATAATTAGTTTCTTACAAAGAGTTCATAAGTACATCGACAATAATTTTTAAATAAAAATAACAAGTTATGATAATGTATAAATTTGATCCATACCGTATTTACAAGTTTGGTACAACCGGCTCAGAGGATGTACTTGAAAGATTCAATCTAGAAGTTCATGCAAGTAGAAAATGGAAAAATATTCCTCTAGCTAGAGATTACAATGTTCAAGTTCTATGGTCCATGTGGGTAACTAAGGATAGAGCTATAAGTGCAGAAGCTTGGTTTGAAAAAGAATACCCATTAAACTTTTTTTTTGAAACTAATTACAACGGAAAAACAGAATGTAGATATTGGACTGTCTCCAAGTCTTATAATTTTACATCTTTATTAGATAAAAATTTCCCAAAAACGGAGGAATATTGGGAAACTATAAGTAAGTTAAAGGAAGATAGGAGGTTCTTTAAGGCTAATTATCGAAAAATATATTTTATAATGTCCACAAAAAAACAGTAAGATGGCAAAAGTAGATTCAGCAGAAGTACAAGACAAGACAGTAAAGCAGTATGCAGTAGTTGCAAAACCAGACTTGACTTTATTAGTAGAAGAAGTTAATCATTTGATTGCTAGAGGATGGCAACCAATTGGTGGTTTATCAGCACTACAAAATGGTACAGTGAGCTACCACTTTCAATCGATAGTAAAAGTTGGGTAGTTCTAAAAAAACCTTTAGAAAAAGTTGGAGGCCTGAAAAGGCCTCCTTATCTTTAGGCTCTAAACAAATAAGTTATGAAACATTACGAGTCAACATTAGCAACAATCGCAACACAAGTTTACAGATGTAAAACAGCTACAGAAGCTAAAGAATTAATTGTAGGTCATCTATTAACTACTCAAGTTAGGGATAGAGATAAAATGATTGTTGAAGTAGCTAGGATGAACAATTTAAATCAGATATGGAAGTATTTGTCTAATGCTTTACTTCGCTTTGAAGGGTTATCTCTTAATTCATACTTAAAAGAAAGATAAGATGGAAGAAAAAGAAATATCATCGGGTGCAGAATATGCAGAGTTATTAATATCAGTTATGGCAAATACCGAAGCACAGTCTACTCTGTCAGAACGAACAGATCCTGAGCTATTTGATCTATGGTGTGTTGAGATAGAGACTATGGCAGATAAGACTTGGATGGATTACATTGTGGGAAAAAGAGAAAGCTATAAGTTTAATGTAGAAGAGGTTACGGATTCTTGGGATAGAGCCATAAAAAACTTTATAGGTAAAACTGTAGAGGATCTTTTTGATAAGGATCTAATAGGTATTAAAGGTGTCGATAAGAATGGTGACATGCTATACGGACTAACCGAGAAGGGTGAGGATGTACTTAAAGAGTCCTTATAGTTGGAAGTTTAAGGGTAGTGGATAAATGTATCTTATCTATAGATAAGGATAGAACGGTAGTAGAAACTATAAAAAAGATATATGAAGAGTATGGCAATGAGTATCATTTAGCATTTGCAAATGGTGGAGATCAAAATAACGATACTATTCCAGAAAGATCTATATGTGAAGAGTTAGGTATAGATCTAATAGATGGGTTGGGGAATAAGATACAATCATCGTCCTGGTTATTAAAAAGTAAATAAACACTGATATGCAAAAAGAGAATAATTATTAAAAGCTTTCGCACTATTTATTAGTATAAAAAAAGTAGAATGCCAGGACAATTTATTAATAAATCAAATTCAGGTAACTTTCAGTTACTAAACACTAATAACACAGGTAATGCCTTATTTAGTAAGAATGCTAGTGAGTCTCCAGCAATTGGTCCATACACGATATTTGCCAATTACTCACCAGCAGTAAGCTACGGTTGGATAACAATACCTGATCATGCCAGTATGATGGGTGTATTAGATCCTAACTTAGTTGGAACAGACCCTGCATATGCTTTGTATATAAATGCGTTCGATGGATCGGATACTGATCAGTCTGCTAACCTAATAGGATTGGTTGGTAATTCAACACAATTGACTTTATCATGGGGTATGGGTAGTTATGTTACCTACAACTGTTCACCCCAAGCCTTTGAATTTAATGGGGGTGCAGGTGTAATAAATTTATATTATGACAGTGTGTACGGTTCAGCACCGTTTGGATCAATATCCGTATTTTCAAGTTCAGGTACATACACCAACGAAGCAATAACAATTACATACATTACAATCTAATAAATTATGGCATATTCATATAAAGTAAAACTACAGGTGTTTGATAACACAAGTAAGTTAGTAAAGCAAGATCTTCAAGTATTTTCTACAGATGGATTTAAGACCGTAGCAAACTTAAAAGAGTTGAGCAACAACGGACAATACGCAGATAGTGTAATTGCTTCAGAAACATTTCATGTAGGTGGAATAGTAAGTGAAGATACTATTACAATAGACAAGTCTAACTTCCTACTACATACAATTAATTTAAAATAATATGTCAGCACCTATTTCTATTAACACTCAACTGTTAAATTTAACTAATTCTGGAAACCTACAGTTAATCAATACTAATAACTCAGGTAGGTTTACTATGAGTGTGAAAGGATTTACAATATATTCATCAGACTTTACCTCCCAGTATAACGGATATGGTAACGAAGGAGACAATACGGGTTTTAGTATTGGTGGTTCTTATGAATCTGGACGAGCCTATTACGGTCCTATATTTTCACAAGATGCAGGCGGTAATGCAGCAAAGGGACTTGAAATACTTGCATACTGGAATAATAATGGATTGACTATAAATAACTATTCCTACTTGTTTAACATAACTTACGGGCCTGGCAGTACAGTGTCTTCTGGAATTGTTGTTGCAAGTTTCTACTACTCTGGTATCAATACTACTAATATAAACATAGGAACTGTTGATACGTCCGTACCGGGATGGGATACTCCAGGTACAGATCCTTTTTCACTTACAGCCTTAAACGGAACCTTCTATCTACCGTTTACACTTAATGTTTATAAGCCAATTACTCAAGACGTTAACGATTGGTGCTAATCTAAACTTGTTATGATAATTCACAGACCAGCTCACACAAGGGGTAATCCTAGAGCTAGTTGGATTAACTCCTACAGAACATTTAGCTTTCCAAGCTACTACGATGCTCGCTATATGAACTTTAGTCATTTGCAAACTATCAATGACGATAGAGTTCAATCAGGTGGTCATGTACCTATTCACGAACATAGGAATATGGAGATATTTGGATACGTAGTAGAAGGAGTATGCAGACACACAGACAGCCACGGTAAGGTATTAGATATTCCAGCAGGTGCTGTACAAAGGATGAGTACAG
>Ga0208614_1000445_pt1 | contig 12727 bp, 14 predicted proteins | sample CryBogCBE23Jun09_FD_184554 | JGI IMG/M metagenome (GOLD analysis project Ga0208614, IMG submission 184554) | Freshwater microbial communities from Crystal Bog, Wisconsin, USA - CBE23Jun09 (SPAdes) | ecosystem: Environmental > Aquatic > Freshwater > Lake | place: Crystal Bog, Wisconsin, USA...
GCCGCGTCCGTCCGCCACGCACCTTCTTGGCGAGGCTGACGACTGCGTGGTAGATCCCGAATGCCACGGCGTAGGCAATGCCGATTTCAACGCCGAACTCGAGAATGCTGATGATGGTGCTCACTGTCGGGCTCCTCTTCACTAAGGGTGCTGGTGGTTGTACTTCAGGGTTGCAACATCGGGGCGCTCAACCTAGAAGGTTGCTGCGACATCGACAAGGGGGGTCACGCCACCTCGATGAGCTGAGTACTGCGTTCTCGTCAGATCTCCCGCTTGAGCAGGATTGCTGGCCCATCTGCGGTCTGGTTGAGACCGATTGCTTCCCAGCCCTCAGCGCCGAGGGCGTTCAGGGTCTCGTCGCTCGGGTTGACCTCAGTGCGGTAGGTGAAGCGCCGAGGTCCCCCACCAGCGACCAGAGCAGTTGGAGGGAGGGGGGCGATGGGCGGCGCTGCCGCCACACCGGCCCAGAGGTTGGCCACGGCTGCGTGGCCCTTCAGCGCCTGGTCGACGACGAAAGCTCGGTAGGCATCGCCCGAGAGCAGCTCGCCGTTGACCGTGGTCGGGACGTAGGCCCACACCGACCAGAACTGGTCACGTGGCCTCCACAGGAGGGAGTTGTCGGTCGCTCGCTGCAGGCGATCGATCGAGGTGTCGAAGATCTCGCGGTGGAGGTACTTGTTGATCGTCTGCGCCCCACGGTGGACCCTGATGCCGAGGTACACCGGCGTTGCGCACTCCTCACCGAGCACGAAGTTCCCACGCTCGACGTCGAGTCCCACAGCGAAGTGGACCCGGTCGAATCCTTCTGCCGCTCGGGCGATGCGAGCTCGGAGATCGGGCAAGTCGATCCCAACAGCGCGGTACTTCTCCCCGCGCTGCACACCGACCCACCGAGCATCCATGCCCCGAAGGGATGCCTCACGGTTGAGGTCGTCGGCGGCGAGACACGTGCGGTCCGGGAGATCGAGGCGGAGCCACTCAGCGGCGTTCATCATGGCTCGAGCCTACACGCGAATCGGCCACGGTGTAGCATTCGGTAGCGATGTGTACGGTCTCTGCGGCTCGCAAGCCATCTATTTCAGGATATCTTCAGCACACTTCAGAAAAAAACAGAAATTCTTCTTGATTTTCGTCGTAAGGTGTGGTAGGGTCCTCCTCCCCCCAATCGGGTGGGTCGCTCATCAGTGAGCGGTCGAGCATGACGAGGAGCTGCCGATCAACGCCTTCACCATCAAGAACCAGCGCCGACGGTTGGGTCGGACCCAAGCAACGCCAGGCGAACGGGCCTACGCCCGACAACTCAGGAAGGTCTACGGGGCCTTCGGCCCCGAGGGATCTCCCAGAGTCCCGGATCACCTCCAAGCCACGCTCCGAGTTGGGACGACGTACGGGATGACGACAGGAACCAGGACAACGACGACACAGAGGGGGAAGTGATGGCAGCAGCCAAGAAGAAGGGACGCGACCGGTTGGCACCGTGGCCGGCGAGTGTGCTCGAGGGGGTAGAGCGGGTCCGGGGGGTCCCGCCGCTCAAGCGGAGGACTCCGAACCGGAAGGGTTGGATCGACACCGCGAGCGAAACTGGCCTCCGGGTCGGTGACCCAGTGGTGATCGCCATCGACCGGGCGAAGCAGCAGCCGAGGTGGAACGCAACGCCTGGCGTGGTGACTGGGTTCAGCGAGACGGGAGTGATGATCGACATCACGTTCACGATCCTCGGTGGCGCAGGGAATGGCTCGGGGGTCCACCGCCGGTTCGTGCAGCGGGTCCCGGCGTGGAAGGTGGAGCGGTCAGCTGCAGCGGCCGAAGCGCTCGGCCTCATCGCCGACTTCGATGCCGTCACTGCCAGTGCTCCGGCCGCAGCGATTGCGAAGTCGGCGTCGGTCCTCGACGAGGCCCTCGCTGACCTCCCGCCAGCGGTGGTGGTCGCAGGCATCGACCATGAGGGTGTCATCCAGCTCCGCCACCTGGTGGTCGATGGGCTGCACGTGCTCTTGACCCACAACGCCGACGGGACCGTGCACGTGACGGTCAAGGGAGATGACGAAGCGCGCGCTGCGGACCTCGCAGCGACCCTCACGCCCGACCCTCGACATCGCGCAGCCACGCAGTCGAATGCAGCAAAGACCACGAACGAAGAGAGGGCAGCATGACGACGACCAACGAGACCACGATCAGCGAAGGGGGAGCGCTCGCTCCCCTGCCGATGGCCAAGGCCCCCAATTCCTCCATCGCGATCTCCCAGCCGGTGGAGTACGACTCGGCAGCAGCTCGGGTCTTTCGGTACTTGGATGCCAACCACTACGTCAGCCACTGGGAAGGGCCCGTACGTGGGGCATGGGATGCGCCCGTGACCTTCCGGCAGCTCGCAGGCCTCCTCCCTGACGGCTTCACGTTCGCCCGCACCGAGGACGAGCCGCAGGGTGTTCGTCGGACAGTTGTCGCCACGAGGGGCGAGGGGGACGGCAGTGACGCTGCGGTCCTGCTCAACTCCTACGGCGGAGGCTCGCACCTGTTCGTTGAGGTCGCGGCCATGGATCCTGATGACGCAGCGGCGATCGGCGAGGCCATTCTTGCCAAGGTGCCAGAGCCCGCACCAGAAGACCAGAACGTCCAGTGGCTCCGCACCTGGTACTTCGGTGGCGGTGATATCGACTCCACGTCCAAGCGCATCGTCACCGAGGACTGGAACGAGATCCGCTCCAACTACCCCGGCGCCGTGCAGCCTGACCTCGACACCTTGATGCAGTACCGCCCGAGCGACACCGACGACCGTTCGGGGCGGATCATCTTGCTCCACGGTGCACCGGGGACGGGCAAGACTTCGGTCGTCCGGGCGCTGTGCAACGCGTGGTTCGAGTGGTGCCAGCCGGAGCTGCTGGTGGACGCCGAAGTGGTGTTCAGCGAAGCCAAGTACCTCATGCAGGTGCTCGGTCGTTCGGCTCGTCGCGGCGGTGAGGACCGGGGCGACCTCTGGCGCCTCCTCATCGCTGAAGACGCTGACCTCTACGTCGGCGATGCGAGCTCAACGAAGGAGAACCCGGCACTCGATCGCCTGCTCAACGTCGGCGATGGCCTCTTGGCCCAGGGCCAGCGGGTCCTCGTCCTGCTCTCTACCAACAATAAGGTGAGCTCGCTGCCTCCGGCGCTCACCCGGCCCGGTCGGTGCTTGTCGGTGCACGAGTTCCTGCCCTTCGAGCCCAAGGAGGCTCGGGCTTGGCTCGGCGATGGAGCGAAGGGGGTCACCCGGTCGATGACCTTGGCCGAGCTCTACGAGAAGCGGGGCAACGCCACCCGCATCGGAGCACCGACGGAAACCACCCGGTCAGGGATCTACCTCTAGGCCGGTCCACCAGTTCTCCCCAGTGTCCACGGTGGGCACTGGGGATTCCCATGCAACACCTATAGAGAAAGGCACAACCTATGCACTCCATGTGGAGTTTCACCGAGACCACCCACGAGGTCAACGAGGATGACCTCGAGCGAGCCGTTGCAGCGATCACGGCGATCATCCCTCCCGACTTCTGTTCGGAGGAGCTGTTCCACCCTGATGGCTACGACGACCTCGTCTCCTGCGTCCTCGATGCCGTTGGTTCAGTCGGCGTTCGCTACAATGCCGTCGTCAACGGGATCGCCCGGTTCCGCACCTGGTGCGCCGTCAACGGTGTACCCCAGCCAACGACGCCAGCCCAGTTCCTGAACACGTTCAGCGATCACTTGGACGACGAGGGGGCCTGGTTGGCCGGGAACCTCTGGAACTACCAGCGGACCTCGACCCAAGGCGGAGTCCTCAAGACCTTCGCCATGCAGCAGTTCTTCGAGATCCTCGCTGCGGCGGAGATCGAGACCACGCAGGACCTCCTCGACCACATCACCAACGCAGCGCTTCGCGAGGCGCTCCGGTCCGTGAAGGGTCAGCGTGACTCGGTCAGCATCATCTACCTGTTCATGTTGGCCGGTTACCGCGACGGCGTGAAGGACGACCGCATGATCGGCCGCTACTTCGAGCATCTCCTCGGCAAGGTGCTCACGACTCCAGAGAAGGCAGTCCTCTTGATGGCCGTTGCCGACCGGTTGCGCCCGCAGTATCCGTGCGTCGACGCCAACATGCTCGACCACTTGTTGTGGCTGGTGGAATCGGGACGGTGGAGCCCCAAAGGTCGCTGACGACTGGTTCGAAGTCGTGCAGTGGGGGTTGCGCACGCAGTTCCCACTGCCCCAACCCCTAAATGTCACACCCTCGTGCTAAGAACTCCCTCCCTTCGAGGCCATGTGGCCTCGTTGGCCTTGGCACGTGTGGGCCTTGGCCCACCGAACCGAGGAGGAACCCTAGAGAGAAAGAGCCCAATGCGCTTCAGAAAGCAATCCAGCCCCGTCAGTCCACTCCTCACCTTCTTCGCTACCGAGTGCAGTGAGCGGTTCCCGAATGAGCGGAACTTCTTGGTGAAGGCTCCTGGCAATGCTCGAACCCACTTGGCACAAGCGATTGCGTGTCTCCCAGATGGGTTCACCAGCGTTGCCAAGGCTGAAGATGAGCGCCGAGTGGTCGAGCTCTTCGAGTCAGCCACCTGCCTCGTGAAGATCGTGGTGCTCCGTGGTGGGTCAGTGTGGACTGACCTCGGGTCATCAAACCCCGATCACGCAGACCTCTTCATGCACATGATCTCAGGCAACATGCACGCCATGGACTGGTAGCGGTCCCCGCCCTGTTGGCAGCCCAGCGAGAGCGATCATCGCTTCGCTGTGGCTGTCATCGGTGGGAGTTGTCACGATCGACAGCGAAGGCGGACTCAGTCCTCCTCAACGCCGAGCTCTGCCAGCAGTTCGGTTCGCAGTTCGACGAATCGCTCACCCCCGAAGCGACGTGGGCGAGGCAGATCAACCTCAATGTCACGCGCGATCAGGCCATCTCGGAGCAGGACGATCCGATCGGCCAAGACGAGCGCTTCTTCGACATCGTGGGTCGCGATCAGCGTCGCCGGCTGCATGCGTGCGATGAGCTTGCCGATCAACTGCTGCATCTGGCGACGTGTGAGGGCGTCGAGCGCGGCGAACGGCTCATCGAGGAGGAGCAGGCGGGGATTGCGGACCAGTGCCCGCGCCAGCGCGACCCGCTGGGCCTCGCCACCTGAGAGGGTCGCAGGCCAGGCGTCGATCCGGTGCTCGAGACCCACCTCGCTGAGGGCTCGAACCGCGGCCTCCTTGGAGGCCTGCTCGCCCTTCAGTCCAATGACGACGTTCTTCCAGACTCGCTTACTCGGCACTAGTCGGGGCTCTTGGAACACGACGGTGCGGTCGCGCGGCACGAGTACCTCGCCTCCGTCTGAACCGTCGAGCCCTGCCAGAATTCGGAGCAGCGTCGTCTTCCCACTACCGGACTTGCCGAGGAGTGCGACGAACTCACCAGCGCGGATCTCGAGGTTCACGCCGTGCAGCGCTCGGAAGTCGCCGAAGTTCCGCTCGATTCCGGTGCACTGGACGGCGAGGTCTCTCGGTGTGAAGAGCGCGTCGTTCATCGGACTGCCACCCCCGCACGCCACCGCAGCGCGAGCGCGGTGATGCCAGCGATGATGAGATCGAAGAAGACGCCGATGAGCATGTAGACGACGATGCAACAGAACACGGTCTTCGTGTCGAGGTTGCCCGACGCATTGATGAGCATCGCTCCAATTCCGCTGTTGGCGTTGATCTGCTCTGCAGCGACGAGCGCCAAGACGGCAATCGCCATGGAGAATCGCAAACCGGTCAGGATGCCTGGGAGCGACAGTGGCAACGTGACCTCGCGCAGGAGTCGGAATCGTCGCAACCCAAAGCTGCGAGCTGCTTCGAGGGTCTTTCGATCCACGTGACGCATCGCGTTCGCCGTGTTCAGGTACAGCGGCGTGGCGCACGCGAGTGAGAGCAGGACGATCTTCGGCTGCTCTCCCAACCCGAACCAAGTGATGAACAGTGGGATGAGGGCGAGGAACGGTGTGAAGCGCAGGAGCTGCATCGGCGAGTCGATCAGGTGCTCACCAATCGCGAACAGGCCGCTCAGGACGCCGAGGAAGAACCCAATGATCCCGCCGATGACCAAGCCCTTGAGGGCCCGCTCGAGTGAGGTGCCGAGGTTTCCCCAGAGGTTCTGATGCTCGATGAGGTAGCCGAAGTTCCCGTAGACGTCCGATGGCCCAGGGAGTTTCTCGGGATCCGCGACGTGCCGTGCGATGGCCCACCACAGCACGAACACGCCGAGGATGCTGAGAACTCGAAGGCCCGTCGTGACGCCCACGTGTTGGCGTGACCGCTTGGGCGGTCTCGGCGTGATCAGCTCGAGGCTGACCACGCCGGACTGCTTCGATGTGGGATCGGTCACTTGAGCTTCGCGACGATCGAGTTGTACCGCGTGTCGAACAGCGAGTTGACCTTGAGACTCGAGGGCAAGAAGCCACCGGCGTACAAGAGGTTGGCCTCAGCCTGGGTGGCGGCGATCACCTTGGCGCTAATTGGCACGTAGCTGCCCTGCGTGTTCGTCACGAGCGCCGTCGCCAAGAAGGCCGGGAGGTGGTAGGTCGAGGCGATGACGGTAATCCACTGCGCTTGGTTCGCCTTGGTCCACTTGCTGGCAGCCGAGAGCAACTTGAGGTAGTCGCCGATCGCGGTCGACTTCGCCGCGTTCGCCAACGCTGCGTCCGACGCATCGAGGAAGGAGTAACCCGAGACGTATCCGACCGCAGTCGTCAGCACCGTGTCCTTGTAGATCGCAGTCGCCAAGTCAACGTAGGGCTGTGGGAGCACGGCTGCGTCGAGGGAACCGCCGTTCAGCGCGGAGAGCGCGTTGAGCGGGGTCAGATTGTCAATGGTCACACTCGAGGGCTTGACCTTCGCCTTCTTAAGGGCAGCGAGCAAGAAGTACTGGTTGATGGTCGCCGACTGTGCGGAGATCGTCTTGCCGGAGAGTTTTGCGACGCTCGTGACCGAAGAGCCCTTGGGCAGCACGATGGCGAAGTCAGCGCCAGGCTTGTTCGGCAGGGCAGTGGCGACGACCTTGAGCGGAACGTGCTGCTGCTGGGCGTAGATCACGGGGGTGTCTGCCGTCAGCCCGAGATCGATGGAGCCACCGAGGACGCCAGCGAGGACTTCAGGGCCGGCGAGGAACTGGTTGAACGTGACCTGGAATGCATACCCCTGGACGTTGTAGATCGTGTTGCCAGCTCCATTGGTCGTGCCGGTCGACGTGATCAGACCAGAGGTGATGAGGGGCAGCGCCTGCTGTTGGGAGATGTCGCCGATATTGAGCACGACTCCGGCAGTCGGGTCATGCACCGTTGAGGCTGAGGAGACCGCCGGCACGGCGAAGCTCAGGCCCACGGCTGCGCCGATGGCTCCTAGGACGATGGATCGGAAATTGTTCTTCACTTCTTTGCTCCTTGTTGGTAGGTATGGTCGAAATCTGACCAAACCCATAATATCACGCGGTTTAGTAGATAATTAAGCGCCACAGTGACCTGTTCTCATTCTTCGCTGCCGATCGCACCGAGCGGAAGCCAAAACCAATGGAACGCTGCTGGTGCGGTGGCCTGATGCTGATGCAGGTCTTCGAGTCAGCTACCTGCCTCGTGAAGATCGTGGTAGTGCGCGGTGGGTCGGTGTGGACCGACCTCGGGTCATCGAATCTCGATCATGCAGATTTCGTCTGGTACATGATCTCGGGCACCATGCCTGCAATGGACTGGTAGCAACTCCTGCCCCGTTGGCAGCCCAGACACAGCGACTACCGCTTCGCCGTGGGGGTCTTCGGTGGGAGTGATGCGGCGAAGCAGTACCCACGGTCCAGCCAATCTTCGAGCGCGGGATATTCAGCCGTGCCCTCTGGGTCGACGTAGACCATTCCCCGGAGGGCTCTTCCGGTGAAATCCATGGCACGGGCATGTGGGCGAGCCATTGCCTCCTCGTAGGCATCGGCACCCACACGCACCATGAGGTCGTCACCGACGATCCCGAAGCACATGTTGCCGTTGACCATGAAGCACAGGCCACCGAACATCGCCCGTTCACTGATCATTGGGTCACGAGCAACGACGGTGCGGATCCTGAACGCCAGCCCCTCGTCGTATGGCACGAGGCGAGCGTATCTAGCGAACGTGCTCGCCCACAGCCAAGCCCCTACTTCTTCTCCCCTGCAGGCTTGCTCCCCCGCCGAAGCTGCACTCGATCCGAGGACCATGGGGCTTCGGGGGCGATGGTCAGCGAGGCCAGTTCCAAGAGTGGCTGGTCGTAGTTCACCCGCCATCCAGCGAAGGATCGCCACCCGGCATCTCGGTCTTCCACCATTGGCGCTCCCGCCGCGGCGAGTCGATCGAACACCGCGTCGAATTCCGCTCTCGTCACCGAGATGGGATCGTCTGGTCTCGGATCAGGGTTGAAGGGCAGGCCGTAGAAGGCGGCGATGTGCCGCAGGCTCAGGTAGCCAGAACGGATGCAGAGTTGGGCTTCAGGGTGCTTCTCTGAGGTGATCGACGATGCCACGAACGACGCCGAGTCCAAGATGGCGCCAGCTGCGGTCACCCAGGAGCGATCCGCCCTCGGTGAGCGGAAGAAGGCCAGTGCCGGCACCGAGGTGTGGGTCTCTTGGATGTCGGCGAACCACTCGGTCCACGAATGCCAGAGGTCTTCGGTGCGCTCCAACCGCTCGATCATCGTGAGGCGGTAGAGAAGGGTGCTGGCTGAGGGCGGACTGCCCGCTTGGGTTTCCAGACCCGTGACCTTCACCTCACGGCGGGAGTAAGAGGAGTAGATGGAGGGGAGGTAGGAGATCAAGATGGCCACGAGGCCGAGGCCGAGGCCCGCCTCGATGGCATTCGCGGCAGCAGTTGGTAGATCCTTGGCACCAACGGAACCGAGGGTGAACAGCGACGAGGCCGACATGAGCAGTGCCTGATGCACGGAGGAGGCGTCGAGTCCCAACACGATGAGGGTGAAGCCGATGTAGGTCACCACCAGCCAAGCAACGGGGAGTAACAAGAGGGCGAAGGGGCCGTAGAGGGACATCACCGCATCACGGGCGAGGTAGGTCTTGCGCCGAAGGGCGATCCCTCGGAAGGCGAATGCCAGCACGGTGAAGACCCAACGGGTGAGTGCCACCGGGGTGCCTCGAGGCACGACGAAGGTGATGGCTGCAGAGATGGCAGCCCAGAGCACGAGGAGCACACCGACGAGGCCCAGTGCAATGTGGATCGCTACGTGCACCGCCCCTCCTTCGCTCCCCTCAACCTAGAGCCCGACCAACCTGACGGTGGCCGCTCGACCTACTGCGTGCTGTCGAGGCAGACCGTCGACCCGCTCGAGGAGTCGATGAAGTCGCTGGTGGCCGATGACGGGCAGGTGTTCACCGAGGTGGTGATCGCCACCACCTTGGCGAAGTGAGTTGCATCGCACGACACCATGCCGGTGATCTCATTGCCCGATGCCGTCACGCAGTCGCCAACGGCGAATGCAGGAGCACTGACCTGAGCCGTTGCGTTCGACGGAGAACCACTGACGTTGGAGGCGTGGTGGGTGGCGAAGCTGGCTCCGAGCCAGATGAGGAAGACCGCTGCGACGTAGAGACCGGCGCGTCGATAGAGCGGTTTGGTTGGTGGCATCGGCTCTGGTCGAACGGCGTAGGACCAACCGGGCCTCGGTCCCGGGGGCGCGAGTCCCTTGAGCAGGATCCAGGCACCAAGGTTGCGGAGGATGTAGGTGAAGTTCGCGAAGAACGCAATGACCCCCCACCAACCGAAGAGCAACGTCGAGTTCTGCACCTGGCGGAAGATGGCGATACCGCAGGACTGGCAGAACCGTCCGGTGAGGCCAGCTCGCCTCCGAAAGATGATGAGCCCAACACCTCGACGAAGCGTCACCACTGCGGTCGGGACGCACCCACAGATCTGACACCCGTCGGGAGGAGGGGGAGGTGGTGGCGGAGCGGAGGTCCCGACCCGACTGCCGTAGGTCAGGGTGCGGTCGTAGGTGGCACGGGCTTGAGGGTCCGACAGCACGCTGTAGGCCTCGGTGACTTCGGCCATCTTTGCCTCGTACACCTCACGGTTGGCATCACCGTGGTGGCGATCCGGGTGGTACTGCTTCGCGAGTGCGTGGTACGCCTGCTTGATGGTTTCAGATGATGCGCTCGGCGTGACGCCGAGCGTCTCGTAGAAATTGGCCACGCGTCCCCTCTGCCACTCAACGGTGCTGCAACTGTAGGTTGCCAGTGTTGCGTTGTTACGGCGGTGAGAGGGTCTCCGTGGTTTCCGGAAGCAGAGCAGCGACGGGTGTTACGACGGCGATGGGAGTGATCTCCGTGGACAGTGCCAAGGGATCTGAAAATCGTTCCCCCTCGACGACCGACGAGCCGACGTTCGCTCGCAGTTCCTGAGAACCTCGGCCGGGGGCTTCGACGCAAGCGGAGGAATTCCTAAGGCGCGGAGTGGAAGCCAACTTCAACCATGAGACCGAGTGCCGAGGCAACGTTCTGCAAGGTCGTCAAGGTCGCGGCCGTTCCTCCAGATTCGAGGCGATCGATCGCCGCCTGACTCGTTCCCATTCGCTTCGCCAGCGCTCGTTGACTGAGTCCCGCAGCGGTTCGAGCGTCGAAGATCTGCTGACCAACGGTCATCGCGAGTCGCGCTGCAGCGAGCTTCACACCGTAGGCATCTCGTTCCACCTCGCCCATCGATTGCTGCCGTTCAATCTGGTGTGTTTGCCATGGCTTCTGCATCGAATCCCCTCTCACGTGATTCGGAGTCCACAGCCCTTGGTGAGGGACTATCACCCGCTTCGCTCATCACTGTGGAGCGAGAAACTCTCCCCAGCCCCTCATCCTCCACCCCAATCGAACCTCGATCACGAGATCCATGCACCACAGCAGAACGGTGGAGGTGATTGCACAGTGACATCGAAGATGATGTCATGTGTCGCCTCGAGCTGCAATTGCTCAGGTTCTCGAGCGGAAACCATCCACTACCGATGCACCGATGAGGAGCGCACCAATCCCGACGCCGAGTGCACACACCCCGGCCCATCGATGCGCTCCATACATCGCACTCCCGAGCGCTGAACCTGCTGCGCCGCCGGTGAAGTAGGAGACCATGTACACCGAGTTGATCCGACTCCGAGCCTCAGGAGCGAGTCGGAAGATGATCGACTGGTTCGTGACCTGGAGCCCTTGAACGCCGACATCCAAGGCGAGAATTCCGACGACCACCATGGCCACGCTCGCTCGCCCAATCCACAAGACCCCGAACGACAAGGCGATGAGCACCGAGAAGGCGAAGGTGGTCGCACTCGTCCAGCCTCGATCAGCCCACTTGCCGGCGAAGTTGGCGATGAGCGCTCCACTGGCGCCAACGAGGCCGAACAACCCAATGGTCGCCTCGTTCTCGTGGAACGGAGCCGTCGACAAGAGGAACGCCATCGTGGTCCAAAAGACGCTGAACGCAGCGAAGGCCAAGCCGCCGAACACCGCACGCCGTCGGAGCTGTGGCTCGGCTCGGAGCAAGGTCACGCCGCTGTGGAGGAGTGCCCGGTAGGTCATGGTGGGTCGAGGGTGTTCTTCGGGGAGGACCCGAGCGAGCACGATGGCGAGGAGCACCGTCACCCCGGATGCCGCTGCGAACACCACCCGCCAACTCGTCACCGCCGCCAAGGCACCGGCTGCCGTCCTCGCCAGCAAGATCCCAATGAGGAGCCCACTCATGATACCCCCGACCACGTGACCACGATCGTGATCACTGGCGAGCGAGGCGGCCATGGGAATGAGCATCTGGGCCGCGACAGAACCGAGGCCGACGACGACCGCCACCGAGATGAGCACCGAGATACTCGGTGCCAGCGCGGAGGCGACGAGGCCGAGGGCGGTCACGCTGAGCACCACGGGCACGAGCCGCCGTCTGGAGAAGAGGTCGCCGAGAGGGACGAGGAACCCGAGCCCGAGCGCGTAACCAACCTGGGCGAAGGTGACCACGAGTCCAGCGGTGCTCGGCGAGGCACCGAAACTCTGGGCGATGTGGGCCAGCATCGGTTGGGCGTAGTAGAGGTTGGCGACTGAGAGACCACACGCCACGGCGAACAACGCCACGAGGGCAGGAGGCACCGATCGGCCAGTTCGCCTGCTCGCCACTCGTCGTCGCTCGGCGCTCACGCCACGAGGTCGTGCACCATGGGGATCACCGTGGTCCCGTAGTGCTCGATGCTCTGGAGCATGAGGTGGTGGGGCAGCTGCCCAGCGCTGTACTTGAGGTCGAAGCGACGAAGTCCGAGAACCTGCACCGTGGCCGCGATCTTCTTGGCCACGGTCTCAGGAGACCCGACGTACCACGAGCCACTCGGTCCGCAGTCTCTGGAGAACTCGGCTTCGGTGATCGGTGGCCAACCGCGCTCTCGACCAATACGGTCGCGCATGACCTTCATGTGGGGCCACAGCTCGGCCATGGCCTGGTCATCGGTGGCCGCGATGTAGCCGGGCGAGTGCACGCCAACTGGCTGCATGGGCTTCTCGAAGTGCGAGAGGGCTCGGTGGTAGAGATCGACGAGGGGGGCGAATCGCGCGGGTTCGCCACCGATGATGGCCATCATGAGGGGAAGGCCGTAGCTCGCTGCTCGCACCACCGACTGTTGGCTTCCACCGACACCCACCCAGGCCTTGAGGCCATGAGCGGTCGTTGGGTAGACCGACTGGTTGGCCAGTCCCGCTCGAGTGCGACCCTGC
>Ga0208614_1000454_pt1 | contig 12531 bp, 5 predicted proteins | sample CryBogCBE23Jun09_FD_184554 | JGI IMG/M metagenome (GOLD analysis project Ga0208614, IMG submission 184554) | Freshwater microbial communities from Crystal Bog, Wisconsin, USA - CBE23Jun09 (SPAdes) | ecosystem: Environmental > Aquatic > Freshwater > Lake | place: Crystal Bog, Wisconsin, USA...
GGTAATGAATTTAGAGCAGCTGGTGAAAACGCTTTAGATAGTGACTTAATGTTAGAGTTCGAAAAAACAGCTCCAGAACCCATATTAACAAGCGATGATGAATGCTATAAGATTTATGTAGAAAGAAAACCAAGACATTTCTATACAATTGGGGTTGACGTTGGAGATGGTATTGGTAGAGCTAACTCTGCTATTCAAGTACTGGATATTACGGATTTAACCAATATAGAACAGGTCGCTACGTACGCAAATAACAAGCTTGACCCTTTTAATTTTGCTGGGAAATTAGTGGAAATAGCCCACGAATGGGGAAGGCCACCTTTGTTAGTAGAACGCAATAATTGCGGTGCTCAGGTTATAGATGCATTAATACATACTCACAATTATGAAAGCTTAATAAAGTACACACCGAGTATGGGTACGTTTACTGAAAAGGCGGATAGAGATAATAGAATGGGCGTATACTCGCACACTAATAGTAAGTTCAATGCAATGGCAAACTTACGTTATTGGATGTCTACTTTAAAGTGTCTTAAGTTGTACGACAAAGAAACCATTAATGAGTTTAAAACATATGTTAAACAAGCCAATGGTGTGTGGAAAAAACAATCAGATCGTTATTTAGACGATAGAGTAGAGTCCTTAATATGGGCATTATTTGCTTTAGATACTAAAGTAGTAGAACAGTTTTATGAAGTAATGGAAAGAGATGGTAATGGTAAACCACTAAAAATAGCTCCGTTAGATTGGGACCCGTTTAGTGTGGGTGATATTGAACTACCAAGCCAAAAAGATTTATATAATAGGTACGAAAAAGGTAAAAGTCCAGATGCAACAGTACGTAACCCAACTATATTTGCCGGTAAAGACAATAACTCTGACGTTGATGAGTTATACGCACAGGGATGGAAGCCGCTGAACTTCAATTCAGCTTCTGGTCGTTTAAACGGTGGAATGTTTTAGTACATAAAAAAAAGCCGTTATTGCTAACGGCTTTGTAAACTGTACTATGTCTAAGTCTTAAGCAAAGAGATCGTCGCCAACCTTTGGCTCTTTAGTAGCACCTGCTGTAAACTTCTTTGTGTTTTGAAGTTTCTTGATATCGCCGTGCTCTTCTTTTGGTTCTGGCTCATTACGGATCTTACCATCTTCAGCTTTACCACCTGTAGCTTTGTTTGTACCTTTTGTACTTGCTACAACTGGCTTGCTAACTGAATCAGGATTACCCTTCTTTAAGGAACCATTAGCTTTAGTTAAAACATGACCTTCGTCTTCTGCTTCAACTTCTTCAGCTACCATTCCTTCATCTTCGGTATGGCCAGCAATTTCTTGATCTTCATCAGGTAAATCACCGTGTTCAGCATCTACTTCTTTATCTTTCTTTAAAAATGAAAGAACCTTTTCAAGCATTTCAATAGCTTCCTCATGTGTAGGAAGTTCTTCGTGCTGCATTTCATCGCCGCCCATTTCAGCACCATCTGCAGCTGCGTCAGTAGCAGGCATTACACCAGCTTCTTCTTCATCGTGCATCATTGCTTCTTCGTTTTCGTTGAATGGAACACCTTTGATTGCGTTCTCATATAGTTGATCGAATTTTGATTTTGACATAGTAAACTTTGGTTTGTAGATATATTTATTGTTTTCAGCTACAGTTTCTTTAACTTTTTCTTTAGCAGTAGTATTTTTCTCTGCTTCTGTATCTGCTTCTCCTTCTTTTGCTTCATGCTCTTCTTTACCTTCCTCTTCATCTTTCATTTTCTTAGCATCAGCGCCTGGATCTTCCATTTTATCTACGGGCTTAAAGCCGCTCTTTTTTGGATTTAATCCAGCAGGACCGCTTTTTGGTAATGGTGGTGTAACTTCTGCACCATCAACCTTTTTAACACCAGGACCGCCCCCGAGTGCACTTCCGGCCTTAACCATGTTCTCAGTTAGATATACACTTGTATCTGTATGTTCTACAGCTTGAGTAGCTTTTTCATTAACTACATCAGGAACTGAAATATTAGCAGCGGCAATATTTCCATAAAGTTCGCCGAGGTCGGATAGGTTTTTAATCTTCATTTACAATATTATTTAGTATATCTGGCTGTAAATCTATAGATTATAGTAAATAATTTTAATGTGTGCGTCTTTTCTATCTAAATATTGTATTGATACTGGTACATATACACCACCAGGTGTTGATGGTGTTGGGGATCAATTAAGTGGTGGATACAATTGTACGTACGGAACAAGCGGTGTTAGATTTCTTAATGTTGCTGATAACAGCGCGCAGATATCTTTATTCAATAGTTGGTGGCAAGAACAAATAAGTCAATATGGGCAGCAAATTAACTATTATATAAATGGTTATAATTTATCCGCTCATGATTATCTATATGGAGAGCATACATTATTAAGATATGCCCCACCTATTCCAATGGTAATGGCAATCCAGTTAAGTAATGATAATGTTATATTAAGCAAATTCGGTTTACAGGGTGAAGCAGATTTAACGGCTTGGATTGGTATAAACACTTTCACAACAACGGTTACCGCAGTTAGCGGTGCGCTTTCTGCATATAACTACGAACCTAAAGCAGGAGATCTCATAGAGTTAGCAGAATACGGTTCTACCCGCCCTAATGGTAGATCAGGTAAAGTATTTGAAATAACAGAACGTCTTGATGAATCCGGTGGTGAAGAATCTAACCAAATTATGGGCCATTATATATGGACTATAAAAGCGAAACGTTATGAATGGAATTACGAACTTAGTGCTCCACGTGAAAAGAAAATGGATCAAGTATATGACAACAAATATGAAGGTCCAGTTAACAGTTTACCAAAAGTACTGGAAACAAAAGAATATACGCAATTTGTTGATAAACCTTCAGCAGAAGTATTTGATTATAGAGAGAACGCTCAATCCAATACATTAGTATACGGTGACTACGAAGACACTAATGTACTTGTAAGGTTAATTGGTGTCACAAATCAAGCCGGTACAGTTACCGGTGCAGTTGCAGTTTCCGGCGCAAACACGTACTTAGTAGCTAAGAGTCCTAATAACTAACAGATGTATCAATAAGTATTTACCTCCTTCCATGTCCGTAGATTATCCAAATTTAATATTTCCTCACGAACTACCAACGGTACCAAGTTTATCTGGACAGGACCTAATTTATCTTGAACAACCAAACGGAGACGGTACATACACGTCATATGCTGTTTCGTTATCAGCATTATTTGGGTGGAGCGGTGCAAGTGGTGGTGGCGGTGGTGGTTCAGGTATTTCTGGCTTTAGTGGTTACAGTGGTTACTCCGGTGCGTCTGGCGCACCTGGTGGTACGTCAGGTTATTCTGGTTATAGTGGTACGCAAGGTATACAGGGTATACCAGGCATTCAAGGTATTTCTGGTTACTCGGGTTTCTCCGGTGCAGCTGGTTCGGATTATGTTTTCCCGTCAAACTTGACAGTATCTTTAGCTCCAGGTTATACATTTGGTCAATATAAAAACGGAGACGTTATACCTGCCTCAGGTTTAACTGTACAGCAAGTTATTAATTTAGCTATTAGTGGTGTGGTACCTACCCCGACACCTACACCGGTCGTCACTTATACACCGACTCCGGCCCCTACAAGTACGCCTACAGTAACTCCAACCCCTGTACCTACAAGTACACCTGTTCCAACAGCTACAGCTACTCCTACACCAACAGTTACACCAACACCTACTGTAACACCAACACCTACAGTAACTCATACTCCTGCTCCAACAGCTACCCCAACACCGACACCAACAGCTACTCCAACTCCAACACCTACTGGTATGGCTGGTGTAATATACTTTGGTCCTTCTGCAGCTGTACCAACTACTTCAAGCGATGTACAAGCCTTAAGTTCTACGTACACAAATGGCGCAAATCCATTCAATTTCTGGACAGGAACGACTTATAACAACTTTACAGTAGCTTTACCTGCTGCAAACAATTTAGTAACTATTATAGATGCAAATGCATTCTTTGTTGATTTGACAGATCACTTCAGCACTCAAAGCACGGTAAGCATAACAGTGGGTGGAACTCCTACTACCTATAACCTATATACTATGACGAACGCTATACCATATAGTCCTTCGCATAAACTATTAGTAACATTCTCGTAACATGGCATTAACTCCAGGCTTAGAAATTCCATTTGGTATACAACCAGTCAACCCGGTACCGGTTGATACGTGGTCAGGTCCTTATTATGGACCAAACGAAACCGCAGCAAAAGCAGCAGCTAATGCAGCAATACCTCAAGCAATAAGATTTCAATCATTACAGGTTCGTCTTATTATTGCAGGTGTGCCTTATATATACTGGTACGATACAGGTACGACAGATACTGACTTACACATATTTTCAACAGGTGGTGGTGGTACATCTGGTTACTCTGGTTATTCGGGTGTTAGTGGCTGGTCTGGTATATCTGGTTATTCAGGCTTTAACGCTAACAACCAATCTGTAACATATACAAATTCGTTTAGTGCAGGTCAAGCAATTTATAAAACAACAGGTGGTTACGATTTAGCTTTAGCAAACGATATTAATACTTCTGAAGTTATAGGGGTAGTACAATCTGCAAATAGTAGCGAATTCACATATGTTATTAATGGTTATATTTCAGGACTAACTGGTATTGAAGATGCTACATGTTATTACCTTTCAGACACAGTACCCGGTCAAATAACAACAGATGCTCCTACTGCAAGTGGTAGTGTCATTAAACCGGTATTAATTGGTACAGGTACAACAACTGGTGTGGTTGTTGAATTTCCTGGAGTAATAATTGGTAGTACAAACAATGGTACCAGTGGTTATTTAGCACGTTGGACTGGTGCCCATTCTTTAGGTAATAGTAGTATATTTGATAGCGGTCCAGATGTTATAATAGACGCCACCACAACTATTAATGGTGATTTTAATATTCTTGGCACATACCTTTTAAGTGGTGTACCGGTTTTCGATGGTGTTAGTGGTGTATCGGGTTATAGTGGTTATAGTGGTACAAATGGTACTAATGGTATAAGTGGTATGTCCGGTAAGAGTGGTTATAGTGGTTGGTCAGGTTATTCTGGTTCCGGTGTTTCAGGTTATAGCGGTTATTCAGGTATTTCTGGTTTTTCAGGCTTTAGTGGTTATTCCGGTATAAACGGTATAATAGGTGTAAATGGTACTTCCGGTTACTCTGGTATATCTGGTTACTCCGGTTATAGTGGTATAGATAGTTTAGGCTTCAACTATCGTGGTCAATATGACAACACTCAAACATATAGTATTAACGACATTGTTACTAACGGTCAAAATTTATATGTAGCTTTAGCTTCATCAACCAACCCAGGTATAGTTTTAACTAATACAGCTGTTTGGAATAAATCAGTTACAGGTACTTCAGGCTATTCTGGTTGGTCTGGTATATCCGGTTTTAGTGGTTTAGGTTTTTCAGGTAAGTCTGGTTACTCAGGTTATTCTGGTACTAACGGTACCAATGGTGCTTCTGGTTATAGCGGTATATCAGGTTACTCTGGTACTGCAGGTGCAAGCGGTATATCAGGTTATTCTGGTGCAGCAGGTACAGGAAGTGGATCTATTAACTATTCTGATGTTATAGTTGTAAGCACAAAAGCTGATAATTATTGGACTGCATATACATTAACTGGGAATGTTGAAGGGTTATATAGCAATTCGCCTTTAACGTTAAGTTCTCAAACTGTATACGGTAAACAGTTTAGTAGTGGTACTAAAACACTTATTGTAAATGATGGACCAATACACACTAATAGTACGTATGGTATAGTAGTTGAATTTCCTTCAAGCCCAAACGTGGGGGATGTTATTAGTGCTCCTTGTGTCACAATAACTAATATAGTTAGTGCCGGTTATTTTGTTCCGGGTACTGTATATACAATTGTAACACCTGGCGATACTAATTGGTCTTCTGTAGGTGCATCACAAAATTATTCAGGATTTACTTTTACAGCTACCAGTGCTGGTACGTGGGATCCAGGAGCTGGTACAGCTTCAACCCCGGCTGGAGTAGCTTACTTAATATTTAAACCAGCCTCAGGACAAGTAGCTGTACTACAATTCCAAGGTGGTGGTCAAGTATATCCATTTGGTCAAGGTGCTTCTTATATTGCAGCTTATGTTCCGCTCGGTGGACAATTTGGAGCTCAACCTATCACTTGGGTATATGCAGGGGTAATGGGTGGTGTACCGACTTGGTATCAAATGTACTTCTAATCTTAAGCTGTTCGGGATATATTTAGTTTAAAACTAAATTAAGGCTTTTTATAATAAATTATTAAAAAGCCCACTTAAAAGATATAAATAATTTGTAATAACCCAATAAATTTATGTCATTACCCAATCGAGGCGCTTTTTCTGCAGTTTATAATCCAATCGGTGTATCAGGTTTCTCTGGTTACTCTGGTTCCGGTGTGTCCGGTTATAGTGGCTGGTCTGGTGTATCTGGTATCTCAGGCTGGTCTGGTATCTCTGGCTATAGTGGCTGGAGCGGTATATCTGGCTTTAGCGGTACATCTGGTTACAGCGGTACATCAGGCTTTTCAGGCTGGAGCGGTATTTCTGGTTGGTCAGGTATTTCAGGCTGGTCTGGTTGGTCAGGTATTTCTGGCTTCAGCGGCTTCTCAGGTTGGTCTGGACAATCGGGTTATTCAGGCACATCTGGCTTCTCAGGCTTTAGTGGTATTTCAGGCTGGTCCGGTATTTCGGGCTTTAGCGGTACATCAGGCTGGAGTGGTATCTCTGGTTGGTCTGGCATAAGCGGTTGGTCAGGTATTTCTGGCTGGTCTGGTATAAGCGGTTATTCTGGTACATCAGGCTGGAGCGGTATTTCGGGTTATTCTGGTACGTCTGGCTTCTCAGGCTTTAGTGGTATCTCTGGTTGGTCAGGCATTTCTGGCTTCAGCGGTACGTCAGGCTGGTCCGGTATTTCCGGTTGGTCTGGTATTTCTGGTATTTCCGGTTGGTCTGGTATATCAGGCTTTAGCGGCTTTAGTGGTATTTCAGGCTTTAGCGGTACTTCAGGTTATTCTGGTACCTCAGGCTTCTCTGGTTGGTCAGGCATTTCTGGTTGGTCTGGTTATTCAGGCTACTCTGGTTGGTCTGGCGTAAGCGGTATTTCAGGTTGGTCTGGTATTAGTGGCTGGAGTGGTATCTCAGGCTGGTCTGGTATTTCAGGCTTCAGTGGTACGTCTGGCTTCTCAGGCTTTAGCGGTATTTCAGGCTTCTCTGGTTGGTCAGGCATTTCTGGCTTCTCTGGTTATAGCGGCGTAAGCGGTTGGTCAGGTATTTCTGGCTGGTCTGGTATTAGTGGCTTTAGCGGTATTAGCGGTTACTCCGGTTGGTCAGGTATTTCAGGTTGGTCTGGTATTTCAGGCTTCTCTGGTTACTCTGGTACAAATGGTACGTCAGTAACTATTATTGGTACAGTTCCTACAGTCGGAGTCGATCCTCAAACAACATTAAATACAGCTTACCCAAGCGCAGTTAATGGTAATGGTGTTATTGATGAAGCATCTGGCGATTTATGGGTATACGGTAATGGTGTATGGGCAAACGTTGGCCAAGTAAAAGGTGACTCAGGCTTCTCTGGTTGGTCTGGTATATCCGGTTGGTCCGGTATTTCAGGTTGGTCAGGTATTAGCGGCTGGTCTGGCTTTAGCGGTATTTCTGGCTGGTCTGGTATTAGTGGCTTTAGCGGTATTTCAGGCTATTCTGGTACATCAGGCTTTAGCGGCTTCTCTGGTATTAGTGGTTACAGCGGTTACTCTGGTACGTCTGGTTATAGCGGCTGGTCCGGTATTTCAGGTTGGTCAGGTATCTCTGGCTGGTCTGGTATTAGCGGTTTCTCTGGCACTTCGGGCTGGAGCGGTATTAGTGGCTTCTCAGGCTACTCCGGTATATCGGGCTTTAGCGGTACATCTGGCTATAGCGGTATTTCTGGTTGGTCAGGCTTTAGCGGTATTTCAGGTTGGAGCGGTATTTCAGGCTTCTCTGGTACCTCAGGTTGGTCTGGCATAAGCGGTTGGTCAGGTATTTCTGGCTACTCCGGTTGGTCTGGTATTAGCGGTTATAGCGGCTGGTCTGGTATTTCAGGCTTCTCTGGTACATCAGGCTACTCTGGTATTTCAGGTTGGTCAGGTATTTCTGGCTGGTCTGGTATTTCAGGCTTTAGCGGTACCTCAGGTTGGTCAGGCATTTCTGGCTTTAGTGGCTGGTCTGGTATTTCAGGCTGGTCTGGTTGGTCAGGTATTAGCGGTTATAGTGGCTGGTCTGGCATTAGCGGCTTCAGCGGTACTTCTGGCTACTCCGGTATTTCAGGTTGGTCAGGCTGGTCTGGTATATCCGGTTGGTCTGGCATAAGTGGCTGGTCCGGCTTTAGCGGTATTAGCGGTTGGTCAGGTATATCTGGTATTTCCGGTTACTCTGGCTGGTCTGGTATTTCAGGTTACTCTGGTATCAGTGGCTATAGCGGCTGGTCCGGTATTAGCGGTTGGTCAGGTATTTCTGGTTACTCAGGCTACTCTGGTTGGTCTGGTATCAGTGGTGCTGACGCAACATTACAATTAACAATTCCATATTCAAACGACTTTACACCTGGTACTGTAATTTACAGAGATCAGAGTGGTTCGTACCTACGTGCAAAAGCAGACAGTATTTCTACTGTTGATGCAATTGGTATCGTACAAGACGCAACAGGAAGTCAGTTTACAATCGTATACAACGGTCAAATTTCAAACCTCTCTGGTTTAACAGATGGTTACGGTTATTACCTATCTGATCAAACAGCTGGTGCATTAACAGATACAGCTCCTTCATTAAGTGGCTCGTTCATTAAGCCAATGTTAATCGCTACAAGCGATTCAACAGGTGTTGTAGTTGAATATCCAGCAACTCAAATCGGTTCTACAAACAACGGTACAAGCGGTTACCTTGCATTATGGACAAGTAATCAAACACTTGGTAATAGCTTAGTAACACAAGTAGGCAACACAATTCACTTTGACGGTAACTTCGAAGTTACAGGTACAATTTCAATGAGTGGCGCAAACTTGCAAGGCTACTCAGGCTATTCTGGTTACTCTGGCGCTAACGGTGCTTCTGCTTCGTCAGGTTATTCTGGTTATAGTGGTATAAGCGGGTACAGTGGTTATTCAGGTATTTCCGGTTACAGTGGTATCTCAGGTTATAGCGGATATATAGGTATATCAGGTTATAGCGGTATTTCAGGTTATTCTGGTATAAGTGGGTATTCTGGTATAAGTGGCTATAGTGGTATATCTGGTTGGTCCGGTTATAGTGGTATCTCAGGCTATAGCGGTATTAGCGGTTGGTCAGGTTACAGTGGCTATAGTGGTCCTCAAGGTGATCCTGGCGTACAAGGATTTGCTGGTAATGACGGTACTTCCGGCTTCTCAGGTTGGTCTGGTATTTCAGGCTACTCTGGTACTTCAGGCTTTAGCGGTTATAGTGGTACATCAGGTTACTCTGGTACATCTGGCTTCTCAGGCTTCTCTGGTACATCAGGTTATTCTGGTACATCAGGCTTTAGCGGTATTTCAGGCTATTCTGGTACTTCAGGCTTTAGCGGTATAAGCGGCTTTAGCGGTTATAGTGGTACATCAGGTTACTCTGGTACATCTGGCTTCTCAGGCTTCTCTGGTACATCAGGTTATTCTGGTACATCAGGCTTTAGCGGTATAAGCGGTTATAGCGGTATCTCAGGCTTTAGCGGTATCTCAGGCTTTAGCGGTTATTCCGGTATAAGCGGTTATAGTGGTACATCTGGCTTCTCAGGCTTCTCTGGTACATCAGGTTATTCTGGTACATCAGGCTTTAGCGGCTTTAGCGGTACTTCAGGCTTTAGCGGCTTCTCTGGTATTAGTGGCTTTAGCGGTATCAGTGGCTACTCTGGTACATCTGGTTGGTCTGGTCAAACAGGCGCATCGGTATACGGTAGAACATACTTCTTCAATGAAACAGATAGTGATCAAACATCTTATGAAAGTTTGACATTACAACCAGGCGGTGGTTCAGTAAACGATGACGTTGTTGTAGTATCTACCGGTAATAGCTCACTTGCAAGCCCAGTATTAATTGATGGTTATTTAACACCAGCTGGTGAACCTGGGCTAACAGAAATACCTGCAGGTCTGTGGGATATTGAATTTTTCCGTAAAGTAAATTCAAATTCAGCAAACTTTGTATTCCAAGTATATACTTGGGTCAATGCAACAAGCAGTACAGGTACATTAATATTAAGTGCAGATTCTGGTGCGGTAACAGATACAACTACAACATATCAAAAAGTATCTTATGCTACAAATAGTATTACAACACTAAATGCAGCAGACAGAATCTTAACACAGGTTTACGCATACTCAACAAGTTCGTCGTCAGTATCTGCTACATTCATATATAACGGTACTACTAACTATTCAGTATTACGTTCACCAATCGGTCAAGGTGCTACAGGTGCTTCTGGTTACTCAGGTTATTCTGGCATTGGCACTTCGGGTTATTCTGGTACATCTGGTTATTCAGGCTTCTCGGGATACTCTGGTATTTCGGGCTACTCTGGTACTTCTGGCTTCTCAGGCTTTAGCGGTACTTCAGGTTATTCTGGTACATCAGGCTTTAGTGGCTTCAGCGGTACATCTGGTTACTCAGGCTTTAGCGGTACTTCCGGTTTTAGCGGTTATAGCGGTATATCAGGTTATTCTGGTACATCAGGCTATAGTGGCTTTAGCGGTACTTCAGGCTACTCTGGTACGTCTGGTTACAGCGGTATAAGCGGCTTCAGTGGTTACAGTGGTATCTCAGGCTTTAGCGGTACTTCAGGCTACTCTGGTATATCAGGTTATTCTGGTACATCAGGCTATAGTGGCTTTAGCGGTACTTCAGGCTACTCTGGTACATCTGGCTTCTCAGGCTTTAGCGGTACCTCAGGCTACTCTGGTACGTCTGGTTACAGCGGTATAAGCGGCTTCAGTGGTTACAGTGGTATCTCAGGCTTTAGCGGTACTTCAGGCTACTCTGGTATATCAGGTTATTCTGGTACATCAGGCTATAGTGGCTTTAGCGGTACTTCAGGCTACTCTGGTACATCTGGCTTCTCAGGCTTTAGCGGTACCTCAGGCTACTCTGGTACGTCTGGTTACAGCGGTATAAGCGGCTTCAGTGGTTACAGTGGTATCTCAGGCTTTAGCGGTACTTCAGGCTACTCTGGTATATCAGGTTATTCTGGTACATCAGGCTATAGTGGCTTTAGCGGTACTTCAGGCTACTCTGGTACATCTGGCTGGTCCGGTTATTCAGGCCCGGGCGCTAACCAAACCTTAAATACTACAAGTAATGTAACGTTTGCTAATATTACAGCAACAGGTTATGTAACTGAAAACTCAGTACTTGAAGGTACAACAAACACAGCTTCGGCTCCATCAAGTACAACTAACTTCGATGTATTAACACAAGGTATACAATACTACACAAATAGTAATGCTAATAATTGGACGTTAAATATTCGTGGTAACAGCGGTACTACACTAAACAGTATAATGTCGACAGGTCAGACAATTACAATTGCGCTACTTACAACTAACGGCAATACACCTTACTATCAGACAGCTCTACAAGTTGACGGTAGTGCAGTAACGCCAAAGTGGCAGGGTGGTACAGCTCCAAGTTCAGGTAATGCAAATTCGGTTGACGTATACACAGTATCGTTAACGAAGACAGGTAGCTCGACTTACCTTGCATTAGCTTCAGTCGCGACATTCAAATAAGAATTAGTCGCTTAAAATTAAAAAGGCTAACGAGTAAAACGTTAGCCTTTTTTTATGTTTAAATTAAATTAAAATTTAACTATTTTTAATAGTATTGAATACTAATTGCTTTAGTTGTTCGGGTAAGCCTTGAGCTATACCAGCACTAAAAGACTTATAATCATTAGCACGAGCAGCTGCTCTTACTTTAGAAGCACTCATACCAGTAACACCTTCAGCGTCTGGATCTCTATCCCCAGAGCTTACAAACGTGTAGTCTGGTATATTGTATGCAATATCTCCATGAGCATCTGGCTTATTTACGTATTGTTTAATTAAACGCTCATATTCAGGTAAACGATCTGAACCAGCTATATGAATAACCCTGTTATATCCGTTTTTACTTAAGAAACTAAGCACTGCCATTAGAGTCTTACCGTCTGGTAATACTTGAACGTTCTTAGGGGATATAGTTTGTAATATCTGTGCTTTAAGATCAAAAGGTAACGGGTTGTCTCTATTAATTGTATGAGAAGGAAATATAGCTGTTAATTGAGCTTTATTTTGTGCACCAGTTTGAGATAATGTTTGTAACAAAGCTTGATGTCCAACAGTTGGCGGATTAAATCTACCATAAGTTATGACAGCTGTTTTAATAGGACCAGTAGGTTCTTTTCTGTAGGGGCTTGCTTCAGCGTTTCTTACAAAGAAG
>Ga0208614_1000463_pt1 | contig 12374 bp, 10 predicted proteins | sample CryBogCBE23Jun09_FD_184554 | JGI IMG/M metagenome (GOLD analysis project Ga0208614, IMG submission 184554) | Freshwater microbial communities from Crystal Bog, Wisconsin, USA - CBE23Jun09 (SPAdes) | ecosystem: Environmental > Aquatic > Freshwater > Lake | place: Crystal Bog, Wisconsin, USA...
ATAAGATGATGACAAGCATTCTAGTAAAAATCGCCCCTGATTATCGCCAGTTCATCAACAATGATGGAACGATTGTGGTACAGCTGGACAAAGCACTCTATGGTACAGTTGAAGCTGCAAGCCTCTAGTACAATGAGCTGAAAGGAAAATTAGAACAATATGAACTCGTTGCAAACCCATACGACACCTGCGTCTTTAACATGACCGGAGCTGATGGGATCCAAACAACCGTGGTACTACATGTTGATGATCTAATGATTACCAGTGCAAACCAGGCGCACCTAGAGTCATTCAAGCAATACATGAGAACGATATACAAAGAGATTTCTATTAAGCAAGGCAAGATCATTGACTACCTGGGGATGACTTTCGACTTCACGTGCAACCCGAAGCTAAGCGTGACTATGGGACATTGTACCGAAGATATTCTGAGTGACTGTGGTGTGACCGAGCCTAAGCAGACACCAGCAACCTCTGGTCTCTTCGATGTTCGCGACGCTCCGAAGGCTAGCGCTTCTGAACGCAAGTGGTTCCACAGCTATGTCGCAAAGATGCTCTACTTGGCAAAGCGTGTTCGCCCTGAGTGCCTGACAGCTGTGGCTTTTCTCTCTACCAGAGTACATGAGTGTGACATCGATGATCTGGCAAAGCTACGTCGCCTGCTTGGATATGTGCTAGGGACTAGAGACAGAGGTATTGTATTTGACATCGGTGATGAGATAAGAGTACATGCTTACATTGACGCGGCGTACGGAGTACACACTGATTTTAGATCACACACTGGTTGCGTCGTTGTACTGGGTAATGCCGGACCAATCCATTGCAAGTCTAAGAAACAGAGAATCGTCACAAAATCTAGCATGGCTTATCTGACACGGCAAGCACTGCTCTGCACTTGAACAACTTCGTTGAGGCGCAGGGATACAATCTTGAGCCTACTGTACTTCATCAGGACAACATGAGCGGTATGGCGGTGATGAAAAAAGGTGGACCTGTCTCTGAGATATTCATATTAGATACTTCTGGCTGAAGGAGCAGGGTAGATCTTGGAATAGTAAAAATTCAGCACCTTGGAACTTCGAGGATGTTTGCTAATCTTCTTACTAAGCCCGTTCAAGGAAAACAATTTCTTCAAGAAAGATATGGTTTGACAAACTGGGGGCTTGATCCAGCTCAAGCAGCGACGAAAACAGTATCCTTTGGATAACAGTGTTGAGAAACACAGGTAATGTAGTCACCTCACAACTTAGGGGTGTGTTGTTATTTTGATAAATGATAAGTTAAGAGTTGAACAGATTAGTTAAGTTCGATAGTAAGTTGACTCTTGTTGCTTGAACATCATGGTTATGAATATTATGTTCATGTTTATTGCATTAAGTTATTTGTGATGTATGCGTTAGCATGGGTTACTGTCGTTACATACACGCATAATCATGTGATACGAGTTTAATTGAGTTTTACTTGTGGATGTATATTTAATTAACCGAGTTAACATCGAGACTGTTTTGCTCATAGGCTGTAGATAATATTCACAGTACAGAGAACACTATTTCGATACGTTATTGAATAGCTGTGCTGTCATATTATCATTTACAACATTAATGATCCAAAAGTCATCTGCGGGTGGAAGCAGAAGTGTGTATTGGACAATTATCTTGTCGGAAAAAAGCATTTTGTTTTTGTCGTTATGCGATGTCAATTTTACAATGAATAAATAATCATATCAATTACGGCGTAAATTAACTTAAGTTAATTGCGTAAATTAACGTAAGTTAATTAACGTTGAGTTATCCTCAATAACATAATTCAATTATTTATCAAAATAGAAAAGGCAAAAATATAGCAAGGATTCAATTCGATCAAACAATCTATCCAAGACAAATTAACAGAGAAATCACAAGGTGGTCAACCACAAATAACCATTTGTTGCTTTTGTTCCAGAATATGGAAAACGAAGGTTCCGATGAAGAATGGATCAAATCGATCAAGCCATAGAGAAATGTGGTAAAATAGCCTAAGAGCTTAAAAGGAACGAACCCATAGAAGACTCGCACGACCGCATGCGAGTGCAAAATCGCAAGAATATAATGTCCAAGATGGATGAATGTTTTTGCTTATATTAACTTAGGAAGTGCAACAGAAGCAAACGCAACAGAAGAAGATGGATGAATGTATTAGAGCTCGCATGTGATTGGCACGTAGGTAATCGTGAAGCTTGTCAGAATGTAACAAAGCCTTGGACGGTTCCCAACTGTCATGTGCCTCTTCAAAACCGGCCCAACGAATGTGGAATTCTGGGGTGGAACGTCGGTTGCGATTATCGCGATGCGCCAAGACAGATTCGATGTCGAATTCTGTGATCGGGATCATAGACGAATGGACGAGATTATGAGTGTGTGTGTATATTGCTCCAACCCACCAATGGGGTGAAGAGAACATTCTAGTGCACAGGGTATTCCGTAATGCGCTGATCGTACTCCACAAGTAGATGGAAATCGCTATTGCGCTGATTTTCTTGCGCTGCCTTAATAAGCACATGTTGCTTCTGAATCCAAGTATCCATGGTATTGGACAGTGCGAAGCGTGCCGAGGAATTGCAAACAGCTTGTGCAGTCAGGATGCGGGAGGAATTGTTATCACCTGTGGTAGTTTTTTCTACCGTATTCATAATACGCTGAACCATAGGAAGTTGGTCGTATGACCAAGAGTTGTGCGCCCGTGTAATCCGGAAGTTCCTGATTAGGTGACCCAGATCTTCCTGATTAGCGCGCTCCACGATGACGTTCTCTTCTTTGTAGTACGCTGTCGTGAGCGATTACTCCACCCCCGACAACTGAAGTAGCTGCTCGATGAGCTCGTTGTGGAAAGTCGGCCCACGGTCGGTGAGCATCATCTCTGGAGTCTCGAATCGACCGAAGTGTTGTAAAACGCACGAAACAGTTTCCAGCGCTGTTGTGGATTTGGTGGGGAATAGTTTGACCCACCGTGAGAAAGCATCAATCAAGACTAGGACATACTCGTACCCATGGTCATACTTCGTAAGCGGTCCGATGTGGTTAAAATGGATGACAGCAAAGGGATTATATGATGCGTAGGTGAAGGAGTGTGTCGCTATAGGAATCTTTAACCGACTCATCACCTGACAGCAAGGGCATTAGCGTGTATGGTTTTTGATTATTTTTTGCGCGAAAAAAATCAAATTTGATAAGTTCATTTTTCAAATTTTGACGTTCGTGGTTATTGATATTTTTTCATGAGAACAATAATGTAGATGCAGAAGCTTCTAGGTGCAGAACACATGGCTATTCTTGCCTGTAATCGGTCTGAAAGTTTAGTATAAATTATATGCACTATAAAAATCACTGTCAAAAGCTTTTATAGACGGTATTATTACCTTTTTTAATTCTATAGCACTTGGAAGGACCTAACCCGGGATTAGAGACAAGGCAATGGTTCATTGGACTTTGCGATGCATGCGTATTGTTTTTATTTTCTTATAATTCTCTTCTATGCTGTGAAGATATGCTTTATTTATGTTGTTAAAATTGAGCAATTTAGTTACACTTTTTTGATCGTGTATGTTAATTAACTCTTGCATATATACAATCTACGGTATGTATATGATAGTATTCAATGCTTTTTACATCAAATATAAACAAGACAATGCATAAAATTGATAAGTATATTTTAAATTAACTTTGTTGAATCCCATTTAAAGAGGCATAGATGATTACATACAGGGATATATAGTGCACACAAATTACAGTGATATATTGTATAATCATAGCATTAATCCTATATGGTCATACACGCAATATATCAATGACAAACTCATGCCTTTCGATTTGCCCATGCTTCACTTTTGACTTTGAGGCCATCCAGAGCAGCTGCAATCGCATCCAGGTATAGCCATACGAATGACTTCATATAATAACAATAATTATATGTAAATGATCAAAATAAAGTGCAAAAGTGATAAATAACATGATTAAATATCAAATAATGTTAAGAAATGTAGCGGATTATGAACAATTGATGTTTTGTTAGTTGTAATTCAGGGTGTATCAGATAGATGCGGTACCTACCTGCTGATATTCAACATCTGCAGCCAAGAAGGGTATTCAGGATCATTCAAAAATGTCAAATAACATTTTGATAAGGTGTCTATCAAATTTTTTATTTTCTGAGTGGAGGCGTGATTTGATTTTTTGCTTATCAAACGCAAAAATATAGTAGTAGTAGTAGTAATGGCCATATCATTCACGATAATGCTAATTACATTCAAGGCAATAATGACAACAGTAGTAGTGGAAGTAGTAGTAGTAGTAGCAGTAGTCGCAGCAATAGCAGCAGTAATGTCCCTAACACTCACGATAATGCTAATTACATTCAAGGTAATAATGACAACAGAAGTGGTGGTAGTAGTAGCAGTAACAGTAGTAGTAATAATAATGGCCATATCATTCATGATAATGCTGATACCATTCAAGGCAATAATGGCAACAGTAGTAGTGGTAGTAGTAGTGGCAGCAGTAGTTGTAGTAGTAGTAGTAGTAGTGATAACGGCCACGTCATTCATGATAATGCTAATTACATTCAAGGCAATAATGACAACAGTAGTGGTGGTGGTAGTAGTAGTAGTAGTAGTAGTAGTAGTAGTCGCAGCAGTAGTAGCAGTAATGTCCCTAACACTCACGATAATGCAAATTACATTCAAGGCAATAATGACAACAGAAGTGGTGGTAGTAGTAGCAGTACCAGTAGTAGTAGCAGTGGCGATAATAGTAGTAGAGACCATAGCATCAACGATAATGCTAATAATAGTCATAACATTCCATGCATTGATGACAACATTAATGATAGAAGTAGTAGCTACAGTAGTGGCATTACTAGGTATGACCATATCATTCATGATAATGCTAATTACATCAACTGCGACACTAACCTCGGTTACGAACCAAACTTAAGAACACCTGCTAACATGGCGGCAACTATAGTTCACCCCACCAACATCTACGATATTCACAATGACAATCACAACAATAACAATAACGGTAGCAACAGCATTAACAATCGTAATAACAATGATATCAACGACGACAATGACAGCAATAACATTAGCAATACTAACAACAGTGACAGCAACGATAACATTTATAATAACAGCAGTAGCAATTATAACAACGTTGATGACCACAGCATTAGCAATTATGGTAATGGTAGTAGCACTAATATTACAGATACCGCCAACACCGATAGCAACAATAACAATAATTACAACAATAATAATATAAGCAACTATTACAACACAAGTAACAATCATAATATTTATATTAATAGCTCAAGTTGCTCAGTTTATAATATCTTATGCAGCACCACTGACCTGCAATATTCTCATCATGAAAGTATCCATGAAGTCGAAGGCCCTCCAGCTGCTTCTTCTGATACTAACAATGTTAATCCTTGCAATTAATTATTATCAATCTTCATGTGTCGTAACTTTATTCCTACCTTTCATGGCTTAAGGTTTTCGCTGACCAAACGGCCGACTGTTCATCCGGAAATTTTCGATTTCTCACTCAAATGGTCCGAAGAATGATACAACCAGCTGGTTGAGTGAGGGAAATGTAATTAACCCATTTTATTCGTTAGGAAAGATATTATAACTTCATTCAGGCCGAATTTGAAATTTCAATGTTTAAATGAATTTAACCCAAACATAATGTCGAAATGGGCCGATGAATTGCATCATGGGGATAGAGACTGACTTGTATGCGTTTACATTGTTGTAATGCTCTCAGCATAGTCTTTAACTTCGTCCAAGTAGTTTCTAAATGAAGGAAAACTTGAAGTAACATGAGCACTTTTTCCAAACCTCAAAATATCATCAAATGTTCAATTGGTGGGGGGAAGAAAGGGACTTTATTGATTCAGAAGACAAGCCTTACTCGAAGAAGGTATCATTCTGCAAGCCTAGTAGCTGCTAATGAAACAAAGAAGCGGAAAAGAGAAGAATTCACTATGAAAAGTCCAGTTTTGGTGGAAACTCCTTGTCGTTTTTTAATTGTCCCTCCAGTGTCTGAAGGTATAGTTGGAATGCCATCTTTGACACAAGAATCAACCAGATACAAGAAGCATGGAGTCTTTTTTTGATGAATTTATAGATGGCAATGGCTTGGATTGGAGAAAGTTCGGATGCGTTACATTTGAAGGGATGAAGTCTTCAGGATACTATGACATGTTGATCAAACGAATCAGCGATTACTTCAGAGCACGCACCAATAGAGAGAAGCATCATCTGGTTATCTCTTCATCGGAGTTACCATTGTCTGAAACTTCGTCTTCAAATCTTCACACAAAGATGCTAGTGGTGAATAGTTTATTGATCAAACTTAGTGATGATCCAAGTGGGAGCATTGTTGAAATGAGCAATTGTATAGAAATGAATGTTGTTGTTGAATCAGCAGAGCAAATAAGGCGCTGGACATTGCAGTTCATTCATAACGGAGGAACATTCAAGAATCATTCTTATAAGAAAAGATCACCTATAGGTCTCATTAGTGACCCTTCCGTTAGAGACATTATGACTAAGTGGATGCTTAATGCATCAAGAGCCAAGCCACCAGCAAAAGCATGTGATTTTAGGGACTTCGTGAATGCCGAATATGCTACTAACATACATGAAAGAACAGCACAAATTTGGCTACATTTGTTAGGATTTAGATACAGATCAAGCGAAGCATTAGAAATGTACAATGATGGACATCAACGACCAGATGTTAAACTTGCTACAGCGCAATATTGTAGGGAAATGTTGGATATTCAAGAACACAGCATGCGATACACAGCATCAAATATGAATGTAGAAATTCATCCTGTGACTATTGGTACAGAAAAGGTGATATCATATCACGACGAATGCTGTGCCCATGCATCAGAGCATTGCAACCGCATATGGAAAATCCACAAGAAGTTGTAGCGGTGGCACGGAATATTCCATGCAGCTGTCCTAAGTGCATTCTAGCGAAGCAAGAAGACTTTAAATTCCAGAAAAGTGGCCTAGAAGAAATATATATCAATCATAATGCAACGCACAACAAGAATCACCAGTTAAAATTCCTACCAAAGTTCCATCCTGAGCTGAACATGATTGAAAGAGTCTGGTCCCGCATGAAGTGGTATCTACGAAAGCATGCAGATGGTACATTAGAGAAGCTCAAAGAGCTGATGAGAAAAGGTTTATCAGAAGAAAATTTACCTGTGAGCCTTAGCAGGAAATATTGCAGATTGCTTACAGCATATTACATTGCCTATGGCGAAGGAAAAGATATCATTCAAGCAGATGCATGGATAAGAAAGCACAGGTCTCACCGCGGCCATTCCGATTTGATGGATCACAGGTTAGAACAGTTGTACTTCCCTAATGGTCGAGAAGAAGAAGATGTAGATAATATTAATCATGTTATCACTTCAGAGGATATAGAATACATCAATGATGTTACCTTAGATGATAACTTAGATGTATGGATGGGGATGCTCGAAGAATATCATGAAAATGGTAGAATTACATAGCTTAATGTTGATAACAAAATTCATGACCACTGAACATTTTGATAATGTTTAAAACCCTAACCGTTTGTGGGTCCCAACTCTTTGGATTTTCGTCGGCGTCAACCGTACCTGTACTCAGCCTTCTATCTTGTCTGCCTTAGTGGTTAGTTATACTTTCTTTACTTTAAACATTTTTTTGCTTTAAAAATCAAAATAAAATCAAATGGGGGGTATCAAAGTTAAGAAAAAACGTCAAAATTTGTTCCGAACAAATCGTGAATTTGTTCGGAAATTTCTCGAAATATGTTCTGGGAGTATCAAAGTTAGACTGTGTTTTCAAATTTAAATTAACTTAAATAACATCTGTATTATGGGCCGTAGTAAGCAAACATCGTCTCAGGAGTATGCAGCAATGCTATGTTGGGTTGAAGTACCTAAAAACTTCGATCATATAGTCGGCGCAGCAACGAAGAACCTGAAGAGTGTCGTGGCTGGAGCAAAAGTGACGAAAACATCAGCTTATGGGGAGATGGCAAAGCATGTGAACGACATGTGCGAGAAGACTGGTGCGGATGCATGGACAACTGAACATGCCAGAGGTCGCTGGACCAAATATTTTTCGAAGTACAAGACTACCAAGGCAAAATTTACTGACAACACTGGTACCAAATATTGCTTAACTGCAAAAGATCGTAAGAAGGGTATTAATACTATCAATCAAAAGTTGGACAATGACTGTCCAAACTTTATGCGAATGGACTTATTATTTGGTCATCGACAAAACATCAATCCTCACTCTTTAATGGAACCAGGTGTTCCGAATGATGTCGATGTTGACAATACTGATGATGACAATAACATGGACGAAGTTGATTCTTATTCGTTCTACAGCATTAGGCCAGTAGACAAAATCTTTTTCCATGGACAAGATTGCTGTAAAAACACGATCTGTATATTTCTCAATCGTGCCAAATGATTTTCCAAATAGCAATGCTTCACGATCAATAGATGCACCGTTACCATCACAGCCAAGTCTATTAAGGACAATAATCAATTGAATATGTACAGGAGCTTGTTTATTCTTTGAATTATTATTAAATATTGGATGAGCTTGAATCAAGCTCATCAGTCGGAAGAAAGTAGCCTTCGTACATCTTGCTATAGTGCGAAAACTCTCATCAGGATAGTCAAATATCCCATTACAAAATTCTAAAGACTTGGGGATGTTGGTTCTCGCGTTGAAATACCTATTTCCAGCAACAAGGCAATAAAGTTCCATCATTTCATCAAAGTCTACAGAAGTATCGTCGTCAAATAGCATCATCAAACGTAAGACATGCTCCAAATCCTTCAATAAAGCAGCTCTTTCAGATAATCTTGTCATGTATCTTAAATTAAAAGCAGAACAAATTTTTTGTTCAAGGATTTGCGACCGAACAAAAAAATCGGCTTTTGTTCGGAACAAAATCGAAATTTGTTCTGAACAAAACATGAATTTGTTCGGGGTTTTTTTAACTTTGATACCCCCCAATTTGATGTTTTTGACGCCAAAAATAATCAAAAACTTGGTAAAGTTTGCAATTTCCGGAGTGGAATTCTCAGTGTGAAGTACGTACTCTTTGCAATTAGAATTGCAAACTTTTCCTGTTTTGATTTTATCACACAGCCAAATGGGGCGGGGAAATCTATTGTTTCACGATTTTTGGTAAAGTTTGCAATTTTAATTGCAAAGGTTTTCACTATAGTACTTTATACATATGTAGCTGTAAACATATCGTCATCATAGCACTGTTTACATATGTAGCTGTTTACTATGTGTCGTAATTAAATGTCGAACCATTAAATTCTAATGCGCAAGGTCAAATTACTGTTTTGTTTCTTAACAATACTAAAAACAAGTAGCACTTATCACTATTTGTAACACGACTGTAGCCACAACTGTAGCCTTATTTATGTAATTTGATTTGTTTAACACTTAAATAAAGCATAATATCATCTTTGTTGACATGCATAATAAGTTACAGTATACATGTATTGCATGCAATCAATATATACAAGCAATACTTAAGCTATGTTAGTGCAAGCACTGAAGATACAGATATACATTGTAATTAAGCGAACAATCAACAATAAGCTAGCAGGAAGTCTTTGTCGACAATCCCTCTTGATAGTAATCGCTATCTTCTACTTTAAAACCATCGGACGGCATAGATCTTCGAGGCGCTCCCTACCTGTGTAGTTAGACAAGTATGTGCTCAATTGGAAGGTTGAGACAATTAAAGCAAGTATGTAAGTATATAATACGACATCTAAACAAGCAGCAGTGATGAGCGGTGAATGAAGAGTGAATACAATGACGAAAGTGATCAAAATGCATATGCATATACAACTGCTACATCATCAAAATCACAAGTAATGATCGAATTCGAACATTACAAATGTAGACACAAAATAAGACATGTAGGATATTACATCATAACAACTTGTATTGACCGTATCTGTCATATTTGTGATGTAAAACATTAAGAAAAGTTACCTTCGACTTGTGCTTCAGGTTTGTTAAAGCATCTGTAAGCTTTGATAACCAGCAAGCGACACCTTCCCGATATAAGTTGACGATGGCTTATTAACCCTAAAGCTAACGAGGGGCATTAAAGCTCTCATTCTACACGAATCATAAGCTAATGCTTAACATAGTAACTGTCTATCAGTGAAGTCAGCTGTGGAGTACGTACTTTGCAATCAAAATTGCAAACTTTCTCTCGTTTAATAAAACCATACATGCTATTGACAGATGAACTGAGTTATCATCCTGTCGGAGATAGACTTATTGGTTAGGCGTTTCCTACAAATCAAGAGTCCCCAGTGTCCGACGGTGGAGTTATGAACTTCGTACTATCGACGGAGGCATGCTGTTTTTGCAAAGCCGCGATAAAGCATCGACGACGAATTCCTCTTTGATTTCCAATTCCTGTCCAGTAGGTATAGCTTCCATCGTAAAACCTTTCCGGTCAGGACGGTGTTGATGTATGTCAAATGTACATGGTCTGTAGCGAGGATGAAGTATCGCCCATCGAGTTCCGCTTCGAATAATTTGACTAAGTAGTATACCTCGTAGTACTCTTTCTCCCTGGCGGACCAGTTCAATGGGGCACCCACGAGGACTTTGCTAAAGAAACGCACCACCCGTACCATTTCCTCACGTTTTGTGTAAATGGAGATGGTCTGCTGGCAAAACTCGAAAGCTTTGCTCTGGTCAGGTGTCCAAGCGAGCTTACCGGATGGCTTATATGTCTTGGGGCTGAAAATTTCTCGCCACGATTTAGTTTATGTATCGTATGTTCGGTTTTAGATTTTGTTACTGTAAAGTTTGTATTTTAATATGGGGTTGATGTTATCACAATGAACTCGGTTTTACGTAATAGTGAAACTTTTATATTTTTAAATTTAGCCGGGAATAGATTCAGGTGTAACATAAAATAACAGAGTTTTTTCACTCCTTGTAATGTGGATAGAACATACATTGAGCATATGAATTTGATTGAAATGTTTAGTTTACATTTAGGGAAAAGGTATGAAATTGCATGCATGGTGCACTGTTATAGCTGTATTATCAAATTATCGACGAATATTTTCAAAACTTTAATTTCATTAGAGATAACAAGTAGGTAGTAACAAGTATCACCTCATGTATCTTATACAGTACGTACTATTACATTGTACCGTAGGTCATCCCCTTTTCCCCTCATGTTTGTTCACCGTACCGCACGATTCACCACACTTTAACTTCTCTTTTGTTGGCTAGTTAACGGGAAAAGGTCAAAAGTGATGAAACGTGCGAAATCCTGAACGGACATGAGAAAAAAAGGGATGAACTACAGTATATAGTACAAAGTACGAACTGTATAGGTCACATAGTAGTAGCATAATCATGAACATGATTGGCTTTCGATGTAAAGTGCGACACAATGTTAGTTGAATGTTAAATTAAAATTAATCACATTCTTATCGTCTTCGCTTAGATGAATTAACGTAACTACAACTGTTTATTTGAAAGATTAAGGTTACATTAAAGTTAAACGGAATAAAAAGTTAAAAACCCAAAAAAGTCGCATACGATACAGAAACCCGTGCTTTTGAAGTGGTTTTTCAAATCAAAATTTCTCGAATTTTGAAAGCTTTAAACCACTCTCTGTTTTAGATATCAATTTCTCAGTTTTAGTTTTAGTTTTAATTTTTGAGTGAGAAATCATTTAGGGGAATTAAACCCGAAACACTGAAAATTTCAATAAAACTCTTAGTTATTTACGTTATGTATGGGTTATGGTCACGAAAGTAGTTTGCTAGTCTGATGATCATTTGGATTTGAGGCGCTTCGTCTCGGTTATCAAGTGGCCTTTGTACTCCACCTGATGTAGGTCGAGCTTTTTCGCCCTAGGGTTGATCGCTACGTAGTGCTCACGTAGATGCTCAAACACCTTGCGAGTGTTGAAGGCACTCTCGGTTGAGCCGTGTATTAGTACATCGTCGATATATAGTCGATAGACAAGGATCTTGCACGACATATTGCATGGAAAGTAAGGGCCAGCTCCTTTCAGTCCCAGTCCATTGGTATACGTCGTGAAGCTGTGAATGCTCTCGAAGCGGGATGGAAAGGAGTCTGATGGTACTGATGGTAGTCCCTTCCCGAGAGAGTGCTTGTTGTATGTTCGGAATGCGCTAGCCCTCAAGACCGCTTGTCGCTGAATTCAGTCGAACAAAATCTAACGTAAAACGCCAATTGCATTTGGCTTATGTCTATTTGACTGCGTATGACAACGAGG
>Ga0208614_1000465_pt1 | contig 12357 bp, 13 predicted proteins | sample CryBogCBE23Jun09_FD_184554 | JGI IMG/M metagenome (GOLD analysis project Ga0208614, IMG submission 184554) | Freshwater microbial communities from Crystal Bog, Wisconsin, USA - CBE23Jun09 (SPAdes) | ecosystem: Environmental > Aquatic > Freshwater > Lake | place: Crystal Bog, Wisconsin, USA...
GCTAGGGGTTTTGCCGAGCAGTATATGCAATGCTATGAAACGACAAGGCAAGCTATCCAACGGGTATAGTTTGTTTAAGGTGGCGTAAATTAACTACTATCAATTGGTCACTGCTGTTCAAGACTACACCGAGAATACTTTTTCTACGGTGGACGTCAACACGTTCATTGAACAAGCTGAACAGCGGATTTACAATGACATTCAGTTTCCGTCGCTTCGCAAGAATGTTACTGGCACTGTTAGTTCTTCGAATCCTTACCTTTCTGCTCCGGCTGACTATCTGTCCACTTATTCTTTGGCAGCATATTCGACTGCGAGTACTACGGCCACTGGCACGTCTGGTACGAATGTCATTACCGTCTCAAGCGCCAGCGGAATCTCTATCGGACAAAACGTCACGGGTACAGGAATTGGCGCTGGTGCGGTGGTGTATGGAATCAATGGCACAAGCATAACCCTGAGCGTGGTCAACACTGGTACAGTATCTGGTACAACTACTTTTCAAGGCCCGTATCAGTATCTGCTAAACAAGGACGTCAACTTCATCCGCGAAGCGTTTCCTTACCCGTCGGTGTCGGGGTTCCCCACACACTACGCTATCTTCGGCCCCCAGTCTGCCCTGCCTAATGAGTTGTCGTTCATGGTTGGCCCAACGCCAGATCAAAACTACGGTGTTGAGCTGCACTACTTCTTCTATCCGCCATCGATCATCCCTGGAATTATTAACAGCTTGAACAGTTCGTTCACTGCTGGTTCAGGGTATACCAATGGAACGTATTACAACCAAGCTTTGACTGGTGGTACAGGTTCTGGCGCTACTGCAAATATTGTGGTGTCCGGCGGTGCGGTGACTTCTGTCAGTTTAGAAACGGGAGGGTCTGGTTATGCCGTGGGAGATTCTTTATCTATTAGCCTTGGCAGTGGCGGTGGGTTTGCCGTTACTGTTCCCAACGCAGCCAGCTTGAACCAAACCAATGGCATGACTTGGCTTGGTGACAACTACGACGCAGCCCTGCTGTACGGCGCTTTGGTTGAAGCCATCACCTTCATGAAAGGTGAACAAGATTTGGTGGGTCTGTACAACGGCAAATACACAGAAGCGCTTGCACAAGCCAAACGTCTGGGCGATGGTCTGGAACGTCAGGATGCTTTCCGCAGCGGTCAATATCGTCAGGCGGTCAAGTAATTTATGTCAATCCTTCAAGGCCAGACGACGAGTTTCAAGGTTGGGCTGTACAACGGTCAGTTCAATCTTGCATCCGATACCATCAAAATGGCGCTGTATACAGGCAACGCCAACTTGAATCCAAGCACTACTGCGTACTCAAGCACCAACGAAGTATCAGGCACAGGCTACACCGCTGGCGGCAAGATCATGACGGGCGTGACGATCAGCTATGACGCAACGAACAGCGTGGTGTATGTTAACTTTGCCAATGTGGTTTGGAATCCTGCAGCCTTTACTGCACGGTGTGCTTTGATTTATGATGCTACGGCTTCTAACGCTTCGATTGCTGTGATTGATTTTGGTTCAGATAAGACCTGCACCTCTACGTTTACGGTAACCATGCCAGCTAATACTTACTCAACCGCGCTGATTCGGAGCGCATAAGGAACTTTATGAGCAACATCGAAAAACTGAATGTCCAAGACGCCCCTAGCGCTTCGGTTACTGTTGGCAAAAATGCCAGCGAGGATATGGTCATTACAGGTCGTTTTACCGCTACCTGCTACGACTCTGAAGGCAATTTGAAATGGGAAGAGCACTTCCCCAACTTGGTCGTAAACGTCGGTAAGATTGACTTGTTGAACAAGTATTTTGCTGGTTCTGGCTATACTGCTGCTTGGTATTTGGGGCTTGTCAATGGCGGAACTTCTCCTACTTACAACGCTGCGGACACTATGTCTTCGCACAGTGGCTGGACTGAAGTCACTGGTTATTCAAACGCTACACGCCCTGCGGCTTCTTTTGGGTCTGCCACTGCTTCCGGTGGCGGTGCTGGTTCTGCTGGTACTGGAACTATTTCCACTTCTGCTACAGCGTTTAACATCAATGCTACTAACACGGTGGCGGGCGCGTTTTTGACTACCAGCAACACCATTGGCGGCACGACTGGTACGCTGTTTAGCGCTGGTAGCTTTACCTCTGGTAACCGCTCTGTTTTGTCTGGTGACGTTTTGAACGTGACTTGGACTGCCAACTGCTAAGGAGCTAACATGGCTGCAAATTTTAAAGTTGGCGAAACCGTCAAGCTGGTGGCGACTGTTCCTACCGGCCCAGTGGAAGCTTTGACGATTGATTCATCGGGCAACATTTTGTATCTTGTTCAATGGACTGACGCAGAAGGTAACGCCCAGCAAACTTGGTTTCCAGAGGCGGACTTAGTAGCTGCTTAACCCATGTCAACAACGGGCGGCTGGGGATCAGGATGGTGGGGTCAGGCCGCTTGGAGTAGATCGGTCTTTGATAACACGACTGCTGAAACAGCCACCGTTACTGAATCTGAGTCCTCGGCACAGGCTTTCTCAAGCGCAATAAGTGAAACGGCTACGGTAACGAATAGCCAGGATGTTCAATATGCAGCCAATGTTTCTGTCAGCGAAACATCGACGGTTACAGATTCTGTCAATGTATCAAATGTAATCAGTGTAGCGGTCAGCGAAACGGCCACTATTACAGAGACAGAATCCGACACCATTAACATGAACATGTCGGTCAGTGAGACGGCGACGATCACTGAATCTGAATCAGCTCAAGTTGCATACAATGTAGCGGTCAGTGAGACTTCTACGGTAACAGAGTTTGAATCCAGCGCGCTGACCATGAACATGGCAGTATCCGAAACGGCCACTGTTACCGACTCTGTAAATGCTTCCAATGTGATGAGTGTTGCGGTTAGCGAGACTGCCACTGTTACGGATACCGTTTCCGACACGCTGACGATGAATATGGCCGTCACTGAGGTGGCGACTGTTACGGATACTATGAGCGACACGCTGACCATGAATATGTCGGTGTCTGAGACTGCTACGGTGACGGATTCCCAGTCCGGGGTGGTGGTTTATTCCAGCAGTGTTTCTGAGACGGCGACGGTTACTGACGTTAACTCCGACACCCTGACGATGAACATGGTGGTCAATGAGACCACTGTAGTCACAGATTCTGTTAATGTTTCCAACGTCATGGGCGTTTCAGTGTCTGAGGTTGCGACCGCAACGGATACTGTGGCTGTGCAGGTCAACTTTAATGTAGCGGTTAGTGAGACGGCTACGGTTACTGAGTCGTCCTTTGGCGGTCAGATTTACAACAATACGCTGACTGAGACTGCGACAATTACGGATACGGTCAATGGGGTCAATAGCCTACCTGCCTCTGTGGTGGAGACGGCGACTGTAACGGATAGCGTTACACCCTCGAATGTGATTCAGGCTGCGGTGACTGAGACGGCAACGGTAACGGACGTTTGGTCTTCTTACCTTGTTATGATGGCGAACGTGATTGAGACGGCTACGATGGCTGACTCGTTCTTGGGTGCGCTGTTGTGGAATCCGATCCCTGACGACCAGACGCCGAACTGGTCACAAATAAATGATTCTCAAACGGTAACATGGTCAAATATTAGTGACAACCAAACTCCGAACTGGCAAAATGTTAACGATGCTCAGTCGGTGTCGTGGTCACAAGTTGACGATACGCAGACTACCACTTGGACGCAAGTGAAGAATTAAGGAAATACTATGTCTATTGGATATACCTCGCTGTTGGCTCTTGTTCAACCCGTCGATGGCACGGAAGTGGGAACTTGGGGCGATGACGTAAACAACGGCGTTTCGTCTATTCTGGATGTTGCTGTTGCCGGTACACAGAACATTACGACCGATGCCAACGTCACGCTGACCATCACACAGGCGACCAGCTCGGGCACTAACCTCTCCAGCACCTCGGCCCAATACGCCATTCTTCTGCTGTCTGGCTCACGTACTGCAACACGCACGATTACTCTGCCTGCATCAAGCAAGACCTACACGGTCATGAACAGCACCACTGGCGGCTACGCCCAGACGGTCGGCGGCTTGACTATTGCAGTTGGCGAGTACTGCCAGATCGCTTACAACACTTCTAGCTCATCATGGGTTAAAACCTCGACTCAAAGCGGTGCTGGTACGTTCAGCTCGATCACCAACACCGGTCTGACCTCGGGTCGTGTGGTGTACAGCACTACTGGCGGTTTGGAAACAGACTCGGCTAACCTGACATTTGACGGCACGAACTTGACGCTTGGTGGCGGCACAGCCAACGGTGTAGCTTATTTGAACGGCTCTAAGGTGCTGACTACGGGGGCTGCGCTGACGTTTGATGGGACTAATTTAGGTGTTGGAGTTACTGCAACCGCACCAATTACATTAAGAACAACAAGCGGTTATTTATCACAAGATATTGTTGGTGACGCAACAAATGGCTGGTCATCTTTGCGTTTTAGAAATGCTGCAAATAATGCAACAAATGTATTTTTTAACTACGATAATGGGGCTTTTAAGTTTGGTACTGTAAATAGCGAACCAATTGTTTTTAATACTGCAAACTCCGAACAAATGCGCCTGACCAGCACAGGTCTGGGTATTGGGACAAGTTCGCCTGCTTATAAGTTACATGCTTATGTTTCTAGCAATGCAACTACAAACATTGGTGTTTTTGAAAATGCAAGTACAGGTTCTGGAGTCTATTCTCAAATACGAGTTAAAGGTGGGACTAACACATTAACGCTCGGTTTAAATGGAAGTGGCGGAACAGGTGGTGCATATATCGGAACTGACCAAGCTCAAGGTTTAACTTTGTATGCAAATGGTAACAATTTAAACCTCAACTCCTCCGGCAACCTAGGACTAGGGGTTACGCCTAGTGCTTGGTATCAATTTTATTCTGCTTTCCAAATTGGCAGCGGTTCGGTCAATTCATATTCAACTTCTAACAATTATCAAGTTGAATTAACGTCCAATGCTTATGGTTCTGGTGCTGGCAGTTATTCTTATATCAACACCTCAACTGCTGGTGCCGGTCGCTATCAACTGGCCAACGGTTCCCACGTTTGGTATACGGCTGGTGCTGGTACTGCTGGAGCAACAGTCTCCTTTACCCAAGCAATGACGCTGGATAACAGCGGGAATTTGCTGATTGGAACAACCACTGCCAACTCACCTTTAACAGTTAACGGCGCAGCCAAAATTGTTTCAACTGCTTACAACTCTGGTGGTTTGGTTATTGGAACTTCAGTAGGTTCAGATGATTGGAGAATTGGAGATAGTGGTTCATCAGCGTATGCCTTGACATTTAGTTCTATCAGCGGCGGGACAGCTACAGAACGTGCCCGTATAGACTCCAGCGGGAATTTAATTCTTGGCGCTACAAGTGCATTTACAAACGCAAACAGCATTGCTTTAGCCGGAACGCAAATTGTTCAAGGCCACATAAATGGCACTTCTTCTGGCACTAATTACACCAACTTTTTGTATAACAGCACCTCTATTGGTTCTATTTCTCAAAATGGCACATCGGGCGTTCTTTACAACACTTCTTCTGACCAACGCCTAAAAACCGACCTTGGCACAGTAACCAGCACAGACGTTATTGCCAACACCGTTATCCATGACTTCACATGGAAAACTGACGGTTCACAAGCCCGTGGCGTGTTTGCCCAAGAAGCCGCTAAAGTTCTTCCCGCAGCCGTTAAAGTTGGTGATGATGGCGAAGAAGTCACCGACCAATGGCAAGTGGATTACTCCAAATACGTTCCCGACATCATTGTCGAATTGCAATCCCTTCGTGCCGAAATTGCGGCTCTTAAATCTCAACTGAAAGGCTAATCATGTCAGCTACCATCAACTGGACTATCGACTGGATGGATACATCCACCCAAACCATTAACGGCCACAGCGAGGTCGTTCTGACCTGCGGCTGGCGCTGCACGGGCACTGAGGCAAACACTGCCACACCCCCTGTGACGTTCACCAACTCTATCTACGGCACTTGCTCGTTCCCTGAACCTGCTGCTGGTGGTTCGTTCACCCCCTACGCTCAACTGACTCAATCCCAAGTGGTTGGCTGGTGCTGGGAAAACGGCGTGAACCAAGAAGCTACTGAAGCCGCTATCAACGCTAACTTGGCAGCACAAATTAACCCCGCTGTCATTCAACCACCCTTGCCTTGGGTTCAGTCGTAATTCTGTAGCCTACTCGGGCTACAATAAATATGGGGTTACACGGCTGCCCCTTCTCAGCCGCTGCGATTAGGAAAATTATGTTTGACTTTACTCACACTGAACAAGAGTTGCGTTTGATTTTGGCTGGCTTGGAAGAGCTGCCCCATAAAATCTCCCGTGCTCTGATTGACAAGTTGGTTAATGGCGCTGTTGCTCAACAACCTGCTGCTCCTACAGGAGATGTGGCCGCTAATACGGACGCTGCTCCCAGTGCTGATACCAGCGCTGGCGATGTTGTTGCTGTTGCGACTTCATCTTAACCCGGTGGTTAGGCTCTTACTGAGCCTGCCATTGTTGTACATGATGACTCACCAATGGTATTAGTATGATCGACCCAGTAAGCATCGGCCTAGCCCTGACGGGCATACAAAAAGCAGTATCGCTTGTTAAGCATGCTGCTAAGACCGCTGAAGATGTGCAGTCTCTTGGCCCTGCGCTGGGTCGATTATTTTCATCAGCATCCAATGCTGAAAAAGCGGTTTCTGAAGCAAAGTCATCTGGCAACGCATCAAACATGGAAATTGCCATGCAGATTGAGTTGGAGTTGGATAAGGTTCGAGAAATCAAAGCCCACTACCAACTTGAGTTCATGAAGGTTGGCAAGGTTGATGTTTGGAACAAGATTCTTGAACGGGCTGGCAAGATGGATCAGGCCGACAAGTTCGCAGCCCAAGCTGCCGAAGACCGCGCCAAGGCCCAAAAGAAAGAGCAAGAAGAGTTTTTCCTAGCCGCCCTCATCGTCGTGCTGGTGGTTGTATTGGGTGTTGTTGGGTATTATTTTGTTCAGGAAGCTGTGGACTATGCAAAAACTAATAGCCGCCCTGCTCATCATCGCAAGTCTTAATTTGGGGGGATGCTATGAGCGAACCAGATACGCCTGTCAAGAACCCAGAAACTTTGCAGCCGCGCAATGCCAACGGCCAGTTTGCGCCTTCAGCCAGACGTGCCCGGAATACCTCGTTGCACCTGTCAACGAAAAATATGTTCAACCGCCCCCGCCTGACGCCGGAAGAAATTAAAATTCGAGTCTGGGCGTTTGTCGTCCTTGCTGTGGTCGGTGTGTTTGTCGGCATTACCAGCATGATGCTGTATTCGCTAACCTTTGTTGAGCAGCCCATGAAGGCAATGGCTCCGATCGACCAAGCCTATACCAAGATGCTAAACGACATTGTGCTGCTAATCGTAGGCGCTATCGGCGGTATCGCCTCTGAAAAAGGCTTGGGTATGGTCACTACTGCTATTAACCAGAACCATGACGCGGAAGAAACCAAATGATATTTAACCCCTACTTCTGGGTCGCCATCGTCATGAGCTGGGTGGTCGTGGCTGTGTCGGTCTACGAGCATGAGCAAACCGAATTTGATAAAGAACGTGCAGTTGCCCAAGCTGCACTGGACGCCGCCAACAAACATTCGCAGGAGATCACCGATGAACGAAACAAAACAGTTGCCTACATTTCTCGCAGTCTGGCCGACACGCAAACAAAAGCTGCTGCGGCTTCTAAAGCTCTCAACGATAAGCTGGCCTCTGGTTCTATGCAGCTGCACATCGCTGGTTCCTGTGGTAGCCCAGTGCCCGGTAATTCCTCCACTCCCAGCAGCGATAACGCCGGAACCTGCAACATTGACCCAAGAGCTGCTCAAACTCTTGTCTCCCTTACAGAACGAGGCGATGCCGCCATCGAAAAACTGAATTCCTGCATAGCAGCCTATAACTCACTACTGGAGAAACAATGAACGTAGAACAACTTCACGAACTTGGTATTGACGCCAAATGGTTTGATCCCCTGCTGGAGACCTTTGCTCGGTTTGATATCAATACTCCCCTGCGCCAAGCTGCGTTCGTTGGTCAGTGCCAACATGAATCCGGCAACTTCAAGACGCTGGAAGAGAACCTGAACTACAAACCCGAAGCGCTGATGCGTGTGTGGCCCAGCCGGTTCCCCGACATGGAAACTGCACTTGAGTACGCCCATAACCCTGAGAAGATTGCCAACAAGGTCTATGCCGGTCGTATGAATAACGGCGACGAAGAGTCTGGTGATGGTTGGAAATACCACGGACGCGGCCTTATCCAGTTGACTGGCAAGGATAACTACACTTTGTGCGGCGACGCTCTGATGCTGGACCTGCTGCGCGATCCTGACATTCTCTTGACTCCCCAGGGTGCCTGCCTGTCTGCTGGCTGGTTCTGGCGCAAACACGGCTTGAATGAATGTGCTGACGTAAAAGAATACATACTGATGACAAAACGCATCAATGGTGGTAACCTTGGGCTCGAAGATCGAGTTGCTAAGATGGACACTGCGCTCGGTGTACTGACTGCCTAAAAAAGCACTATGGCCCTAATTAAGCTCCAATTCTCACCGGGTATCAACAAAGAGATCACGACGCTCGGTGGTAAGGGGGGCTGGTTTGCGTGCAACAACGTGCGCTTTCGCTCTGGTGTTGCTGAAAAACTAGGTGGCTGGACAGCGGATACTGGGGTCACTTCCTCTACGCTAAAACCCACAACGGGCAGCTACTGGGGTATTGCTAAATCTTTGTTTAGCTGGGCGAGCCTTTCTGGGTTCAACCTGATGGGGATTGGTACTAACGTCAAGTACTACATTCAAAACGGCAACGGCGGCATGTTTTATGACGTAACGCCGATCACGACGACCACCTCGGCAGGGGCAATTACTTTCTCTGCTTCTAACGGCTCAACAACCCTGACTGTTAATAGTTCCACTGCGCTGACGATTACAGCGAACACATTTGTGACTTTCAGTGGTGCAGCCAGTCTGGGTGGTAATATTACCAGCACGATCCTGAACGCTGAGTTCCAGATTACCAAAGTCGTTAGTAATACGCAGTTCCAAGTGGTTATGTCGGTCGCTGCCAATTCCAGCGATACAGGCACAGGTGGCAGTTCAACGGTTGGGGCTTTCCAATTAAACGCTGGACCCACTCAGTATTCAGTCGGCGTGGGTTGGGGCGCTGGTGGTTGGGGCGGCAGTACTCCGGGCTTTGCGTCTACCGGCTGGGGCCAGTCTACGGGCGGCTATCAGTTGCGCTTATGGAGCCAGTCTAACTACGGTGAAAACTTGGTCATGAACCCCCGTGGCGGGGCTCTGTACTACTGGGTGACCTCCTCGTCACCTTCGAGCTTTTACCGTGCGCAGGTTCTTTCGCCGACTAACACCACTTATTTCAACGGTGACGCAGGAAACGCGCAGTATTGGAAAACAGATGCTTATTGCCCGACGATTGCTAACTTTGTGCTTGTCTCGGATCAGTCTCGGTTTGTGATTGCGTTTGGCACAGATAACAACGGCAACGGCACGCAAGACCCCATGCTGGTCTCTTGGTCAGACCAGTCAGATATTTTGACGTGGACACCTCAATCCGGCAACCAAGCCGGTAACTACCGCCTCTCTCAAGGCTCTTCAATCATTACAGCCGTTCAAGCCCGCCAAGAAATTTTGGTGTGGTCGGATACCTCGCTGTATTCCATGCAGTACCTCGGGCCACCGTATGTGTGGGGTTTTCAGATCATGGGCTCCAATGTGTCCATCGTCTCGCCTAACGCTCGGGTGGTGGCAAACAACAACGTCTACTGGATGGGCGTTGACAAGTTCTACATGTATAACGGTACGGTTCAAACGCTGCCGAGTACCTTGCGTAAATACGTGTTTGAGAATATCAACATGCAGCAAGCGTTCCAGATTTTTGCTGGCTCCAACGAGGGCTTCAGTGAAGTCTGGTGGTACTACTGCTCGGCAAACTCGAACACGATTGACAGCTATGTGATCTACAACTACGTGGATAACACTTGGGCCTACGGCTCAATGGCTCGTACGGCTTGGACTTACAGCCCCCTGCGCGGATTGCCAGTGGCAACGGGATATAGCAACGGCGGCACAACCAGTGGCAATTTGATTTACCACGAGTCTGGAGTGGATGATGGCACAACTAACCCCGCTTCTCCTATCAATGCTTACATCCAATCATCCGACTTCGATATTGGTGATGGTGACAAGTATGGGTTTGCTTGGCGCATGATTCCCGACGTGTCGTTTGATGGCTCAAACGTGAATGATCCGTCCATGTACATGACGCTGCTGCCTCGTCAAAACCCCGGCGCTGCTTACAGCACCACTATTTACCCAACGGTTGCCAGCACCCAAGACTACACATCTGCACCTTTCTACGGCACACAACAGTTCACCCAACAGATCAATATTCGGGTGCGCGGTCGCCAGATTGCAGCGGTGTTCGGTTCCAACACGCTGGGTACGCAGTGGCAGGTTGGTATTCCTCGGATGGATGTGCGTCCTGATGGCCGCCGAAGCTAGGAGTAAAAATGGCAAATGCAAACGTAGTACAACCGCGCTTACAAAGTGCCCCGGCAGAATACGACCAAGCGTGGATGAACAACTTGGTCAGCCAGTTGCGCCTGTATTTCACTCAGTTGGATAATGCTGGGCCGATGGTAGCGGCGTCGTCAAATATTGGAACGACCAGTGTAAAGTCTGGTTTAAATTTCTCCCACCCCAATCCAAGCAATCCAAATAAATTTGTTTCCAGCTTGCCAACACAAGCCGATTTATCCAATCTGCGCAGTGGGGATGTGTATTACGACACATCGGCAAACAACGTGCTAAAAATGAAGCCTTAAGCTATGCGAGCACAAAGTAATTTTTCCTCAGATTTTGAGGACTCTAATATAGGCTCCTCAGGTTTGGCCGCGCTTCCCGCAGCACAAACGGTAGCTGCTCCTGCTCCTGCTCCTGCTCCTGCTCCTGCTCCTGCTCCTGCTCCTGCTCCTGCTCCTGCTCCTGCTCCTGCTCCTGCTCCTGCTCCTGCTTCTCAGTACGGCAACATGTCTTCGTTAGGTTGGAGCAACTTAACCCCTGATCAGATTGCCAACATCGGCACATACAGTGAAACAATTCCCGGCCTGCAGGCGCAGTACAGCTACAATGGAAACTTGATTGGCTACAGCGGAGGCCAAAACGGGATCACATACGACACGCAAGGTCGGATTACAGGTGGTCTTGACAATAATTACGGATACAGTGTTGACCCCAATACAGGCAACATCACAAGTAAGGCAGCGGTGGAGGATGGTGGCGGTGGGTTTTTTGGCGGTATATTTAAATCACTAGCACCGATCCTAACTCCGATTGCAGATATTGCTGCAGTTGCCACAGGCAATCCAGAACTAGTTCCCCTCATCAACGGTGCGTCTACAGTAGCTCAAGGCGGTAGCCTTGAAAAAGCATTAACCAACGCAGCAGTTGGTTATGTTACAGCGGGAGCTGGCGGAGCTTTAGGGGATGCCTTAACTAGTGCTGGTATTACAAGTCCGCTTGCCCAAAGTGCAATCACAAACGCGGCTACCCAATTAGTTACTACGGGTAGCGTAGACCCCACAAAGATTGCAACTGGCGCGCTCCTTGGCGCTGGGGAAAACGCAGCTCTTAATGCTGCAGACATAACTGACCCCACTGCTACGGCGGTTCTAAAAAATGCCACTAACCAGCTGGTAAATACAGGGTCAATTAACCCCACGTCTTTACTCACATCTGCAGCAGGGGCAGCAGCTAACCAATACGCAAACCAACCCCCAACCCCAACGGACATGACGGGGTTCTATACGCCCTCAACATCCGGGGCCCAGCCGGGGGATGCAAGCATCCCACAAGACCCAACATCTTCGCTATTCCCCATAACAGACCAGCTTGGGATCAATGACTACACACAACCAGTCGATCAGATTGCTGCGCAAACTCCGGTAGTCACTCCTCCGCCCCCACCTGCACCACCTACGCCCCCTGAGCCAGTAAACACTACAACTAACGATAGTGGGAATACTGTGCATACGTTTGACGACGGTAGCACGCTGACTTTAGATAGCAATGGAAACCCAGTTGATGCTACTGGTGGGGCGGTTGCACCCCCCAGCGAGGCTAGTAGCCCCGCCCCTGCCCCTGAAGAACCTTTGCAAACGGTTGAGGTTACTGCCCCACCTGCAGACAATACGATTCAACCAGTTGAACCGGAGCCAGTAGAGGTTGGACCTCTGCCGGATTTAACCAGCCAAATTGATACTACCC
>Ga0208614_1000468_pt1 | contig 12278 bp, 5 predicted proteins | sample CryBogCBE23Jun09_FD_184554 | JGI IMG/M metagenome (GOLD analysis project Ga0208614, IMG submission 184554) | Freshwater microbial communities from Crystal Bog, Wisconsin, USA - CBE23Jun09 (SPAdes) | ecosystem: Environmental > Aquatic > Freshwater > Lake | place: Crystal Bog, Wisconsin, USA...
ATTGAAACTCCATGTGCTGCTGCAATAACATCATTAGCATAAGGGCCTGTAGGCACAGCAGTGTATATGGTATTACTAACAGGCTGATCCACAGTACCATAATCAACAATACCGCTTTCGTTGATGAAGACATTGCCGCCACCTTGTCCCGTAAATGCTGTTGTCTGAATTGTTTGGTCTGGAAATACTAATGTGCCAGGTAGATTGAAAGCTCCGTTAGCATCCAAAGTTGCAGAATATGAACCATTGGCCAAATTAGCAGTTGATACCACAATACTGTTAGCAAGATTAGCAACCTGATTTGCAGATGCCATCGCAGAACCACCAACAGTTATACCATCGTGAATCGTGATGACCTTATTGGTAGTATCAATAATGATTTCGCCATTGGCACCAACAATGTTTGAAACTACATTGGCGGGGTATCGGCGGAATTGTAATGTTTTAGACATAATATTTACTTATTCAAGTCCAATAGACCAGCTTCACCTAATAAATCTTCTGTGCTGAGATAATTAGATGGTGTTAGGTTAATACCATTAGTGATTACAGGTGCAGTATTCATTTCAGAAATTGAAGTGACATAGGTATAATTATTATTGTTACCGGTAGCATCTGTTGGATTAGGTGTAATAATAACTTCAGCGAACTTCATTGGAGCAATCTGATAGGATGTAAATTGATAATTTGAATTGCTCACCATACCAACAATAGGCTGATTAGATACAAAGTTACCAGAGATGTTTGTTAGGTGCAGCTGGCCATTACCAAACTCAACTACTTTGCCGGTAGCCGTGGACATCTTAGCATTGTAACCTTGGTACACAATCTCACCAATTTGGTATTCACCAACACCTGTGTGTGCCATATTAAAGATAACTTTATCTTGTGGTGTAATCTCGTTATATATGTTAGTGATTGAAGTGTGAATCAATCCAGCAGAGGAGATTTGACCAAACACATAACCTTTGACAGTAAAGTTGAGCGTCCAGATAATTGTTCTAGTATCAGAATCTCTGGGACCTTCATATGTTGTTTCATGCGTGGTGCTATTTAACACCACAGGTATTTCTTTAACAATACCCATCTCAGGTACCAGATTTAATTTAATCGTGTAGTCTGGTGTAAAGTATGGCAGAATATGCTCAATGACTTGTGTGCCATCTTCAATGTTACGCACATAGAGATACAGATTAAAATCAAAATTGTATGGTACCGGATTATATTGTGATACGGTTCCACCGGTCGTCTGAGCAAAGCTTTTAAAATTGGTATTCTGTTTTCTAGTGGGATCGTAAGTAAGACCCACCATTTCAAAAGATAAGCGTGGTAATGTGAGCTGTACCTTTTTGTCCAGCGTAGGATCACCCTCAAGCCTTTGCACATAGAGTTCTTTAGGAGCGTAAGCAATAGGAACAATAAAGCGCTCGGCTTCCGTGTTATCAGGATTGTACCGAACTAATGTGATGTCATTGAATAGATTACCAAAGCCTACAACAAGCTTACGAACAATTCGGTTATATGTTACATTAGCCATTAAATACTTCCAAATGGGTTAGTTTCGGATAAATCCAAAATCTCGTTAGCAGAGGTGTTAATGTATTTGTTATCATACACCTCTTTATTAGCAGGAGCTTCCAACGGATCAAAGCTAGCCAACATATACTGAGCACCACTCAGCGTACCAACAATAGGAATATTATCAATGAATTCACCAGCAATATTGGTGACTGATAATGTATTTGATGATGGAATCCAAGACTGTACAATTGCAACTGCGGTAGCATTGGCTTGTGTCATGTCGGCAGCTTGATACACAACCTCTTGTAAATCATAGAAACCAATACCTTCACCAACATTAAGGTGCAATGTGTATGCTGAATCGGTAACCACAGAATCAATATCAGAAATACCAGTAGCAATAATTTCTTGTGAATACTTGAACTTCTCTAGTTCCAATTCATAGAAGTATGGAACCTTCCGGCCCAACATGAAGAAGTCTTTGGTCTGATTGGTGAACTTAATCTCAAACAATTCTCCGGTACCATTGAGGAACGGAATATAGATTAAGTCACCTTCTTGTGGCCGAGTAACAACACCGTATTGTAAATTTGGTGTTTCAACTTTCTGAGGCACACGCTGAGAGAATGTTCTTTTGGAAACAATGACGCTAACATTGTTTTTAATTTCAAGTCCAAACTTGGAAAAGAACTCACGCTCACCTGCGTATTCTAGTGCATTAGACAGATAGAGTTCCAGCTGGAATGCTGCTTGAAAATGCTTGACAGGATCTTCACCATAGAGCAAGTCACGAGCTTCATTGTTGATATTTGGGAGATAGTACGCTTCAAAACCCATTATCTTAATGGATTCTACAATGAGGTCTTCAATTACCCTTTGCTCAGGGAGACTTCCATAATTATTAAAATACTGTGATACGGCCATGGTTCATTCCTTTTTATTAGTTCATGAACCATTCTAGCGGCGCACCGTAATTTGTTTCCATTTCCTTTTCTAAGCGCTCAATCTCCTCACAAGCTTCAGTATAGATTGTCTTACCATCCAGCGTAACACCGCCTGGCAGCTGGAGACCGGCAAACTTAGATAGATTATTACCCCAAGTCCGCTTGATTAAAGCGGTGCAATATTCTTTCATCCAACGATCCGACCACACCAAATGATAAACATCCGGATTAATCAGAGCATAGGCCTCAGATACCACAACTTGACCTACCGGAGCCTCATAATCACCCCAAGCCCAATCAATGTATAACCTTTGCATATGTCTTTGGAAACGAATAGGAACTTCTCCAGTAAACATAATCTCTAAGGAACGAAGATGCTGTTGAGTGAGTGTATAATTGATGTAGGACGCACTGGTAAAATCATACAATTCGTTGAGTCTCAGTTGGTACCGGAGGTCAAACATATTGATGTTGGCTTGGGAGTCTGAAAGTGGAAATATGCGAGTGATACCGGCTAACTCAATAGCGTTACCATCTCCGTCTACCGCTTGAGTAGCGTCCAGGTATTTGTTATCTACATCAGTTTGAGTGATGTAGTGTACCCAATAGACCTTTTGAAGTCCATCAAAGTGGTAGTCTTGCCAGTATTGCAATGCGTCATCTATTCTGTCTTGAACCTGCTGGTCATCTACGTTGATTTCAATTACAGGAAAGCCTAACCGTCTTAAACAGTAATCCGTAAATTCTTGGCGATTGTTAATAGTCGCCATAATTTTATCCTAAAGCGATAGAGAGTGCCAGACCAGAAGCGACTGCAGCTTGAATTGCTTGATAAACAGCATTTGATGTTGCTGCATTAGCACTAGAAGTAGAAGTAATAGAATCACTAAGCGTAATAGAGCTACCACCGGTGGAGATTGGGCTACCATTAGCAGCGTAATACAGACCATTGGTGTAAATCTTATCCGAGTATACGTTACCGGTTACACCTAAACCACCAGCTACCGTCAACGCACCAGATGTATTGGAACTTGAAGCAGTATTGGCCGCATTAAATGTAGACACCACATTGGATGCCATGTAACCACCAGAGAATACTTTTACAACTGTACCAGGTGTGTAAGTACCAATCAGAATATTGGAACCATTTGAATACAGATAACCGTCACCAGGATTAGCAGCAGTAAATCCATTTAGCACCACATTGTATGAGGCGCTTGTGATACCCATATCAATGTAGTTATTGCTATCAGTACCTTTGTTGTTATACAGAGCTAAGTCTGTAGAACCGTTTGATGTATTGGCAAAGTTTTGTACAGCAAGTTGAACTGATTGGTCAGTATTTGCTGTAAACAATCCCATTGAATACAGGTGATTGAATGTATTAGCAAGGTCACCAGCAGTAGAACTTTGTGTTACGATTACATTGGAAGAACCACCTGTAATCTGTAACGAACCGGTCATTGTATCGCCAGTTTTTGCTACCTTATTATTGGCATATAATGAAGCTGAAGCGGCATTGTTGATTGCTGTGTTGGCGTAAAGACTTGCACTGGCAGCATTATTAATACCGGTATTGGCAAATATAGCAGTAGAGTTACCTTGATTGTATGCAGCCTGCGCTAGAGTGATACCAGTATTTGCATATTGGCTGGCACTAGCAGCATTGTTGATACCTGTATTTGCATATTGGCTAGCTGATGCCGCATTATTCAGAGCAGTATTAGCGTAAACAGAAGTACTGTTGTGAGCATTATAAACAGACTGTGCTAATGTAATACCGGTATTGGCATATTGACTTGCTGAAGCGGCATTATTAAGTGCTGTGTTGGCTACTGTAGCGGTACTATTACCTTGATTAAATGCAGCCTGTGCCAGAGTAATACCGGTGTTAGCATATGTGGATGCTGAGGCTGCGTTATTGATACCTGTGTTAGCGTATGTAGCGGTAGAGTTACCTTGGTTAAATGCAGCTTGTGCTAGTGTGATTCCGTTATTAGCATACAAGCTAGCCGAGGCAGCATTGTTGATACCAGTATTGGCATATAAAGAAGCAGAGTTGGCGGCATTCCAAGCAGCCTGACCAATAGCACCATTTGATGCAGCTTGTGTTCTTGTAGCAATGTAATCTGTTGAAGTACCAGTATTGATTTCCCAAGCCTGTTGTGCTTCATTCCAAATGATTGCTGCGTTGGCTGATGAACCACGATTGATTGTTATATAAGCATTTTGTGTTGGTGCTAAAGTAGAACTTAATGAAGCATTCAGAATAATATTGTTATTCTCTACATCCAAATTCTGAACATTAGCATGGAATGCTGTACCAGTAACAGTCAAGTTACCAGTGATTGTGGTGTCACCTGTAATTGTACCACCAGAAGAACTAAACTTAGAGTTAGCAACTGTAGCAGTACTGTTCTGTGCATTGTAAGCAGCTTGTGCTAAAGTCAATGCAGTATTGGCATATGTACCAATTGAAGAAGTTACTGTATTCTGATAGTTGTCAATGTTTTGTAAAATACTTACATTGGAACTTAAATATGTCAGAGCATTATTAGCATACAGAGAAGCAGATGCCGCATTGTTAATACCGGTGTTGGCGTATTGGGATGCTGAAGCAGCATTATTAATTGCTGTATTAGCATACTGTGATGCTGAGGCTGCATTGTTTAAAGCAGTATTGGCAACAGTAGCAGTACTATTTTGAGCATTATAAGCAGCTTGTGCCAATGTGATACCAGTATTTGCGTAAGTAGAAGCAGATGCTGCGTTATTAATACCTGTATTGGCATAAAGACTGGCTGAAGCAGCATTGTTTAATGCCGTATTGGCTACTGTAGCAGTTGAGTTGCCTTGATTGTATGCAGCCTGTGCTAAAGTGATACCAGTATTAGCGTATAATGAAGCAGAAGCAGCATTATTGATACCTGTATTGGCGTAGACAGCGGTACTATTGCCTTGATTATAAGCAGCTTGTGCAATAGTTACGCCACTATTAGCATAACCTGATGTACTGTTTGCCGCATTGAAAGCTGCTTGAGCTAATGTGATACCGGTATTGGCATATTGGCTAGCTGATGCTGCGTTATTAATGCCTGTGTTGGCATATTGAGAAGCAGAAGCGGCATTATTAATACCTGTATTAGCATACAAAGAAGCACTAGCTGCATTATTTAAAGCAGTATTAGCGTAAACAGAGGTGCTATTATGAGCATTATAAACAGACTGCGCTAATGTAATACCAGTATTAGCATAAGTGCTAGCTGAGGCGGCATTATTAATTGCTGTGTTAGCATATTGACTTGCTGATGCAGCATTGTTAATAGCCGTATTAGCATATAACGAAGCACTTGCTGCGTTATTGATACCTGTATTGGCATAGGTAGCAGTAGAGTTACCTTGATTGAAAGCTGCTTGAGCTAAAGTGATACCAGTATTAGCATACTGAGAAGCAGATGCTGCGTTATTGATAGCCGTATTAGCATACAAAGAGGCACTAGCAGCATTGTTGATACCAGTATTAGCATAAAGACTGGCTGATGCTGCGTTGTTTAATGCTGTGTTGGCAACAGTAGCAGTAGAGTTGCCTTGGTTAAATGCAGCCTGCGCTAATGTAATACCTGTGTTAGCATAGGTACTGGCGCTAGCGGCATTATTAATAGCAGAATTGGCATACTGACTTGCACTAGCGGCATTGTTGATACCTGTATTAGCGTATTGGCTAGCCGAGGCCGCATTATTCAGAGCAGTATTAGCATAGGTAGCAGTAGAGTTACCTTGATTGAAAGCGGCCTGCGCCAGAGTAATACCATTGTTGGCATACAAGCTAGCTGAAGCGGCATTATTGATACCGGTGTTAGCATAAGAACTAGCAGACGCAGCATTGTTAATTGCTACGTTAGCATATGTGGACGCTGAAGCTGCATTGTTGATTGCTGTGTTGGCGTAAATGGCAGTAGAGTTCTCTGCGTTATAGGCAGCTTGTGCCAGTACCAAAGCAGTATTAGCGTAGGAGGATCCGGAGGAACTCTGTGAAGCAATATCAACACCATTGGCTACAAATGTATTAGCAATCACATTACCTGTTTGGAAGGTACCCATTGTGATACCGGTAACAGGACCATTAAATGGATCGGTTGCCTTACTGAAATATGTTAGATAACCATTGGAATCTACACGACCCAAGAAGTCATTACCATCACCACCAGTTGAAGCATTGTAATAGTGGTTTGTAATACCAATATTCAGACCATCATCAGTTGTTAACGGTGCCAGTCCAGAAGGAGTATGAATACTAATAATAGCATTGGATACACCGAATGTATTAGCAGTAACGATAGATGAGTTGCTAAGTAATGTTAAGTTACCAGTAACAGTTAAGTTCTGAGAGATAATAACATTACCAGAGATTGTACCGCCAGCGGAACTGAACTTGGTATTAGCAGTATCGTATGCAGCTTGTGCTAGTGTACCAGAACTTGTAGATGTTGTATATGCTAAGTTTGCGGTGTTCCATGCTGACTGAGCAGCATCAACATTGGTAACAAGAGCCCAACCAGTACCGTTATACTTCCAGGTTTTACCACCAAAGGTGTATGTCTGATTAAGAGAGGGTGAAGTAGGAAAACTAAATGTAGCCATGTTTTATTTATCTCTTAGGTTGGAGTGACTGAGCAGTACACATTTGCCGTAGTAGTGCCGAAGCTATAGAATGTAAAGAATGCTGTGGTACCGGAGAACACCGTAGCCGTATTTGCTGGTGCTGAGTAATTACCATTCCTACCTCTTGTAGCAGTACAGTTATTTATAGGCACACCCAGGTTGATTGTTTGGTCGGCACCAGAACTATTGGTTACACAAGCAACCACTTTTCTGCCGGCAAAAATGTTTTGATGTACTAATGTAGTCGTACCAGTAATTGGAACTAATTGCAACTCTTGTGTGTTGTAATTGATATACTGTGTTGTATTGGCAGTATCAATTTGATATGCGTATGTTAGTGAACCGCCAATGTTTAAGTTGTAGAAACTTGAATTGCAATTCGCTGTATTTGCAATTACATTACCTGTTAAAGTAATGTTATTAGAAGCAAAAGTAGCTGTAACTGTTCTTACATTTGAACCTGGTGTTGTGGTGGAAATAACAAGACTTGCACCTCTTGCAGTATCAGTATAGTTCTCTGTAGCAACCATTTCAACGGAAGCACCACCAGCATTAACACCATAACCTGTTGTACCGTATCCGTTACCGGTAAACTTAGCTAATACATCGCCATTTTGAGCAGCAGTAGGATTCTGATGAGTACCTCTTGCGTGGCGACCAATGAAAGCGGAATAAGCAGAACCGTCTTGGCTGGCGGAATCAACGACCACTCTGGTTGCGGTATCATCCAAACCAGTAATCTGCATCATGTAACCATTAGATGTTGGTTGCTGAGTGTAATATCCTTTTGAACCAACAATATTGATTGCAGCAGAGTTTGCTTGAATGGTAGCTGTGTTTACTCGGAAGTAAGCAGCACCAATATTATTAAATTGAGCAGTTGCACCAACAGCAGAAGCAATCAAATTACCAGTAATATATGTGTTTGCAGCTTGTAGGTTGATGTTACCTGTACCACCATTCAAAATAGTAATATCTCTATTACTATATGTGGCGAACATTGTCTGGTCGGCAAACTGTAGATTAGCAGTTGCAGTCTGTGCGGTACCATAAGAACTAAACTCAACCCATTGTGATGCTGAATTGGAACTTACATAGACATACTCAATACCAGAATTTGGATCAATCCAAACATCACCAACACTAGATGTTGGAGGTGTAATTGTATTGTATACAGTAGCCTTAGAGTTGGCGGCCAATGATGCTGAATTGGTAGCATTGAAAGCACCTTGTGCCAATGTGATGCCTGTGTTAGCGTATTGGCTAGCCGAGGCAGCATTATTGATACCAGTATTCGCATACAAGCTAGCCGAAGCAGCGTTATTGATACCGGTGTTAGCATATTGAGAAGCACTAGCTGCATTATTCAGAGCAGTATTGGCTACCGTGGCGGTACTGTTACCTTGATTGAAAGCACCTTGTGCTAAAGCAATTCCAGTATTCGCATATTGACTTGCACTAGCAGCATTGTTGATACCGGTGTTAGCATACTGTGATGCTGATGCTGCGTTATTAATAGCCGTATTGGCATACTGACTTGCACTAGCGGCATTATTAATTGCCGTATTGGCATATGTAGCAGTACTATTGCCTTGGTTGAAGGCACCTTGCGCTAAAGTAATACCGGTGTTAGCATATTGACTTGCACTAGCGGCATTATTAATTGCCGTATTGGCATATTGCGAAGCACTTGCTGCATTATTAATACCGGTGTTAGCATAGAGACTTGCTGATGCTGCGTTATTAATACCGGTATTAGCGTAAGTAGCAGTACTATTACCTTGATTAAATGCACCTTGTGCTAAGGCAATACCAGTATTAGCGTACTGAGAAGCGGAAGCAGCATTATTAATACCTGTATTTGCATATTGACTTGCAGAAGCGGCATTATTAATAGCCGTATTAGCATACAAGCTAGCACTAGCAGCATTATTAATTCCAGTATTGGCAAATCCTGAAGTACTGTTTGCTTCGTTATAAGCAGCCTGTGCTAATGTAATTCCTGTATTCGCATATTGGCTAGCACTTGCAGCATTATTAAGTGCTGTATTGGCATATTGAGACGCTGAAGCAGCATTATTGATACCTGTATTAGCATAGAGACTTGCTGAAGCGGCATTATTCAAAGCCGTATTAGCGACTATTGCTGTGGAGTTGCCTTGGTTAAAAGCACCTTGTGCCAGAGCAATACCTGTATTAGCATATTGAGAAGCAGACGCTGCGTTATTGATACCGGTGTTAGCATATTGAGATGCTGAAGCAGCATTGTTGATACCAGTATTTGCATACAATGAGGCAGACGCAGCATTATTAAGTGCAGTATTGGCTACCATGGCAGTAGAATTACCTTGGTTAAATGCACCTTGTGCTAAGGCGATACCTGTGTTGGCATACTGACTTGCAGAAGCGGCATTATTGATACCGGTATTGGCATAAGCAGATGCTGATGCCGCATTGTTGATACCTGTATTAGCGTATTGACTGGCTGATTCTGCGTTATGAATAGCAGTATTAGCATAGAGACTTGCTGAAGCGGCATCATTAATTGCCTGCTGAGCGCTACTAGCGGAACCAATTGTTTGATATGTTGTACCATCATTGGTAAACTCCCAAGCCCCATCAATCTCACTCCAACGGAGCTCTGTATTTGATGAAGAACCACGGTTAACAATAATTGAAGCGTTCTGTGTTGGGGCTGTGGTAGAACTTAAAGAAGCATTTAATGTAATGGTGTTGTGTTCTACATCCAAATACTGAACATTGGCGTAGATGGCAGTACCAGAAACAGTTAAATTGCCAGTAACAGTTGTATCACCAGTGATTGTACCACCAGAAGTATTGAACTTGGTGTTTGAATTATCGTAAGCAGCCTGTGCTAAAGTTACACCAGTATTCGCATATTGGCTAGCCGAAGCAGCATTATGAATTGCCGTATTAGCATAGGTACTGGCACTATCAGCATTATTGATTGCTGTATTGGCGTATTGACTTGCACTAGCGGCATTATTGATACCGGTATTAGCATACAAACTAGCTGAAGCGGCATTATTAAGTGCAGTATTGGCTACTGTAGCAGTAGAGTTCTGAGCATCATAAGCAGCCTGTGCTAATGTGATGCCGGTATTGGCATATTGTGAAGCAGATGCCGCATTGTTAATACCAGTATTAGCGTACTGACTAGCAGAAGCCGCATTGTGAATTGCTGTATTGGCATACTGAGAAGCGGAAGCAGCATTATTGATACCGGTGTTCGCATAAACACTAGTAGAATTGGTAGCATCAAAAGCACCTTGTGCTAATGTAATACCAGTATTTGCATATTGACTTGCTGAGGCTGCGTTATTGATTCCAGTATTCGCATATTGACTTGCACTAGCAGCATTATTAATACCTGTGTTAGCATACAAACTGGCTGATGCAGCATTAGCAATAGCAGTATTGGCATACAAAGAAGCAGATGCAGCATTATTGATACCAGTATTGGCAAATCCTGATGTACTATTTGCCTCATTGAAAGCAGCTTGTGCTAATACTGTACCTGTATTTGCTTGATTATAGGCATCAATTAATGTAGCTGCATTGGCAGTTGTCCAAGCAGAATCTTGTACAGAACCATCATTGAATGTGATACCACCGCCTGTACCATTTGTAATAAAGTAATCAGCAAAAGCGTTACCTGTTACATGAAGGTCACCAGCAGTAATAATTGAAGATGTATTTTGTAATGCTGAATTAGCAACCGTAGCGGTACTATTCTGTGCATTATAGGCAGCTTGCGCTAGAGTGATACCGGTATTAGCATAAAGACTGGCACTAGCGGCATTATTAATACCTGTATTAGCGTATTGGCTAGCCGATGCTGCGTTATTGATACCAGTATTGGCATATAATGAAGCAGAGGCTGCATTATGAATAGCAGTATTAGCATATTGAGACGCTGAATAGGCATTAGCAATACCTGTATTGGCGTATTCACCAGCAGAGTTAGCAATACTTCTAGCAACATTATCTTCTGAATTACCAGTAAGTAATGTATTGGCTAAATCGTAAGCGTCTTGTGCTAATGTAATACCTGTGTTGGCATAAAGACTAGCTGATGCTGCGTTATTAATACCTGTATTGGCATAAGCAGATGCTGAAGCGGCATCATTAATGGCACCTTGAACGCTTGATTGAGAAGCAATCTGTTCGTATGTGTAACCATCATTAGTAAACTGCCAGTCACCATCGGTTTCACTCCAACGAATCTCTGTATTAAGATTGCTACCACGATTGATGATGATGTGAGCATTTTGTGTTGGAGCAGTACCAGAATCTAAGCTAGCATTTAATGTGATGCTGTTATGTTCAACATCTAAGTATTCTACATTGGCATAGATTGCTGTGCCGGATACTGTGAGGTTACCGGTAATGGTGGTGTCACCAGAGATGGTACCACCAGAAGTACTAAATTTGGTATTAGCAACATACGCAGTGGAGTTTTGTGCATTAAAAGCAGCTTGTGCTAAGGTGATACCAGAGTTAGCATACAAGCTAGCCGAAGCAGCGTTATTAATACCGGTGTTAGCATATTGGCTAGCGGAGGCTGCATTATGAATTGCTGTGTTAGCATATTGAGAAGCAGAGGATGCATTAGCAATAGCTGTGTTAGCATAAGTGCTAGCAGATAGAGCATTAGAGATACCAGTATTGGCATATTGTGATGCCGATGCTGCATTATTAATTGCTGTGTTGGCATATACACCAGCCGAAGTAGCAATTTCTCTTGCTACATTATCTTCAGCAGTACCACCAGCAATTGTATTGGCAAAATCATAAGCGGATTGAGCTAATGTGATACCAGTATTGGCATAAAGGCTAGCAGAATTTGCAGCATCAAAAGCAGAGTTGGCTTGAGAATAGGCTGCAGCAGAGAAACTGACGTTGGCTAATGATTGCTCTTGTGTTACTAGATAATGACCACCAGGTGTAGTACCGTCTTGAATAGATATTGAGTGTTGGTCGGTATCTACAATCAACTCACCGGGAGCACCTGTGAAGGCGGCAATCTGAGCGGTATTACCTCGTCTAAATTGGACTTGTGTGGACATATGCTTTCTCTATGCTTATACTATACTTAGTTTATTTATAATACTCAAATGGTGCCCCAGT
>Ga0208614_1000479_pt1 | contig 12048 bp, 13 predicted proteins | sample CryBogCBE23Jun09_FD_184554 | JGI IMG/M metagenome (GOLD analysis project Ga0208614, IMG submission 184554) | Freshwater microbial communities from Crystal Bog, Wisconsin, USA - CBE23Jun09 (SPAdes) | ecosystem: Environmental > Aquatic > Freshwater > Lake | place: Crystal Bog, Wisconsin, USA...
GTTTGGCAAGATAAACGGCACACAGTTGCAAATGATCGGAGCATATGCTGCTCAAGCAAAGTCAGAACTCAAGCGCACAAACATGAGACCTCCTCCAGTTTCTAGGTACGATGAAGTGATTACTTCAAGCAGAAGCCGCGATGCCGGTTGGGTGCTTAGCGGAGGCTTTTTTAGATGAAAGTATTACAAATTGTTTTAAAATTAAATATAAAGATTTAATAATAAAATGGATAATTTTTACGTTTATCAGCATAAAAAAGCAGATACTAATGAAATCTTTTACGTTGGTAAAGGTAAGGATAAACGCTTTGTTGAATCAAAAAGTCGTAATCCACATTGGCACAATGTTGTTAACAAGTATGGGTTTGATTCAGAAATAATTGTTAAAGATGTAGATGAAGAGTTTTCTTTTTTAGTTGAAATGGAAGCGATTGATGTTTATCGTAGACGTGGAATTAATTTAGTAAACAAAACAGATGGAGGTGAGGGAACATCTGGTTTTTCTCATCCACATACTGAAGAGCATAAACAATGGTTAAAAGGCAATACTTTTGGTGCTTCTTCTTGGGGTTTAACTTTTAAAGGTAAAACTCATTCAGATGAAACAAAGGCTAGATGGTCAGAAATAAGAAAAAACAACACAAACAAAACTGGCAAAAAAATCTCTGAAGAAGGCAAAAAAAATATTAGTGCTGGAAAAATAGGTAAGCCTATTTTGGCTAAAAGAATTTTAAGCAATGAGCAAGTAAGAGAAATTAAAAGGCTTTTGCCTAATCAATCAATTGCGTCAATAGCACGTCAATTTTCTGTCGGTGAATCAACTATCCGTAGAGTGCGAGATGGTGAAAGATATGGAGATATAAATTAAATGGCATCAACAACATTCGTCAATTATCAAACAGTCATAGACGCTGGGTGGCTCAATGATGTCAACTCTGCGGTCTATTCTGGCACGTTCCAAGCGTCTACTATTACGCCTACAAACGTAACTTCCTCTGGCGCTATTTCTGGCGCTACAGTTGCGGGAACTACGTCTGTAACCACACCTATTGTTAAAAGTGGTACGTCTTTAACTTTGCAGACTAACGGCTCTACTACTGCGGTAACAATAGATACAGCTCAAAACGTGGGTATAGGAGTTACTCCTAGCACTTGGAACTCAAGTATCAAAGTTATTGAAATGTCCAATGGTCGCAATGGTGCTTTATTTGCGGATAGCGGATATTATGGTGCTTTTGGTCTTTCAGAAAACGCTGTTTGGACACCTAGCAGTACAAATTGGACGTACAAAACAACTAATGCTTCTGTTAGATATGATCAAAATGGTGTAGCTGGTGCAGGAACTCATGCTTGGTTTATAGCACCATCAGGCACAGCAGGAGCTACTATTTCGTGGACTCAAGCAATGACACTAGATAATAGTGGTAATTTAGGTATAGGTACAGGAACAAATTATGCCGCTGTAAATTTATATGTTGGAACGGCAACAAATGGTGGAACATCTCAAGGCGGTTTTTCTTTTGCTGGTGGTGGTACTGCAACATTTGATACAGGTCATGCAAGTGGAACGGCAAGTGGTGCTACATATCAAAGGTATATTTACAATGGTTCTGTAATTGGTTCAATTACACAAAATAGCACAACTGGAGTTTTATTTAACATCACTTCAGATAGAAGACTTAAAACTAATATTGAACCTTTGGCAAATAGTGGAGCAATTATTGATGCTTTATTGCCTAGAAAGTTTACTTGGACTTCTAATAACAAAGAAGATTTGGGTTTTGTAACAGATGAGTATCAAACAGTATTTCCTGATGCTATTACTGGAGAACCTAATGCAACAAAAGAAGAGGAATATGAAGTAACTCCTGCCGTAAAGGATGAACAAGGAAATATTACAACTCCTGCGGTTATGGGCACAAGAATTGTTCCTGTATATCAAATGGGTGATTTTTCTACATCTGCTCAAATAGCGGTATTGGTAGCAGAAGTTCAATCCCTAAGAGCAAGACTAAAAGCAGCTAACATAGCTTAAGGAATAAAATGCCAGACTTTGGATTTGTTGGAGCAGCGTACCAAGCACCATCAATCTACCAAGATGCTCAAGAATGTATCAACTGGAGACCTGAAGTTGATCCTACTAAAGCACAAGGTGAGAGAGGGGTAGTTGCGCTTTATCCAACTCCAGGACTGACTACAAAGATTGTTTCTCAGAACCAACAAGAAGTCAGGGGATTGCGGACTCTTTCAGGTGGCTCACAATGTATGGCGGTGGTCGGGCCATATGTTTACGTTATTTCCTCTAACTTTACTCCGTCTTTGGTCGGTCAACTCAGGACTACTACTGGTCGTGTTGGCATATCTGATAACGGAGTAAACGTCTATATTGTTGACGGATCGTATCGTTATACATGGCGCATTTCTAACCCTGGAGTAGCGCAGTTCAATGGGTCTATTTCAGGTACAACTTTAACTGTAAACAAGTTACAGACTGGCGCATTAGCGGTTGGTCAACAAGTATTTGGAATCGGTGTAACTCCTGAGACTGTGATTGTTTCAGGTAGCGGTACAAGTTGGACTGTTAATATTTCTCAGACTGTAGCTTCTGAGGCGATGAATACGGCAGCTTCGGGTGCGATTGTCACAGGCTCATTGGGGTCTGGAACTTTGACTGTAACTGCGGTCTCTTCTGGTACTTTGTACGTTGGACAGACTGTACAGGGCACTTCAGTTACTGCAAATACTGTGATAACGGCTCTTGGTTCAGGCATAGTATTGTCTGGTTCTGTATCATCTGGAGGTACAGGATACGCAGTAAATGATACTGTGACTGTGGTCGGTGGTACTTATTCACAACCAGCTACTTATGTTGTGACTTCTGTGTCTGCTGGGGTTGTAACTGGAATTAGTCAAACATCTGGTGGAGTTTATACATCTAACCCTGTTAGCCCTGTAACAACTTCTACAAGCGGTGCGGGAACTGGTTTGGTATTGGCTCTGACATTTGGTACAGGAACTGGAGGAACTGGAACATATACAGTTTCGGGGTCGCAGACTGTAGGTTCTGAGACTTTATATGCTCTTAATTTCTCTGTACTGCCAACATCTGACGGAGCGTTTAGCGGTGCGGATGTGGTGGATATTGTGGACAACTACTTTGTCTATAACTATCCTGGCACACAACAATGGGGGGCGACTAATGCGTTGTCTCCTATTTCTCCACAATTGTCTTTTTCGTCTAAAGATGGCTCACCTGATAATCTAGTTTCTATTATTGTTGACCACAGAGAGATTTATTTGTTGGGCGAGACTTCATCCGAGGTTTGGGTGGATGTAGGTGCGTTTCCTTTCCCATTCCAAAGAATACCTGGCACAAATACTCAGCATGGAATCGTAGCTAAGTTTTCTGTATCTAGGATTGGTGACTCATTTGCTTACGTCTCAAGGGATTTGAGAGGGCAAGGCACGATTGTAATGATGAATGGGTACACACCTACGAGAATCTCAACCCATGCTGTAGAAAACACTTTAGTCAATCAATACATTGGTGATGCGATTGCTTGGACATATCAGCTAGAAGGTCACGAGGTTTACGTTGTATCGTTTCCTACCCTTGATCTGACATGGGCATTTGATATTGCAACTGGTCTCTGGCATAAATGGCAATGGGTGGATAACTCTAATGTTTATCACAGGCACAGGGGTAATTGTGCAACTCAGTTTCAGGGCATTGTTTTGGTTGGAGATTGGCAAAACGGAAAGATTTACCAATTAGACCCTAGTAATTACACAGACGATTCACAAGAAATTAGAAGACTGAGACGTACTCCTCATTTAACGACTGATCTGCAAAGACAGTATTTTGATGAGTTGCAGATACAGTTTCAGCCAGGTGTAGGTTTACAAGGGAATAAAACTAAGCCTAATACCAATGCAACTGCAGGAATTGCAATTGCTGGGTTTGCGGTAGCTGGAGGGTCGTACATTGCGCCTCCTGGAGTAAATCCACAGGCAATGCTAAGGTGGTCAAATGACGGAGGTTCTACTTGGTCTAATGAGCATTGGACAAGTATCGGTGCTATTGGTGCTTATCAGAACCGAGCTAGATGGAGAAGACTTGGATGGTCAAGGGACAGAGTGTTTGAAGTTGTGGTGACAGACCCAGTCAAAGCGGTTATTATTTCTGCCAACTTAAAAGCAAATGTTGGGGATAATTGATGAACGACATTTACGGCTCACCACAGAATAACCCTTACCCACAGACGGAGTTTTTAGACGGAACGACTAAGAGACCGACTAGGGCATGGCAACAGTTTTTTATTAATTTGTTAAATTTCAGCAGTTCGAGTACGGCAACTCAGGGGTCGGGGAAACTTCCAGCTTCACCTGTAGGCTTTATAAATGTGACTGTTAGCGGTAAGCCTTACAAAGTGCCTTACTACAATCCATGAGGTAAAAAAATGTACACAGTAGACGATCAAGGCAATGTTATAGATTCTAATAGTGGTGCTATAGTTGGCAACACTAGTCAAGGCTATTCTGTTGATGACAATGGTAATTTGAATACCAGTAATGTCGTTACCGATGGTTCTAGTGCTTTCTCTGGAAGCAATTTGACCATGCCTAGTGGCTCAAATTTATCCAGTCTTGCAAATGGTGTTTTGGGTGGTGCTAATTCTCTTGGCGGTGCAATTGGCAATCAAAACCTTGCAGGACTTGCTGGAGCAACTTACCTTGGTAACGCACTTAAGAACTCTGCTAATAATATAGCGGGTGCTGCAACAACCAACGCTGCGAATATTGGTGCAAACGCACAGCAAAACATTGCTAATTTACAGAATTTGTATGGTCAGCAAACACAACAATACAACCCTTACATCCAAACTGGAAACCAAGGTAACGCAGCTCTGCAACAGAATTTGCCTTATCTGTCTAGCCAGTTTACAAACGCAGACCTTAATTCTCAGTTAGCTCCTAATTACCAATTCCAACTACAACAAGGTCTAGGTCAAACGCAAAACGCTGCCAATGCAACTGGTGGATTGGTTGGAGGCAATGCGCTTCAGGGTTTACAAAACTACGCTCAAAACTATGCCCAAGGTGCATATCAAAACGCTTTCAACAATGCTCAGTCTCAAAAGCAAAATATTTACAATACTCTTTCTGGCATAGCCGGAATTGGTCAAAACGCTCTTGGGGCGCAGTCTGGTCTTGTTAGTAACTTGGGTACTAACGTATCTAATATCAGTACAGGCGCTGCTCAGAACCAAGCGCAACTCGGATTGTCCGCTGCTCAAGCTGCTGCTTCTGGTACGACAAACGCTGCCAATGTCTACTCTAATGCTTTAAACCAAACTGCAAGTAACAATACTTTGGCTGCTTTGTTAAACAAACCTGGGGCATCTGGTGGCGGTTCTAGTGGCGGTTCTAGCAATCCTATTTCTGCAATTACCAATCCTATAACTCAAGCAGCAAGTGGAATTGGTGGATTAGTAAGTGGGGTTGAAAGTGCATTAGGTGCGGTCGGTAGCTTCTTTGGCTTATAGGAATAATTATGGCAACATTTGCAGTAGATACTTCTTTCTTAAACCAACCAGCGCCTAAACAACAAACATTAGGTGATTTGGTGAATATGGCTGGTGGCATACAGAATTACCAACAGGCTCAACAGTTAAATCCTGTTCAATTGGAAAATGCCCAAACTGTTTTACAACAGAACAAACTTGGATTACAAAAGGCTCAAGCACTTATACAACCTGAAATTGAAGCAGGAAAATCAAAGGCTGAACGTGAAGTTTATGAAACTAAACAGAAATATGCTAATGAATTGAATGATGCAATGACAGGAATGATTCAAAGCAAATCAATTCAAGAAGGAGATGTGAACGGATTTATTGCTCATGTAGCAGATCAACGTGATCGTTTGATAGATCAAGGTATGCCAAAACATATTGCTGAAAGAGAATTTTCTAAAGTAATAAGTGCTGCAGTTGATCCCAAAAAAGGTTTAGATTTTATTAAACAAAATTTAGAAAATACACAAAGGGCACAAATTGGCGCACAAGGAAGACAAGCTCTAATTACTCCTCAATCTGCAACAATGCAAGGTCAACCTGTTGGTTTTGTCCCTGGTACAAATACTTATGTTCCATCAACAATTCAAGGTGAAAATGCGCCTGTACCAAATCAACAACAAGGGCAAGTCGCTCCTGTAAATTTAAATCAACCTAATAATTTAGGTATAAACTTAGATTACCCTATTCGTAGTCAAAATCAGGCTTATGCTCCATCTCCTCAAGAAGTTGTTGATCGTACAAATGGACAGCAATTTAAGAATTCATTAATTGAAAGAAGAAAAAATCTTGTTACTGATAAACGCAATCTTGATGAAGCATCTAACATTGTTGATGAACTAGAAAAAGATTGGTTGCCTACAACTGGAGTTGGTGGTGCAATCACACGAGGAGTAACAGGATTTTTAGGTACTGAAACAGGTATTAAATACAAACAATTATCTAAAGATTTGGCAAGAATTCAATTAGATAATGGTGTTGCCACACAAGGTGAAAGTTTTAAAGATACTGCAACTGGAATTAAATTAAAAGGCATGGCAAGTGGAGACGAAACTTATCCTCCACAAGTTTTGAAAAATATATTAAATCGTACTTATTCGGATGTAACAAATTTGGATATGCAAGCTCAAGCAGCTGATAAATTTGCTAAACGCTTTGGGGATTCAAATATAAATACATTTAAACAATTGTGGTCAAAGAACGCTGATTCTAATATTTTCCAAATTATGAATATAGCAAAAGACAATAAAATGTCTTCTGAAGAAAAACAACAAATGACCAATCAATTGCTTGGCATTAGTCCTAAAATGACTCCAGAACAACAACAAAAAATTCGTCAAGACTTTAATACTAAATATCAGAATTTGCAAAAATTAACAAATACTGGGACTCTCTAATGGATGATGTCAGTCAACTTATTTTAGGTGGTCAACCTCAGATTCAAAAGTCTCAGGTTCAGCAAAGTCCACAAGGTGCTTTTACTGAACAAGAAATTGATAATCTTGTTAAAACTGAAAGCAGTAAAAACCCTTACGCTATTAATAAAGAAACTAAAGCAATGGGTTACGGACAATTCACGCCCGAGACTTTGGCTACTTTACACAAACAAGGTATTAAGTTTGACCCGTTTGATGAAGCTCAATCAAGAAATGCAATCAAAACGTATTTGGGTAATTTGGTTGAGCAAACTGGTAGCAAAGAAAAAGCTCTTGCTGCCTATGGCGGTTTTAAAACAAAAGACCCGTCTCAATACATTAATAAAATATTAACTCCGCAACAAGCTCAACAACCTGAGCACGATGATGTTAGTAGTTTAATAATGAACGCTACTCCTATTGAAGAAAAACCTCGTCAAATGAACGCTGGTGAAAAAATGTTCCAAGATCGCATGGACTTTTTAAAGAAAACTGGTCAAGGTCTTGCTGGTTTAGCGGATGTAACTGTTGGTAATGTATTGCCTGGAATAGCTGGGCCATTAACATACAATATTGCTAGAGCTTTAAAACAAAATGAACAACAGGCAAAAACAAAAGAATCTCAAATTGTTAGTGGTCTTGAAAAACCATTTGGTAAAACTTTTGGAGTTACTGAAACACCAGCTTATCAAAATGAAGCATTGTCACAAGCTATTAGATTTATTGGTGAAAATATCAATAAAGGTGCTAAATGGATTTCAGAACAAACTGGAATTCCAGAAGGTGACGTTCAAAGTTATATAAATACAGCAACTTTAGCGGTTGGCGCACCAGCTGCTAAACTTACGAAAAAAGCAGTTTCTTCTGTAGCTCAAAAAGCAATTTCTTTAGGAACAGAAGGTCTTGATACTTTGCGTGGATTTAAACAAGAATTACCAAAGTCACAACATTTTGAAGCTCAGATTCCTCCTAAAGTATCTCCTGGATCAGCAGGAGCAGCAGCTTATAATTCAAATCCCTATTCATTAACTGGTGAAGAGTTGGCTAGAGATGGGGCTTACCCAGTTGTTAAACTCAGCAAAATGGCTAAAGCAGTTGGGAAAAACGAACAAGCACAAAGAGCTTCTATTGCTTCTGAAATTACTAATAATGGTTCAGTAAGACCTGGTGTTGCATCTGGAGAAGAGCAAACTTTGCGTAATGAATATGTTAAAGCTAAATCTTCCAATCAAACTCCTGAAGGAGATTTAATTAGACAACAACTTGCAGATGAACAAAATGGTTTGTCCAATTATGCTCAAAAAATTGTTGACGAAACAGGAGCAAGTCCAACTTTAACGACTCCTGAAAAACGTGGTCGTTTGTTAAATGATACGTTTACTGGCCCTGAAGGATTGTCAGGACATTTTAAACAAGAAAAAAATCGTATTTATGAAGAAGCTAGAAAAAAACAAGGTGATAATCCAATTGAAGCCACAAACTTTGAAAATTTAATTAATTCACCAATATTTAAAGCAGAATTAAAATTAGGTCAAGTTCCTGATTTTTTGCCAGGTGTAAAAGAATTATACGATTTGCATAAAGAATCAGGTCTTCCATTGGGCGAAAAAAATGGTGTTTTAGATATAGCTAAACCTGGTTCACTTGCTGGACTAAATGGTCTTTCGCAATATATAAATAAAAGTTATAGTCCACAAACTAAATATTACATTGGTAGAGTAATGGATGCTCTTAATGAAGATATTGCAAAAGCTGGTGGTGAAGGCTTATATCGTCAAGCCAAAGATTTACACATTGCTGAAAAATCTTTATTTGGTTCTAAAGGAATAAAAACATTATTCGGTGAACTTGATAACAATGGTGTTCAAACTGCCACACCATTAGAAAAAATTACCGATAGATTAAACAATATGCCTCCAGCAGAATGGAGACATATTTATGATTTAGCAGAACAAATGTCTAATGGAAAGATTCAAGGTAAAGATTTTCAAATACCCATTCCAAAAGAATTACAACAAGCTGCAACTCAAGCAAAAAATGAAATGCTTGGAAGTATTGCCAGAGATGTGTATCAAGCTGGTGCAGATAAAATGGGAGAATGGAATTACAACTCAGCTAATAAAGTATTAAATTCACATTCAGACAAAATTGCTTATGCTTTTGACCCTGAAATACAACGAAAGTTTCATGTTTTAAATTATGGTGGACATTTAATGCCTGCAAAACATCCTTATGAAGGAGGTGGATTGCAACTGGAAAGAGTTGGTTTATTACAAGAAAAATTACCTCAAATTGGTGAAGTTGTAGGAGCATTTAAAGGTGGGCCAATTGGTGCATTTGCTGGTCGTAAAACTGGTGAAGCAGTTCAAGCAAAAATGACTAATAAAGATTTGCAGAAAAAAGCAAAGTCTTTAGAAAAAGAAATGAAAAACTTATCTGATCTAGGAAAAACAAAATGAGTTACTTACTTTCACCTGTTGGTAATGGCGTTGCATTTTTTAACAACGTAGGCATACCCTTATCTGGAGGGCAGATAAACACTTACCAAGCTGGGTCTACAACTCCACTTACAACATACACAGATTCAACTGGAACTGTAGCCAACTCTAATCCTATCGTTTTAGGTACAAGTGGCAGACCTCCAAACGAGATTTGGTTAAACAGCGGATATTCATATAAGTTTGTCTTATCTGATGCTTCAAGTAATGTAATAGCGACATACGACAATTTATATGGTATTCCAAGTTCTACGTCTTCAAGTTCTACTTTGCCTAGTGGATCAATTATTCTTTGGTCAGGCTCTATCGGTTCTATTCCTAGCGGATATTATTTATGTAATGGTTCAAATGGCACACCAAATCTACAAGATACATTCATTGTCGGTGCAGGAAACTCTTATAGTGTTAACGCAACTGCTGCAGTATTTAGTTCAGGTTCAAGCGCACCTAATTACTATGCTCTTTGCTATATTATGAAGTCATGACCATGAGCGATATTGACATGTTCAAATATGGTCAGCTGGTAGCGACTGTAGAAACTCTTGAGAAAAAGATTGATAAATTAGAGGCATCTGTTTGTCATTTGGTTGAACTTGCCAATAAATCAAAAGGCGGGTTTTGGGTAGGAATGATTGTGGTATCTGCAATCAGTTCTTTTGTTGGTTTTGTTGTCCATTACCTGACGGGGAAATAAAATCGACCCCTTTACCCTTGCAATGATGGCTTTTTCTGCTGTAAAAAGCGGAGTGGCTGCCTATAAGGAAATCAAATCTACTGGCGGTGAAGTAGTCAAGATTGTCAATGAGTTGGGTGGTGCGCTCGGTAGTTTCTTTGACCATCAAGAAAAAGCGCACAAGGAAGCGGAGGAACAGAAAAAGAATCCTCCCAAGGGTAAGTCGTTACAAGCTATTGCACTTGAGAATGTACTGCGTAGAAAGCAATTAGAACAGGCTGAGTACGATCTGAGGCAGATGTTGGTATATGAATCCCCGCCAGAACTCGGTGCTGTATGGACAGAATTTGTAGCGGAACGTCAAAAATTAACGACAGAACAAGCAAAACATAACGCTATATTAAAAAAAAAGAACAAGCTAACGAAAGAAGAAGAGCTGAACGGCTGGAGAAGTGGAATATTAGAATTGCAATTTGTGTTGCGGTCTTGGTGGTCATCCTCACATTTGCAGTATTAATGTATGAGATTAATCAAGATTACAAAAACAAGAAAAGCGGACAAGACTGGCACATCATGTTTATGAAACACTATTATGACGACTCGATAAACGCAGAATGTGAGCATTTATTCAGACAGACAGGCTACTGGCCTAAATATTGTAAGGACTGACATGGATTGGCTTAAAACGATTGAACAACTAGCACCGACAATTGCCTCAGCATTGGGTACTCCAGTAGCGGGTATGGCGGTATCTGCGCTTGAATCTGCGCTAGGAATGAAGCAAGAGGACATCCAGAAGAACATTGAGGACAGTAAATTAACTGCCGAGCAAGTTGCATCTATACAACAGGCTGAGATTGCGTTAAAAGCTAAAGCGCAAGAACTGGGGTTGAATTTTGAGCAAATGGCGGTTCAAGACCGAGCGTCCGCAAGGGATATGCAAACTAAACTGCACTCAGTTGTTCCGCCTACATTGGCCATATTGGTTACTTTGGGTTTCTTTGGAATACTGATAGGTCTTATGACCGAGCAATTTAAAACGTCAGAAGCATTGATGATTATGCTTGGCAGCTTAGGAACTGCTTGGACTGGAATAATTGCCTATTATTTTGGGTCAACACTAGGCTCACAAAACAAAGACATAATGCTTCACAATTCAATACCAAACACAAAATGATTAATTCAAGAAACTTAGATGATCTACTTCCGCAAGTTCGAGCAAGAGTTGAAGATTTTATTAAGGCTTGTCAGCATAATGGCATCGACATCTTGGTTACTTCTACATATCGGGATTATGAAAGTCAGGATGCTCTTTATGCTCAAGGGCGCACAGTTGAGGGCAAGATTGTCACAAACGCAAGGGGAGGTGACTCTTTTCACAATCATCGTTGCGCTGTGGATGTTGTGCCTGTGGTTAATGGCAAACCAGACTGGGATGGATCACATCCAGTTTGGGCACAAGTAGGGCAACTCGGAGAGGAATCAGGACTCGAGTGGGCTGGTAAATGGAAATCATTTAAAGAATTGGCGCACTTTCAATACACAGGCGGTTTAACAATAGCAGAACTTAAAGAAGGCAAGGTAATAGCATGAAGAACTTTAAAATTGAAGGCAAAGAATACAAGTCACCCAAATCACATTATGTGGTTTTGCGTGAACATGAAAAGAAAACTGAGCATGAGTTGCACAGACTAGAAGACAAGCTCAAAAAGCATGAGAATTTGCCTATGGAAAAGGCACATCCGATTAAATAAGACTATTTTTGTAGTCTATATAGGTTTGGGGTAGAGGCACATTATCAGGCCACAAATTAGCTTCAATTAGCCAGTAAACTGTTTTAAGGTGCGCTCTATCCCAGAGCCTTTCACGTTCTTTCTTACTGTAGATAG
>Ga0208614_1000480_pt1 | contig 12022 bp, 9 predicted proteins | sample CryBogCBE23Jun09_FD_184554 | JGI IMG/M metagenome (GOLD analysis project Ga0208614, IMG submission 184554) | Freshwater microbial communities from Crystal Bog, Wisconsin, USA - CBE23Jun09 (SPAdes) | ecosystem: Environmental > Aquatic > Freshwater > Lake | place: Crystal Bog, Wisconsin, USA...
CAAGTATTTACACAGGAGATACCATGACCATAAGTAATTTACCCATTAATATTGGCGGTCAACCAAATGACGGAACAGGGGATAGCATTCGAGCTGCCTTTGACAAGGTTAATCAAAATTTTACCAATCTGTTCGCAGCATACGCAAATATTCTTAATCCAACTGTATCCCTCGCAAATCATGGAAACGTAACTAATGTTTCCGAAATTGATATTACCGGATTAGATTTTTCAAATTATTATTATGATCTAGAAATTTCAGCATCAATTATCGGTGGTGGGTATAATGGATGGATCACTGTACAACTAGGTGATAGTAGTACTCCAACTAATTGGGATACTACTTCATCAGTTTCATCTTACGGATACGGTAATGCCGGCGGTTCCAATAATTCATATACCACAACTGGTACATTTGGTATTGCTACTACAAGAAGTCCATCAATATCGCATGTATTAGGTACAGCTAGATTAAGAGCCGATGCAACAGGCGGCACTGGAGGAGTATTAGTACAGTGGGCAGGTGCATTTTCAGAAACAGGCGGCACTTATGATACTACTACCAATTATAAAATAGGAGCTCTAAAAATCGGATCTACTATGGGGAATTTCAGCGGGTCTTATGCTCTTTATGCAATTGCAAGATCTTAAATTTAAAAAGTATTATCATTATAGGTTCGATGATATAGGGAAAAACAAATGACTAAACCAGTATGGGAAACACCTGCAGGATTTCTAGGAACGTTAACAGAGCGAGTTACTACGTCAATTCAGTTAATGGCTACTGGGACTAATCTCACCTATTCGTTAATTGCAGGTAGCTTACCAACGGGTATCAATTTAAACACTACATCAGGCACACTTGTCGGTAATCCAGATTCGGTTCCTACCACGATATCATCAACTTTTGTTATACGAGCACAAAATTCACAGGGAATAAATGACAGAACATTTACACTAGATGTTACTGGTCCTAGTGCTCCAGTTTGGGCAACACCACAAGGGTTGCTTCCTGTGGGTAAAAATGGCGAATCCTATGCATTCAATTTAGAATTTGTTGATATCACACTAAGAGCACAGACCGATATTATTACCTACGGAAACAGATTAAAGTATTATATTTCTGATAATCAAGGACAACTTCCTCCAGGATTGACTTTAACAGAATCAGGTAGAATCTATGGTTATGTAAAAGATAATCTAACTTTAGATAATTTGGCTAGTATAGCCGGGGGTTATGATGATGATCGATTTGATGAATATCCCTATGATCATAGTCTTATTATCGATAATGTAGTTCAATTAGTTAGACCTGAAATCATCAATAAAACTTATCAATTCTCTGTAACCGTAACTGACGGATATGCAAGTTCGGAGAGATTATTCAGCATAGAAGTTGTCGATCCCAATAGTATGAGATCTGATAATATATATTTTGGAGCAGATTCTGGTATAATTAATGCTAGCTCTAGCTATTTACTAGCGCCTACATGGCAAAACAGTCTAGGAACATTATTGCCCGATGTTGCCAATCTCGGAATAGTAAGAGCTACCACTGCTCAAGTAATTTCATTGTATGACTATGATCCATATCCGTTTGTAGGACCAGTAGTATGGGATTGGTCGATAACAGTAAATCCCGAGATAAAACTGACATCAGATAGTCAAAATGATTTATACGGTAATCCTACTAAAAATCTAGCAGGTACTAATCGATTATATTTTAAAAATGCAACGACATTTCCATTGGCAGGCATGCAGATTCAGCTCAATGAATATATGCCCGGATACGATACGACTACTTACACTATTGTTGCAGTATTTCAAACAAGTAGTAGTTCGGGATATATGAACCTAGATCGACCATTAGTAAGTAACAGTGTCTCGGTTAATATGCCAGATTCTATGATATTTTATGCGGGAACACCAAGTATTCATCCGCCTAATCTTAGTTTATCTACATCAACTGGTGTAATTTCTGGAACAATTCCTTACCAACCAGCATATAGTCAGGATTATAAATTTACAGTTAGTTTAATTAAAACTGATGCACAAACAGGAAATACAGTACAGTCAAGCCAAATATTTCTATTAACTGTTAATGGAAATGTGCAAAATAATATCGAATTTGTCAGCACTTCATCTTTAGGGGTATTAATTCCTGATCAAATTTCAGAATTAGCAGTAGTAGCTAAAAGTTCTAATGCCGATTTTGCTTTAGAATATTCATTGATTTCAGGAGAATTACCGCAGGGATTAACGTTAAATTCCGATGGTACAATACAGGGTAAAATACAATATAATTCAAAAACTACATTCGATATGGGAAGTCTAACTTTAGATCAAGATTCTACAACCATTGATAAAAATTACTATTTTACTATCAGTGCTAATGATGTCTATCGATTAGATTCAATAGCAAAACAATTCTATATTACTATTGCTCCTCAGCCAACTTTACGATATACACGCATGTTTGTAAAACCGTTCATGTCAATGGTTAATAGACAATCCTATGCTTCCTTTATATCAGATTCAACTATATTTGATCCCAATATTCTTTATCGATCAAAAGATCCAGAATTTGGTGTTCAATCCGAAATTAAAATGTTGATCGAAACAGGTATAGAGATCACTACATTGGATACATACGCATCTGCATTAACATCATTATTCAATCGTAAAAGATTTTATTTTGGGAACATAGGGAGTATTACCGGTACAGATATCAACGGAAATGCTGTCTATGAATTAATTTATGTAAGTATGATCGACAATCAGATGATAGGAAACTATAGTCCGCCGTACGCTATATCACTTGGAAATATGAAGTTGCAACTAGAATCGATACAACTCAGTCCAGGAATGACTATATCTGTCGACGATGATTATCAACCGAGATATATGACTACTCTTCAATCTAACGGAGTACCACTAGGATTTATCAAAGCGGTTCCTATTTGTTATGTCACTCCCGGGTCGTCAGCAAAAGTATTATCGAGAATTGCAGCCAGTGGATTTGATTTTAAAAACTTAGATTTTGATACAGATCGTATTATCATAGAAACAACACAAGAGAATGGATTACCTAACTGGTTATTTTATCCAACTACTCGTCAATAAATAGTAAACAAGGATAGATGTATATTCGCAACAAAACGATAAGGAAGTTAAATGGCATACGTTTTAAGAAAATCTAACAATCAACAACTCATAATTTTAAATGACGGATTAGTTGATCAATCCGTAACTTCCCTATCTTTAGTTGGAAAAAATGTTTCAAATTTTGGGTCTGAACAAAATGAAAATTTCATCTATTTGTTAGAAAATTTTGCTAATAGCAGTTCTGCAGGATTGGCTCCAAGATCGCCATTAGTTGGTCAAATTTGGTTTGATACCAATAATAATGTGCTGCGTCCTAGTGTGTATGACGGAAACTCTTGGCGTCAATTGGCTATTTCAATTTATGGTCTTTCGCCAACTGACTCCTTAACAAACGCTACATCTAATCCATCGATTCCATTTGCATCAACCCAGCCAGGCGACTTCTGGGTCGATAGTGCATCTAATCAATTGTTCGTAATTACTAACACCGGTTCTGGTACATCATTAATTGGTCCTGAGGCGGTTCCAGGGTACGGAACTACTAAAATGTCGTCAACTGCAATCTACGATGTTGGGGGGATTTCTCATCCAGTTATTCTAACATATTTAAACGGTGAAGTAATAAGTATTTTTAGCAATATAACATTTGCACAAACTCTTACTAATCCAATTCCTGGTTTTCCAATTGTTTATCGAGGAATTACCTTTAAAAATTACGATCCTAATATAATTTCTACTAATTCATCCACTGATATATTGCTATACGGACTATATGATAGAGATGCAGTTCTAGCTCGCACTGATACGGCTGAACATATTCAAAATACATGGTATTTCGATAATGGAAATTCTTTAAATTTCGGGACAACTGGGCAATCTAGTATAACATATAATACAAATATATCATCAGTTGTTATAACATCGAATAATAGTATTGTTTTACAATCTACTAATTCACTTATTTTTAACGGTAATTCATTTTCTCCTTCATCTAATGCGGTTAGTTTAGGAACATCGACTAACATTTTTGGCTCTGTTTATACGGGAAAAATCAGCGCATCATCATCTTCAACCACTGGTTATATAGAGGGGCAATGGACATTAACTCCTAGCAGTAATCTAATTCCCGCAACCAGTAATTCCTCAAATTTAGGAGCTTCGAGCAATATTTTTGCATCAGTTTATTCCTCAAAATTGAGCGCAGGTTCGTCATCTTTAGCAGGATTGTTAGAGGGGCAATGGACATTAACATCAGGCTCTTTGATTTCTCCTTATACTGATCTAAGTAGTAATTTAGGTGGATCTTCTCAGAGATTCGGAGTGATATATTCGTCGACGGTATCGGGATTGACCAGTATTGTAGGATCACCCAGTGTCGCAGGATCTATTAATCCTGCTTTGAATAATCTTTACTCATTAGGTTCGAATAATTTAAATTGGTCTTCGGTTTATTCTCAAAATTTAATTAGCTCTAGTGCCACTATAACAGTAATATATGCAAATACCGGTAGTTTTAGTAGTATAACTGCGGCATCAGGAACATTGACTTCAATCAAATCAGTTACTGGCAATATCAGCAGTCTTGTAGCATCAACTGCAACAATAACCTCACTGACTGCAACGAATGCGGTGATCGGATCCGTGTCTGTAGGGACTTCGGCAATTACTACCGGGTCAATATCAAACTTAACAGCTAACATCGGAACTATTACTAATTTAACTGCTAATTCTGGTAATATTACTGCATTAACAGCATCAAATGTCACAATAAATTCTGTACTCAATGCGACGAGTGGTGCGATTACTACATTGAATGCAACTAATACTGTGATGGCTAATCTCACTGTAACATCAGTTTCAGCAAGCAGTTTACAATCAACTGTTGCAACAATTACCAATCTTACTGCAACATCATCTAATATAGGCACATTAATTGCTGCTAGCGCTAATATAAACAGCGAAACAGTAGCCAACTTAACTGCTGGAGTGAGCACTATAACCACTGCTACAATAACAAATCTCAGTGCCACTAATGGAACTGTAAGTAATTTGAATGCAGTATACGGGTCAATTAATACATTAACCTTTGCTACCATCCAAGATGCATTTTCCCATAAGATCAGTAAGATTGACCCTGACGGAACACTATCTGCAAATTCGGATCTAAATTTAGCCACTCAAAAAGCAATTGTCACATATGTTACTAACTTATTTGCTACCTTTAACGTGCCAACGGTGCCTGCAGGAACTGTAATTTATACAGCATCAACTGCTACACCATCTGGTTATCTATTATGTAACGGATCGAGCATTTCTACATCGACTTATCAAAGTCTATTTTCTGTCATAGGCTACACCTACGGTGGTAGTGCTGGCCAATTTAATCTTCCTGACCTACGTGGTCAGTTCATCAGAGGCTGGGATGCCGGACGAGGGCTTGATTCTGGTAGAAACTTTGGTACTAGTCAAACAGATGCATTCAAATCACACACTCATTTATATCAAGATAGTTGGGAAGTATACGATGCAGAAGCAACTAACGGTCTTAAAGATGCATTCGGCAATCCAGTACCATACAATGAAAATAGCAATCCACAGAATATTGCAGTAAATGATGCAGATGCCGGTTCATATGAATTTACTAGATTAACACAATCTACAGGTGACGTCGAGACTCGTCCGACCAACGTTGCCCTACTACCAGTTATCAAATATTAAGGGTAAATAGTATCATGCCATATACAATAAACAAATCCAATGGATTATTACTCACTACTGTACAGGATGGTACAATAGATAAAACCACCTCGTTGACATTGGTAGGAAGAAATTATACCGGGTACGGCAGTCCGGTTGACGAAAATTTTGTATATCTATTAGAAAACTTTTCTAATAATACTGCGCCCAAGAATCCAATAACTGGGCAACTATGGTATAATTCTGCCAATGATAGTTTAAGTGTTTATAATGGAACATCTTTCAAAACTTTGAGCTTTATAACTGTTGGAAATCAAAAACCATTAGGAGCAAAACAGGGAGATTTCTTCTATGACAATACCTATTTATGGATATATAACGGCACAGATTGGATAATAGTCGGTCCTCAAAATTCTGGTAGCGGGGGTGGATTATCAACCTTTATAGTCAATGACGAAACTCAGAATGCACATTCTGTAATTGAAATTCCCATTACTGGATCCGTAGCTGCTGTAATCTCTAATGATCAATTTAGCGTATACACTGGAGAACATATATATTCATCATATAATACTATATATCCTGGTATAAATCTTTCTGGAACAAATAGTGCCGGTATCAGTGGTTATTTCACCGGAAATAACTACACAGCAGCTAATCAAGTTGGTACATTACTTTGGGGCACCGCAGCAAGCTCACTAGGATTAGTTGACGATTCAGGACCAACCCCTGTTATTATTCGTGGTAATCAGTTTGTTACTAATACCCAATTATACTCAGGACTTAACGCACTTTATATTTCAGACAATAATGGCCTAACTGTTGGAACACCTCAAATTCTACAGTTACATTCAACAGGGTCTAATGTTGCAAATATCAGTGTAATTCATAATAATTCTCCATTAAACATTAATTTGAATACCAATGCAGGCACGTATACTAATGTTCTACAAATTAATAACTTTAACGGACTACAGATCATACCTTCGGGAAATTCTGTAGTATCACTGGGTTCATTGACTAATTATTTTGGTTTATTGTATGTAAACACGATAACCAGTAATTTAATTAATACACCTACAATCAATGCTAATACTGTAAATGCTACACTGGCATCATTAAGTACAATTAATGCAACTACAACAAATATTACAGGATTACTGACAACAAATCAAATTCAAGCATCGGGCATAACATCAGTTAATGTCACTGCCACTACTGTAAGATCAACTTCTATCTACGGTAATCAGATATATGATTCCAATGCCAGAGTATTAACCACTGCAACTCTGGGATCATATGGAGTAATTTCGATCCAAGGTACAACTAATCAGATATCTGCCAGTGCAGGAGCCGGGTCTGTAACTCTTTCATTGGCTAATACTGTTTCTGTTGCTGTATTGACTGCTACAAATTCGATATATGCTCCTGCTGGACAGGTATTTTCGGGAGGACTACCTTGCCTTACTGCTGCTACTGTGCCTAGTGCAGGTGTCGGAACAATTACTGGTTCAGCTAATCAAGTTTTAGTAAATGGAACTTCGGGTGTTGCAACCACCGGATCTGTCACGCTAACACTGGCTAATCCACTTAAAGATTCAAGCGGTAATGCTTATCTTACTGTAGCTTCTGGTGTAACTTCATTTGCTGGCGGTACTACAGGGTTGACTCCATCAAATACAACTAACGGTACTATTACACTAGGCGGTACACTTAATGCTAGTAGCGGAGGTACAGGAAATGCAGGATCATTATCTGGTATTCCTTATGCTAACGGCACAAGTGCGTGGACTAACGCTACACCTTCACAATTGTCATTGGCATTTGGATCTTTGTTTGCTACAAATTATTTGATCAAGAGCAGCGGTAGCGGTCTTACCGCATCACAGATTTTTGATAACGGAACTAATGTCGGTATAGGTCAATCACCTCCAGGTGCAAAACTTGATGTTTTAGGAAATATTCGTTTATCGGCTGCAAATGCAAACATTGAATTCAATAACGGCGGAGCAATGGTATATTCTACTATTGGAAATACCTTACAGTTTGCTACAGGAGGCGGACCAAGTTCCCCTAATGAAAAGATGAGACTCGATTCAAGCGGGAATTTACACTTGTATGGGGGTCTGTATGTAACCACAACTGGATTACTCAAAGGCAATGGTTCAAGTAATTTAGTCACTGCTGCTACTGCAACTGATGTCGTTAATTCCCTAGGGTATAATCCATTACATAATATTACTGCAGGATATACAAATGGCGGTTCTGTATCAGTATCATCAACTGCACCTAGCTCGCCTACTCAAGGAGACATTTGGTTAGATATTTCAGGAGCAACCGGTTATAGTCAGAGCCTTGCATCAAGTGGATATACAATTTTGCCAAATGGATTAATATTACAGTGGGCTGCGCCATCAGGAACAGTTGGAACAAGTGCTACTTTCATGTTTCCTACATCATTTCGTAATTCTTGCTTATTCATATCAGGAACTTATAAAGACAACACATCTGCACAAAGCCCAAGTGGCGGTAATGGGACTAGTTTATTGAACGTAGCAGTTGTAAGTACATCTCAATATAGCATAACATGGCAGGGATCTTATAATACAAATGGGAATGGTGATGCTGCTACAATACGAGTAATTGCAATTGGTTATTAAAGGAATTCATAATGACAAAATATTATAGTCCATCTACTCCCGGCTTTTATGATGACAGTATACATAGTAATATTCCTATGGATGCAATTATCTTAAGTGATGATGCATATCAGACTTTATTGTCCGAAACTTATAATGGTAAAATAATTCATGTCGATGAAAATAACATATTAACAACTATCGATACGCCTGTTCCCGGTATAACATGGGATGATATTAAGAGAAAACGAGATATTTTGCTAAGTCAATCAGATTATACTCAGTTACCAGATTATCAAGGTAATCATGGATCTATGTCTGAATGGGCTACTTATCGGCAATCTCTAAGGGAGATTCCACAGAAATATTCTGATCCAAATTCAGTAATTTGGCCAACGGTTCCTGGAGCATAACATATGCCAGCAGTAACAAAAGTCTGGAATGGCAGTCAATGGATCTATCCATATTTTCTCTATCCAAAAGTATGGGATGGTAGTCAGTGGGTTATCGGGGCCCCTCATATAGGATTTAACAACGGATGGGACGGATCGTCTACTGATTCTCACACAGTAACAGTAGGAGCTTACGATGCTTCATATACAACTAGAAAATATTTAGCTAAAACTACTAGAACTATAACTGTTCATTTGACTTATTATGGTTATGAATCCATAACACCAACATTTGGTAGTATCGATTCTTCTTCCACTGCCTTATATTTAAATGGACAAATTCAATCTCTATTTTGTGCTGTTGGAAGTACAAGTTTTACAGTTTATTTTTCTGTAAACAATCCCATTCGAGCATCTGCACAATGGAATAATCTAAATATTAATGGTACTAATTATTTAAGATCAGCAGCTTCTTTAAATATTGTAGGTAATCAATATAACTATTCTTGGTCATCCTCTAATAATCCATTTGGTACATCAGGAACAGTCAATGCTGTCTGGTCATGATAATATCACATACGCATAAATTCATATTTTTGAAAAATCCAAAAACTGCATCCTCTGCAATTAATAATGTATTCAGGAATAGCGGTCTAGCTATTGAACATGCAAGAGCATTTAAAGATGCACAGTCAATTGGACCAGCATGGATTAAAGGATTTGATATATCAGCGATTTTAGATATGGAATTTGCATCTCAAGAAAATTTTGAAACTTATGATCTATATGGAGTATATAGAGATCCGGTTGAAGTGTTTCTTTCTTGGTATACATATAATACTAGATATGCAACCATAAATCTCAGTGAATATTATCCTAGAGCGATCAATGGAGTAGAAAAATTGCAGAGATTTATGACCGACGAGGATCGAAAAATTATTAATTCTATCACTCCTCGGTTAATGTTAGATGATTCTAGATTGAAGCCTGGTCTGCAAACTGATTATCTAATCAATCCTCGAATTACAATCCTCAATTATAACAATCTGTCAAATGATATCCCTGCTATTATTGCAAAGTATGGCGGAACTTTTTCTGAGTTTCCTGTGATCAATACCTTTAAAAAAGATACTGATGTACTCGATAATGATTTAATCGAAGATATTAAAAATGAATATGCAGTAGATTATCTATTAAAAGACAGAATTACTGTCATTGGTTGAAATAAAAAAGCGCACTTTTTCAGTGCGCTTTTTGTTTATGCTTCTGTTTTAGCAGCAGTTTTAGAAGTAGTCTTTTTAGTTACCGGTTCAGCCTCATCAGCTTCCTTACGTAATCTAGCAGCTTCCTTGTACAGTGCATCAGCCCGTGAACGCTTTTCCGCTGGTGTCAATACAACATTGGTCGATTCACCAATAGTTACCGAAGCAACTTCATCATCAGATGTTTCTGATGTATCTGGAAGAGTCTGCACAGTTGCGTTTGCGCCATCCTTGATAGCTAGATCAGCCAACGAAATTCCGCGCTGTTGAGCAATGATATTGTTTAGCTCATTAAGAGGAACGGTTGACTTTGTATCAGGAGTGATTAAAACTTCACTAGTTGGGACTTTCTTTAGAAATCCGTTAGAATGAACATAATGAAGCATATTAGATCCATCTGGAAATCTACGTACGGCCATAACGTCTGCTAATTCATCTGCTTGCTGACCCATTTCAGATTCAACAAGACTCATTAGCCCATCGTGATAAGCATCCATAAGCTGCTGAGTACCAACAACTAGTGCAGAATAAGGATCTCCGGGTAATGTACGGTATGCAATAACGATTTTTGCACCGTTATTCTTCATTTTTCCAATGTGTTTCATATAATCTCCTATTAGGCTACTGGGTCAGCAGCAGGAGCTTCTGCATCAGACTGTGGTGCTACAGCATTCAAAAAGTCATTTAGCTTATTAAATACGGCGCCGACAGCAGCCATTTCGGCGGCCTTGAATGCGCCGCGCTGTGCTGCAACATCGATGATGGCACGAATATTGCCAAGATCCTGTACAGTTAGTTCAGGTGCTGTTCCGACTGGAGCAGCAGTTTCAGTAGTATCAGACATATAAATCTCCTATTAATATTTTTTGTCTAGTAAAGGACACGAAAGACTCAATATAGTTAGTTCTTTTGCGTCCTCTACACCTAATTCGTGGATCTCAACTAATTTGTTTTCCGAATCTAATTTTAAATTTTTAACAATAGCATACCTACTGTCTAGATTCTGATATACCCAACTATCAAGTGCAGTTACTATTTCTGCTTTGACAGTCATTTTAGAAAAATGCCGAGGCATGAAATGCAGCCTCCTAGCATTAGTTACATTTAATGTATTAACTGATCCGCGCGTTAACGACATAATGTACCTACTTTATTTATAATATGCATACTGTCCGAACGGCGGAATAATGGATTCTGAACCATGAATAATAAACAAAGATTCACAATAATCTTCATCTCCCCAACTTCCGCAAGGCCATCCGTCAGTAAACATGATGAAACGTTTTGGCTCGATATTCTCATCCTTCATGAATTTGAAGTTTGCATCGAAATCAGTGCCGCCGCCACCTTTAACTTGATAATAGTTAATTTCGTCAGCGGTATCCGCACTAAATTTAGCGTAATTGTAGACCTTGGTATCAAAGCACCACAACTGAAGATTAAAATCTACATATTCATCCATGATACCTTTAACCTCAGAAAGAAAGTCCTTGGCTTGTTTGTCTGAAATTGATCCACTCATGTCAACTGCACAGCAAACATCAATAGTCTCCTCATTGATCATTCCTGGCAGGATAGCACCACTCATTTGACTTTTACGATTAGGACGACTGAAACTAAAGTTGCTCTTGAGAATACTTTGAATATTCATACGAAGAAGCTCTCGCCAGTCCATTTTAGGTTCAGTAAAGTCCTTGATCAGTCTTGCTACGCCTGCAGGAATTCGACCAGCACCTGCTGCTTGTGCAGCATTAACCATGGCTTCTTTGATCTCATCACGAATACTACGTAATTCCTCTTTGGAATACTTTGGCGGACCATCACCCTCTTGGCCGGGGCCGTCACCTTCGCTGTCGAGATGCTCGTCGAGTAGTTCGCCAAGTGCAGAAATATTAATCTTTTCTGCTTTTTCGTATAGATCGTCATAG
>Ga0208614_1000496_pt1 | contig 11848 bp, 10 predicted proteins | sample CryBogCBE23Jun09_FD_184554 | JGI IMG/M metagenome (GOLD analysis project Ga0208614, IMG submission 184554) | Freshwater microbial communities from Crystal Bog, Wisconsin, USA - CBE23Jun09 (SPAdes) | ecosystem: Environmental > Aquatic > Freshwater > Lake | place: Crystal Bog, Wisconsin, USA...
CTGTTGAAGCTATGGTCGAGGAACCAGGTCCGTCCGTCACAGGCGTTGGCGGTGTTCGTGCAGTCGAGCGGCGCCGTGTTGAGGGTACCGGTCAGCGACGTGAGCGTGGCCACATCTGGGTGTGCCTTGGTCGGGGCCGTCAAGGTCCCTGACTTCGGAATCACGATCAAGTCCACGCGGTCAGTGCCCTGATTAATGGTCGTAGCCGGGTCGCCGGTGTAGACGTCTGAACCCACTTGGAGGAGCATGGCCGTCCACGAGAAGGGGCCTTCGTTCGATTGCATGCCCGCGGTCGTCGTCAGGTCACTTGGAGCGGGACCGGTTTCGGTGTTCAGGTTGTGGAGTGTGAAGGTCACGTTGCCGTTTGCGTCCGTGGTGCCCCCGAGCGTTCCCTCAGGGCTTGGACCGCCACCGGGGTACTGGTTCAGGGAACTCTCCTGCCAGGTGACGCCGGCGGAGTTGGAGTAGCCAAGGTTTCCGCGCAGGGTGACCGGTGCGTTCGGGAGCGCACGACCGTTTGAACCAGTCACGTGCCACGTCAAGGTGACCGTTGCTCCGGCATCAATGTAGTTGCCGTACCAGTGGTCGTTGTTGTTGTAGTACTGATTGATGAAGTAAATCTTGCCGTTGGCGGTGTCATCAATCTGTGACCCGTGGGTGCCCGTGACTCCGGTCAGGGTTGCCACATCTGGGTTCTGCACCGTTGGGTTGTTCGGAGCGGCGGCGAAGGTGAAGGTCACCGTTGGCGCCGTTGCCTTGAGCGTCATGCCGGCGTAGAGCTTGGCGGTGACGACACACGAGGCGACGTCAGATGCGCTCAGCACGCCGGTTGAGGCGTTGATCGAGCAGTTGGTGCCCGTCACCGAGTAGGAGGGGGTTCCTGCCACGGTGCCGCCCTCAGCGAGGACGGTAATTGGGGTCCCTGCAGTGCCGGAGTGCACGGTGTTCACAATCTGGAAGGTGGAGGGAATGAAGTTGACGACCACCGCTGCTGAGGTCGCCGTTGCGTAGGCGCCGGTGCCAGGCTTGGTGGCCACCACCGAGCACGCGCTGACGGCCGTCGAGCTCAACTTGTTGGTCGAGGTGATCTTGCAACCCGTGCCGGTCACAGAGAAGGTGACCTCTCCCTTCCCGGTGCCTCCAGTCGCCGAGAGGGTCACCGTGGCGCCGACGAGGGCGCTCGAGGCCGAAGCCTTTGCCACGAGTTTCGCTTGGGGCTTACCGAGGAAGGTGAAGACCACCGCTGCGGAGTTCGCGATGAGGAACGTTCCACTCGCGGCCTTGGTGGCCACGACCGAGCACGTACCTGGTGCGGAGTCGGAGAGCTTGTTGATGGAACCCGACGTTGTGATCTTGCAGCCGGTACCGGTTGCCTTGAAGGTCACCTTGCCCGTTCCTGAACCACCGGTGTAGTTCAGCGTGATGGTTGTGCCCACAGGGGCAGACAGCACGCTGTTCGTGATGGAGATGGGGAACTGGGGCGAAGCCGCACCAGCAGTCGGCGCTAGTGAAAGCGCTCCCATCGTGGCCGTGCTGAGCACGATGGCGAGCGCCCGAGCGACGTGCGCTCGATGACGCTCTGAACGAACGGCTGCGATGACTCCCAGAGCCACCACAGCGAGAACCGTACCGATGATTGGCATGCGCCTCTCCCCCTATTTGTACTTCAGACGAGTCGCACTTTACCTCTCTCAGAGAAAAATGCAAGCGCTTTCATGACCAGCGCTCCGGTGGCCGAATGATTGAGGCGAACTCCCCCGAGTTCCGGAACGAGCGGCGTAACGCTCCAACCATGCACGCAGCGGAGCGAGACCAGAGGAGCTCCGTTTCCAACGGCAGGAGCCGTGGAGCGATGCACTGATCCCGGAACGACGCGTCGATCCGTCCCTGGCATGAACGTTGCCGAATCACAGCGTCGGCGTGGACTCCTCGCGACGTCGGAAGTCGCTCGCTAAACGAGGGCAGGAAGATCCGAGAGCAGGAGTGAACCGAGGTTCACGAATCCCTTGGCCAACTCGGCATTGGGAAGTCCCGCAACGACCGTCCGAGCTTCCTCTAAGTAGCGGTGCGCTTCGGTCACGGTTGCGGCGATGCCACTCGATTGCTCAACGAGCAGCCGCGCTGCTTCACGTTCAGCATCATTCAGCGGCTTGCCTAAGAGCGAGGTGAGTTCGGCACCCACGCCGTCCTCTTCGAGGGCGACGAGGACGGGAAGGGTGTAGATGCCTTCAGCGAGGTCTTGGCCTGCGGGCTTGCCCAACTTGCCGTCGGTTGCCGTCACATCGAGCACGTCGTCGCGGAGTTGGTACATCATCCCGAAGGAGTAGCCGAAGGTGGTGAGCGCCTCGATCTCCTCACGGGATCGACCTGCAGTGAGTGCACCAACGCGACATGCCGTCGCCATCAGCGCAGCGGTCTTGCCACCGATTGCGGTGTTGTAGTCCGCGCGGGTGCGAGCCGCTGAGAAGGCCGTGCGCACTTCCGACACCTGACCCTGGGTGAGCAGCGCCAAGGTGTTGGCGATCACGCTGGCGATCTCCGTCCCGAGGTCAGCGGCGATCGCTGCGGAGCGAGCGAGGAGGTAGTCGCCAGCCACGATCGCAATGAGGTTGCCGTAACGGGCGTTGACCGATTCCACGTTGCGGCGGATCTCCGCTTCATCCATGACGTCGTCGTGGTAGAGCGAGGCGAGGTGCACGAGTTCCACCGACACCGCACCCATGAGGTCATCCATGGTTGCTGGGCGCTCACCAGCAGTCGCCGCAGCGATGCCGAGGAGCGGACGCAGGCGCTTGCCACCAGCTTTGATGAGGTGCGTCGTGACATCGTCGAGGAATCCTTCGCCGGTTTCGACCGACGTCGACAGCAATGGCTCGAGCCGGGCGAGGTCCGCTGCTACTTGGGAGAGGCCGAGGGCATCAATCGGATTCACGTAGTCCACGATAGGGGTGGAGGCGCACCGACGAACAATTCTCAGCAGATTCATCGGTGCGAGAAATCGCGAGGGATGTTCCGAACAGCCTCCCGGTATGCTGGCGAAACAGAAAAAGGAGGCGTGATCGTGTTTGAACGATTCACCGACCGTGCACGCAGAGTTCTCGTGTTGGCACAGGAAGAAGCGCGCCTGCTCAACCACTCCTTCATCGGGACCGAGCACATCCTGCTCGGCTTGATCCACGAAGGAGAGGGCGTTGCCGCCAAGGCGCTCGAGTCGCTCGGCATCACCTTAGAAGCCGTGCGCGAGAAGGTCGAAGAGACCATTGGAATGTCGAGCAACCCACCGAGTGGGTCGCCGCCGTTCACCCCGCGGGCCAAGAAGGTCCTCGAGCTGTCGCTCCGCGAAGCACTGCAGCTCGGCCACTCCTACATCGGCACCGAGCACATGCTGCTCGGCTTGGTGCGTGAAGGTGAAGGCGTCGCCGCACAGGTGCTCGTGTCCTTAGGTGCTGACCTCGCAGCTGTTCGCAAGCAGGTCATCGACATGATGTCGGGCTACCAGGGCAAGGACGCCCCCGCACAGGGCACCCCGTCAGCCCCGAGCGATGCCACTGGTGGCTCTGCCGTCCTCGATCAGTTCGGCCGCAACCTCACGCAGCTGGCCCGTGACAAGAAGATCGACCCGCTCGTTGGACGCGAGAAGGAAATTGAGCGCGTCATGCAGGTCCTGTCGCGCCGGACGAAGAACAACCCGGTCCTCATTGGCGAGCCTGGTGTTGGCAAGACCGCCATCGTCGAAGGTCTCGCCATCAAGATCGTGGCTGGAGAAGTCCCCGAGACCCTGGCCAACAAGCAGCTCTACACCTTGGACCTCGGTTCATTGGTCGCTGGCTCTCGCTACCGCGGTGACTTCGAAGAGCGCCTGAAGAAGGTGCTCAAGGAAATCCGCACCCGCGGCGACATCATCTTGTTCATCGATGAGATCCACACGCTCGTCGGTGCCGGTGCGGCCGAAGGCGCCATCGACGCAGCGTCCATCTTGAAGCCCATGCTCGCTCGTGGAGAGCTCCAGACCATTGGTGCCACCACGCTCGACGAGTACCGCAAGTACGTGGAGAAGGACGCCGCACTCGAGCGTCGCTTCCAGCCAGTCAAGGTGGAACAGCCGACCGTCGCCCACACAATCGAGATCCTGAAGGGTCTGCGTGACCGCTACGAAGCCCACCACTCCGTCACCATCACCGATCAAGCCCTCGTGGCGGCAGCCAATATGGCCGATCGCTACATCGCCGATCGCTTCCTGCCCGACAAGGCGATTGACCTGATCGACGAAGCCGGTGCTCGTCTCCGGATCCGTCGGATGGCCACCCCTCCGGCCTACAAGAAGCTCGAAGAGGAGATCACCCGTCTCCGAGCCGACAAGGAAGTCGCCCTCGAGAAGAGTGCCTTCGAGCAGGCCAAGCGCCTGGCCGACCAAGAGCAGGAGAAGCTCGAGCAGAAGGCCGCACTCGAAGCGGAGTGGAAGGCCGAGGGCGTCGAGTTGTTCGACGTGGTCGACGAAGAGACCATCGCCGAGGTCCTCGCCACCTGGACGGGTATCCCCGTCTACCGCTTGACCGAGGAAGAGACCTCAAAGCTCTTGCGCATGGAGGACGAACTCCACAAGCGCATCGTTGGTCAAGACGATGCCGTCAAGGCGCTCTCTCGTGCCATTCGCCGGACTCGCGCTGGTCTCAAGGACCCGAAGCGCCCCTCGGGTTCGTTCATCTTCCTCGGCCCTACCGGTGTCGGAAAGACGGAGCTGGCCAAGGCACTGGCAGAGTTCTTGTTCGACGACGAGTCGGCACTCATCCAACTCGACATGAGCGAGTACATGGAGAAGCACACGGTCAGCCGCCTGGTGGGTTCGCCCCCTGGGTACGTTGGCTACGAAGAGGGTGGCCAGTTGACCGAAGCGGTGCGCCGCAAGCCCTTCTCCGTGGTGCTGTTCGACGAAGTGGAGAAGGCGCACCCTGACGTCTTCAACACCTTGCTCCAGATCTTGGAAGATGGTCGTCTGACCGACTCCCAGGGTCGGATGGTGGACTTCAAGAACACCGTGCTCATCATGACGTCCAACCTCGGTACGGCAGATCTCCGCAAGGCGAGCCTCGGATTCTCCACCTCCACCCAAGCCGTCTCGTATGAGCGAATGAAGGTGAAGGTCCACGAGGCCCTGAAGGCGCACTTCCGCCCCGAGTTCTTGAACCGCATCGACGACATCATCGTCTTCCACGAGCTCTCGAAGGACGAAGTCATCCACATCACCGACTTCCTCCTCGACCGGACCTCGGTGCAGTTGTCGCTGCAGGGTCTCGGGTTGGAGCTCACGCCTGCGGCCAAGGCGCTCATCGCCGACAAGGGCTACGACCCAGAACTCGGTGCTCGACCACTGCGTCGTGCCATCCAGCAAATGGTCGAAGACCAGTTGTCCGAGAAGCTGCTCTGGAAGGAATTCCGCGTCGGTCAGACCATCGTCATCGACGTCGAAGACGACCCTGACGGCGAGCCCGGCGACCAGCGGCTGCGCTTCGAAGCCATCGATGGCTTCGAGCCGCCAGAGCTCGAAGTTGCCGGTTCTGGGGCCTCCTCGGGCGAGTAGGCCACCGAAGCCAAGCGCACAACACCCCAGGCAGTGCCTGGGGTGTTGTCGCGTCACGGCGAGTCCGTAGGCTGCTCCTATGGCCAAGACCCCACCACCGTTCACCTGCACGGAGTGCCAGAGTCCGGCGGCGAAGTGGTCGGGACAGTGTGGGAGCTGCGGCGCGTGGAACACGCTCGTGGAGGTCACCGCAACCTCCAACCAGACCGCCACTGAAGTCACGACGTTGGCGTCGGTCTCCTTGGCCGACGGCGTTGCTCGTCCAACCGGCGTCGACGAGTTCGACCGCCTCTTCGGTGGCGGCCTCCTCCCCGGATCGGTTACCCTCCTCTACGGCGAACCAGGAGCTGGCAAGTCCACGCTGCTCTCCCAAGTGGCTATCGCTGCGGCCAGTCGGGGCACGACGGTCCTGCTCGTGGCCGCAGAAGAATCCGCGGCACAGGTGCGACTGCGAACGGAGCGCCTCGGAACGCTCCCAGACCAACTGCTCATCATCGCCACCACCTCGCTCGATGAGGCCCTCCACGCCGCTGAAGATCGCAACGCCGATCTCGTGATCGTCGATTCCATCCAAGCGGTCCGAGCCAGCGACGTCGCTGGACCCTCGGGTTCAATCAATCAGCTCCGCACTGCTGCGGAGCGTCTCGTGGCGTTGGCCAAGCACCGAGGACCAGCGGTCATCGTCGTTGGGCACGTCACCAAAGACGGCGAAGTCGCCGGACCTCGCAGCCTCGAGCACATGGTCGACACCGTGGTGGCTTTCGAAGGCGATCGCCATCAGTCACTCCGAGTCGCCCGTGCCATCAAGCACCGCTTCGGCACCACCGGCGAAGTCGGCCTCTTCGAGATGGGTTCTGCGGGACTCGCCGCCGTTGAAGACCCGGGCCGGCTCCTCCTCGACGAACACGTCTTCGAAGTTGCTGGCTCTGCACTGGCCATCGTGCTCGAGGGCCATCGCCCACTCGTGACCGAGTTGCAGACCCTGGTCGTTGATTCCCACGGCGGCAACGCCCGACGGACCGCTTCAGGGGTCGACAATGCCCGGATCACCTTGCTCCTCGCCGTCCTCGAGGCACGGTGCGGGATCAACCTGGCAGGTCTCGACGTCTTCGCATCGGTAACGGGGGGCTTGAAGGCCACCGAACCAGCAGCTGACCTCCCACTCGCGCTGGCCTTGACTGCTGCAGTCACCGAGCGGGCCATTCCCCGGGGCCTCGCGTCGTTCGGCGAAGTGGGCCTCGCAGGCGAGCTCCGCAGAGTCCGCGGCGCGGATCGCCGCATCACCGAGGCCGCTCGCCTCGGACTCTCCGGGGTCATCGTGCCGAGCTCAACGCCAGAGATCTCGGTTTCGATTCCGGTGCTGCGAGCCGCCACCCTCGATGAGGCGATCAGCCTGGCCCGTACCTTCACGCCGAACGATGCGCTGCGCCACCGATAGGGTCACGAGCACCGAGGAGAGGAGCCTCACCGTGGTCACAAGCAGAGAAGGCGTCATGGAATGGGGTGATTACGCCACCTGGTACCGCGTGACCGGCGATCTTCAGGCCGCAACCCCACTCGTCATCCTCCATGGTGGACCGGGAATGGCACACGACTACCTCGACTCGCTGACTCGCCTCGCTGACTCGGGTCGTGCCGTCATCCACTACGACCAAGTGGGCTGTGGCAAGTCCAGCCACCACCCAGATGCCGATCCATCGATGTGGACCGTCGAGCTCTTCGTCGAGGAGCTCACCCGACTGCTCGCAACGGTCGGCATCGACCAGTCCGGCTACCACCTCTTGGGTCAGAGCTGGGGCGGCATGCTCGCCGCCGAGTTCGCCGTGCTCCAACCTGGCGGGCTGCGCTCGCTCATCTTGAGCAACTCGCCGGCATCCATCCCCACCTGGACTGCCGAAGCCCGACGCCTGCGCCTCGACCTGCCAGACGAGGTGCGCGACACCCTCGATCGCCACGAGGCTGCTGGCACCATCGATGATCCGGAGTACTTGGCGGCAGCCCAGGTCTTCTACGACCGCCACGTCTGCCGAGTGGTGCCGAATCCTGAAGAGGTGCAGCGCTCCACCGAGCAGTTCACCCAAGACCCGACGGTCTACCTGACCATGAACGGTCCCACCGAGTTCCACTGCATTGGCACCATCAAGGACTGGACCATTGAAGACCGCGTCCACGCGATTTCGGTGCCGACCCTGCTCCTCACCGGTGCCTACGACGAAGCCACCGAGTTGACGAATCGGCCCTTCGCCGAGCACATTGCCGACGTGCGCTGGACCGTGTTCCCCGAGTCGAGCCACATGCCCTTCGTCGAAGAGCCCGAGGCCTACGACGACGCGGTCCTTGGATTCTTGGACGAGGTTGACCACGCTGCTCGGTGACCCCCAGCCCTGACGGAAGTCGCCCGAGAGGGGGCTGGTACAATTGGGGTCCCCCCTTCCCCGTGTAGCGACCCTGTCATGGTCCGCGGGAACGACGTCTCGAGGAGTGCTGTGTTCAAAGTTGGCGACAAAGTGGTTTACCCTCACCACGGAGCAGCAACCGTCGAGCGTCGAGAGAAGCGCCTCACCCCAACCGGTGAGAAGAAGGAGTACCTCGTCCTCCGTCTCGCCTACGACGACCTGACGCTCATGATCCCTGCGGACAACACCGAGACCGTTGGTCTGCGGGAAGTCATCAACGACGAAGAAGTCGAAGAGGTCTTCGCTGTGCTGCGCAAGAAAGAAGCGCGCATGCCAACCAACTGGTCCCGCCGCTACAAGAACCACTCTGAGAAGCTCCGCTCCGGCGACATCTACCAAGTGGCCGAAGTGGTCCGCAACCTCTCCATTCGCGACAAGGACAAGGGCCTGTCTGCTGGTGAGAAGCGCATGCTCAGCCGTGCTCGCCAAATCCTCGTGTCGGAGTTGACCTTCGCCTTGAACGTCGATGAGGCCACCGCTGAAGAGCGCCTGACCGAGGCGCTGCCGTAGTCCCATGATCTGCGCCATCGTCGTCGCTGCCGGTAGCGGCACGCGATTTGGCGGCCGGAAACAGTTCATCGAGGTCGCTGGACGCTCCGTCGTCGCCTGGTCCATCGCTGCCTGTCGTTCGGTCGCTTCCCAAGTCGTCGTGGTCGTGCCCGCCGACATCGCCCCAGAGGACCTCCCCGCCGACCTCCAAGCTGATGTCGTGGTGGTGGGAGGAGCCACCCGAGCCGATTCGGTCCGTGCCGGCCTCGCGAGCATCCACCCGCATGCAACCTGCATTGTCGTCCACGACGCGGCCCGCCCCGTGGCCGGTCCCGCGCTCTTCCAGGCCGTGACCGAAGCCATCGCTCAAGGGGCGGCGGCCGCGATCTGCGCCACCGAAGTCACCGACACCGTCAAGGTGGTTGCGAGGCGCGATGGTCGTTCCATTGTCGTGGACACGCTCGATCGCTCGAGCTTGGTGGCCGTGCAGACCCCCCAGGCCTTCACACCCGAGATCCTCCGTGCTGCCCACGCCAGTGGTGGCGACGCCACCGACGATGCCGGCCTCGTCGAAGCACTTGGCGAAACGGTCGTCGTGGTGCCCGGCTCGCCGAGCAACGTGAAGATCACCAATGCGAGCGACCTCGACCTGATTCGTGCGAGCCTGTCGTGATGCGCATCGGCCACGGTTTCGATCTCCATCGGGTGAGCGATGACCCGGAGCGCCAGCTCGTGCTCGGCGGCGTGACGATTGCAGGAGCCCCCGGGCTCATCGGCCACAGCGACGCGGACGTGGTCACCCACGCCCTCTGCGATGCCCTCCTCGGCGCTGCGGGTCTCGGCGACATCGGCGTGCACTTCCCCGACACCGACCCCACCTGGGCGGGTGCTGACTCACTGGCCCTCCTCGCCCACGTCGTGTCGCTCGTCCACGCAGAAGGCTGGACCATTGCCAACGGCGACATCACGGTCATCGCCGAAGCGCCCAAACTCGCCCCGCATCGCCTGGCCATGCAGGAGCGCCTCCGTGCGGTCACCCGTGCACCCATCAGCGTCAAAGCCACCACCATGGAACGACTCGGCCCCATTGGCGAAGGACTCGCCCTCGCCGCCGAAGCCGTCGCCCTGCTCGAAGGAGATCCATCATGAGCCGTCCACCACAACGCGGACCGAGGACCCCGAAGCCCACGAGCTCGTCCAAGCGCGGTGGCCAAGCCGTGCGCGCTCGTCAAGCGGCCGCAGCCCGGGGCGAGCGACGCCCGGCTCGCAGTCGTGACGACGGTCTCGGCGGCGACCAGGTCGAGGGTCGCCGTGCCGTGCGCGAGCTGCTGGCCGCTGGGTCCCGCACCGTCCAGCGGGTCCTCATCGCCTCAGGACAAGACCCCTCCGAGCAACTCGACGAAATCGAAATCCTCTGCCAGGGCGCCCGGGTGCCGCTGGAACTCGTCTCACGGGCCCGCCTCGAGTCCTTGGCCCGCACCGACTCCAGCCAGGGCGTGTTGGCCCTCACGCGACCGATCGACCCGGTAGATCTCGACGACCTCGTCTACGACGTCCCCGGAGGGCTGTCACCGTTCCTCCTCGTCGGAGCCGGCATCACCGACCCTCGGAACTTAGGGGCACTCCTCCGCAGTGCCGAGTGCGCCGGGGTGAACGGCATCGTGCTGCCCCGCCACCGCTCTGCTCGCCTGTCGCCAACCGTGGCCAAGACCGCAGCTGGGGCCATTGAGCACCTCAGGTTTGCCACGGTGCCGGGCATTCCCGCAGGGCTCGAGCGCTTGTCGAAGCTCGGGGTTATGACCATTGGCATGGCCGGTGAAGCCAAGCGGAGCCTCTTCGACCTCGACCTCGGGAACACTCCAATCGCCCTCGTGCTCGGCGAAGAAGAGCGTGGCCTCGCCCCGCTCGTGCGTCGGCGCTGCGACGAGTTGGTCTCCATCCCCCAGTTCGGCGAGGTCGAGTCGCTCAACGTCTCGGTTGCTGGTGCGGTGGCGATGTACGAGGTGACTCGCCAGCGGATCGCGGCGAACCGCTGAGGGCAGCACCACGCCACGCTCAACGTGGTGGTTGGCGCTCGATGCACCTCACCACTGGTGCGGGAGTTGGAGTCGCCGTCCACTGGCCTCAGCGATGCCTGGATCGAGGTAGGCGTTGACCAGTTGGAGTTCGTGGTTGGCCCGCTCAAACGTGGTCCAATCAACGGCCAGCGTCCACCGCTGGGCGAATTCGAGGACGGAGATGAGGGACTCACCTCGACCAACTCCTCGTGAGAATCCGGCCAACGCCGCTAGGTAGTCGTTGCGGTAGACGGTAGGAATCGTAATGCGAGCCTCTCCAGCACCGGAGAGCTCAGCGTTCGCCGTGAGCCGGGCAATGCGTCCATTGCCGTCGTCGAAGGGATGACACTCGGTGATAAGCGCCATCATCGCTACCGCACGGGCGAAGGCGTCGGTCAACTGGTCAACGACGTCGAATCCCGTGATCAAGGTGCCCTCGACGAGTTCCGGCGTCACGAACTCGTAGCCTCCGGCGAAATTCCGACGGTCCTTGAGGCGTCCCGGTCGAAGTTCTGGGCGTGCTGCCATCAACGTGCGGTGGCGACTCATCAGCACGTCGATGAGCGCTCGTCCAGATCGAGGACGAAGGCTCCGATCAACGGGGTCTGCAGCGAGACGGAACGTCGCCGAAACGTCATGAGCATCCTGAGGTCGTTCAACCGGAACCACCTCGTCGATGGCAATGCGCCGTGCCTCATCAACGCCGAACTCTGTGCCTTCGATGAAGTTCGAGAAGTAGGCCTCGAAGAAGGGTTGCCACGCGAAGTGGCTCCCGACCTCATGGAGTGGTCGTGGCTGCGGAGCCCGATCTCGGAGCACCGCAACCAGACCCTCGAGGAGGCTGATCCGCTGGTGGTCGTAGGGAGCACCGTCGAGGCGAGCGAGGAGCCGGCGGGACTGGGGATCGGGGCGTCCGACACTGAAGGAGCCGAGCAGGGCAACGAGCTGGTGGCGGACGAGGTCAACGGCTCGCGGATCGAACTCGGACCCAAGATCGTCGAGTTCTTCGAGTACCCGACGCAGCGCACCAGGTCCACCTTGCCGTGCCAGCGCATCAATTCGATCCTCGACGGCGCGGGTCCCTGCGCGCTCGACCGACGGCCTCCCGCGAAGCGTGATGTTCTCCACGAGACAGCGCGCAGGTCCCGAGAGGAAGAGGCGCTCTGGCATCTCCATATCGCCGGGGAGCCTTCCCGGTCCGTCAACGGCGACGATGGAGACTCCAGGGAGTGAGAGTCGGGCCCTTCTCCCAGAGCCCCCTCTACTGA
>Ga0208614_1000504_pt1 | contig 11746 bp, 29 predicted proteins | sample CryBogCBE23Jun09_FD_184554 | JGI IMG/M metagenome (GOLD analysis project Ga0208614, IMG submission 184554) | Freshwater microbial communities from Crystal Bog, Wisconsin, USA - CBE23Jun09 (SPAdes) | ecosystem: Environmental > Aquatic > Freshwater > Lake | place: Crystal Bog, Wisconsin, USA...
GTTGCCGTTCAATCAGAAGCAGTAGCAGCTTAATAGTTTTATGTCACCGCAGGCTTGTCGTGAGACACCCGTAAGCCGGTGACACCCCTCATTTTAAGGAAAATATTATGAAGAATGAAGATTTATTATTATTATTGAATAATCCAGAGCTTTCAAAAGCCATCATCAATGTACTTTCAGAGAAATCTTCTGCCGAGATTAAAAATCCAGGCTTGGAAAAAGTTATATTTGGTGAAACTAATTTGTTTGGGGATTACATCAAACCCGTAGTGCCAGCTGTCACCGACTTGCGTGACAAAGGCCACAAAGCAGCATCAAATTTTGCTAAAGATTATGTGTTTACTGTTGGCAAGAAATTCGTGGTCTGGTTTACTGGCCACGAAAGCACGATTCGCCAAGCTTTGGAACGAGTCGGCTACAAAACGAGTATTAATACCTTATCAAAAGGCAAGAAATACGAAATCAAAATCCTTGCTGAAATTCCTGCTAAAAAGAAATCGGCTTAAATGCAATAATGGTATAAATAGGTGTAGGCCACGGAATGGGGATTCCTGCCTACTCTAACATCTCGGAAGGATGCCAGCATGACTATTTATTCTAAGTTCAATCAATCAATGTCTGAAATATTTGGGATAGAATGTAATCCAAATATTGAAGAATTCAAGATTCAATCTTTACGACCAAAACTAACGCAAGAATATCTCCATAAGATATTTGAATATCGTGATGGTCATTTATACCATAAAACTATTAAAAACCCCGGCGTTAGCATCGGTTCTAAAGCTGGTGGCATTGACAAGGGGTATTATTATATCAAAGTTGATACCATCAAGTATTCTGCACACCGCTTGATATTTTTGTATCATCATGGTTATTTACCCAAATTTATTGACCATATTGATAATGATAGGTTGAATAACAGAATTGAAAATCTAAGACCAGCAACAAGAGCACAGAATAACCAAAATGCTAAAATAAGAAAAGATAATACATCAGGTATTAAGGGTGTCAGTTGGCATAAAAGAGTTAAGAAATGGGTAGCGTTGTGTCAAACTAATGGTAAACAAAAGCATTTAGGATCATTTGATACGATAGAAGAAGCCGAAAAAGTAGTTAAAGAATTTCGTGAAAAACAACATAAGGAATTTACTAATCATGGATAGAAAAAATGACAGGTTTGATTTTGAGCAGCAAATAACCAAGTGTTGGTTTGTTGTTGATGATTTAAAAGAACTTGATGAAATGTTATTTGAAGATTGTATAAAGTTTGATAAAGATAATGTATCAAACCACATTCTTGGTATTGCCAACGCATATGATGTAAAATTCAGTAAACTTTGGAATTTGTTTGAAACTGTTTATATGGATACTGTCCGTGAAAATAAAATGCTCAATGAAGAATGTGCTGCATTGCGTGAGCAGTTATCGGAAGCCGAAGGTAAACCATCATTGTTTGGTGTAAAAGTAAAGGATAAAAAGAAATGAACTCAAGGCGCAAATTTCTACAAGGGTTTGGTATAGCTGGTGCTGTTGCGGTTGGCATGGTAACAGCAACAAAGGTTCAATTTGAGAATAATTCTGATATTAATCCTGAAATAATGAAAGAATTGGAAGAAAGCAATATGTCTGGATGCGTCACGATTTGTTCCAATTATAATGATATTAGACCAGAAGCTAGTTTGAAGGTTGGCCGTGATGGTATAATGTATATTAAAGAAAATGACCAATGGAGAAAAGTATAATGAAAAGCAATGATTTTATCGTAGGCGCACTTGCTATTATTGGTGCAGCAGCCATTATAATTGCTATATCATTTCTGTTGGCATGGCCTGTAATGACTTTATGGAATGTATGTTTGGTTGATGCCGTGAGTGGTGTGCATGAGATTACATGGATGCAGGCATGGGGTATTGGTGCCTTATGTTCTATTCTATTCAAATCACAGATTACTACAAAGGAAAGTAAATGAAATATATTGCTAAACCGTCATTGTTTAATAACAAAGGCATGAAAGAGTTTGATGATGCTCGGGAAGCCGTCCTATACCTTAACCAGGTGCTCTCCGACAATGATGTGAATCCTGAGTTGGACTATGTGTTTATTGCACCTAAGGCGTCTCCTAAGCAGTTGAAACACGCTATTGGGGAGTATGTGGGCATTGGTAAACTCCTATGTGTTGCTTAGGAACAACAGAGCCTCATGTATTTCTTGACACCTTCCGTGGTACCTGTATAATGGTTTATATTAATTAGGAGAATGTATGGATACTATTTCAAAGCAAGATATTATGTTAATGTTAAGTTGCAAAGGTTTCGCATCGGATACTTTAGTTAAAATGTCCGATGAAGAATTGGATAATTTGTATATTGAATATATTGTATTGGCGGAAGATTATGTTTAATTTTATTGCAGGTTGTGTTTTAGGTTTCTTTGTTGCTACCATGGGATTTACTGGCATTGCTCAGGCTCTCGACAAAGTTGTTGATACTGCTAAAACAGTTTCAGTTAAAGTGGATACCGGCAAATGAGATATTACCGAGTTTACGGCAAAACCTTTGATAGCATTGAAACTGCGGTGCGATATATGGAACTATTGAAGGTGTCCAATGCGTTACAAGCAGCAAGGTTAGATTATTTGGATGCTGCCGTAGAGAAGTCGGATTGTTCCGAAGCAAAAGAAGTTATCAAATATATTATGGAGAAGCAAAGTGAAAAGTAAATTGATGTTTGCAGTATTGCTATTAGCAGGATGCTCATCAGTACCTAAACTGGCAGAATGGGAAGGACCCAAGGCCATGGATCGTATGGATGTTGTGAAAGGCAATAAAGATTGTGTGGATGCTGGCATGCGTCCTAATGTTGAGTATGTTGTCAAGCGCACCGATTCTGGTAAAGTCTTGGTGCCAATCAATGTGCATTGTGAACCGTATTATGAGAAAGGCTTCTTGGGATATCCTGGAAAACAATAATCATGGAATTATTTGATAATCTGGCTTCAATTGGTTTGACTGCTAAAGTATTGCAGTTCATTATCATTGGTGGTATTGCCATCTTTCTAATTGGTATGTTCTGGCGTTACATTGTGATTGGCGCAGGTATTCTATTTTGCGTTGTGGTATTTGCCATGCCAAGCAAGCAGGATAAACCGCTTGAGGTAAAAGCTCCACAAGTTGAAAAGGTGTCACCTGAGGTGCAAGAAGTTGAACCTGCTCCGCCTGTTGTTGAGGTAAAGCCTGAGGTACGAGAAGAAACAAAACTTGAAGCTGATGAGCGTATGTTCTTAGAAGATTGTAGATTGCATAGTGGTTATACTTCCGCACAATGTAAGGCTCTATGGGAAGACCAGAAAGATGAGATTGAGAAGTCCAGCTGGAGATACAAACACAATAAGAATTACAAAGCATACATGAAAAAGGTGAAGTATGGAGCATGATGATACAATGCTAGAAGCGGTCACCGAAGATATTGATAATGCTTTATTGAAGTGGATGACCACATATGAAATGCCAGCTCTAAATCTGACTGCTGTTATTCTGGCACGCTTGACATGGTTGGCCAGGATGGGTAATTACCGTGAAGATTTAATTGAATTATTAAAAACACCAGAAAGTATTTTGGAACAAGAAGAAGATTATAAGGATATATTTCATTGAAAATTGTAATTAATACCTGTCACGGTGGTTTTAGTTTATCTGAAAAGGCACAAAAATTATTCTGCCAATATTCCATGATTGAATGGAAAGATTGGCAAGAAGATTGGTCTTATTACGATATTGAACGCAATAATCAATATTTGGTTCGTGTTGTGGAAGAATTGGCTGATGATGCCAATGGTAGATTTGCAGAGTTAAAAGTAGTAGATATTCCCGATGAAGTGGAATGGCAGCTTGAAGAATATGATGGAAAAGAATGGATAGCAGAAAAACATAGAACATGGAGATAGTTTGGTATAAATAGGTGTAGGCCACGGAATGGGGATTCCTGCCTACTCTAACATAGAAGGACTATGCCAGCATGAATATTTATTGTGTTTATTTAACCATATATTATGGTCACAAACTTCCAATGTTTTATATAGGTTCTTCTACCATCAAAAAAGTAGAAAATGGTTATCGTGGTTCTGTTCAATCAAAAAAGTATGAAGTTATATGGAAACAAGAATTAAAACAAAATCCATGGTTGTTCAAAACAAAAATTGTATCTGTTCACGATTCTGATGAAATGGCAAGAAATAAAGAATTATCTTTACAAAAGCAGTTAAATGTAGTAAAATCACCAATGTATATAAATGAATCCTATGCTCAAGTCAATGGTTATTTTGGTAGAATTCTTAAAGGTAAAAATAGTCCACGTTATGAAGTAAAACATACTGATGAAACAAAAAAGAAAATTAGTGATAAACACCATTGTGTTATAGGATCAAATAACCCAAGAGCAAGGCGCATACAAGCAATATCGCCAAGTGGTGAGGTTTTCCATATATATGGAGAACTTAAAAAGTGGTGTAAGGAACAAGGTTTAGGATATAGTACCGTTCATATTATATTATCAACTAACAAAACATTTGTTGGTTCAACAAACGGATGGAAATTTAATTATTTGGATTAATTATGAAGATTGCATTGGCCAGTGACGTCCACACAGAATTTGGGGACATTTTTCTTAAAAATGAAGAAAATGCGGAGGTTCTTATTCTATCTGGTGATATTTGTACCGTTAAAGTATTCAAACATAAACCAAAAGAGCGAGCTTTAGTTAAAGACTTTTTTAAAAGGTGTGCATTTCAATTCCCACATGTCGTTTATGTTCTCGGAAATCATGAATCCTATGACTATGATATTGCTAAAACCTATAACACGTTAAAAGCTGAGTTGGCTGATTTACCCAATATTCATTTACTTGAAAAAGAAACTTGGGAGTATAAAGATATTACTTTTGTTGGTGGTACACTATGGACTGATATGAATAAGTCTGATTCCTTGACTATGTGGCAGTGTGGCCAGCGTATGAATGACTTTCAGTTAATTAAGAATAGTAATCGTATGACACACCATAAGAATATGATTTATGCCAAGAATCCAGATGGTTCTGGTATGTATTTAAAAGATGCTGAAGGTAATTTGGTAATTGAACGTATCGACCATTATGAAAAATCTTCACGGTGGTCAGTAGAAGATTCTGTGGAAGACCACAAGAAAATGTTCGACTATATAAAGATTGCTACTGCTGATTATGGTGGAACACCTAGAAAGTTTGTAGTGGTAACGCACCATGCACCATCAGCGTTGAGTATTGCTGAGTGTTATAAACATGATACATTGATGAATGGTGCATTTCATTCCGATTTGACTGATTTCATTTTAGATAGGCCACAGATTAAATTGTGGACTCACGGTCATATGCACAATGTATCAGATTATATGATGGGTGAAACTAGGGTTGTTTGTAATCCACGTGGTTATATTGGCCATGAACAGAGAGCCAATAATTTTGAATTGAAATATTTGGAGATTTAATGTTTGATTTAATTTGTGCTCTTGCCATTGGTATGGTACTTGGTTTTCTTTTAAAGAAAGAACAAAAGCCACCTATCGTGGATACTTTGACGAATCAAGTAGAACACTATGAGAAAGAATTGAAGTATTACAAAGACCTATGTAAATGGCATGTTGAGCAAAAGGAAAAGAAATGAGATTTACTTCAGAAAGCGTAATGCACGACATTGAAGTTGCCTTAACTCAGCGTAAAGAAATGGAATGGAGCAATACAGACCAATTACTTCTCAAAGCACAGCTTCATATTGCTAGTTTACAAAGACAGCTAGACCATAAAACCTAACAGATGAGGAAATAACTCAAATTGTTAGCGAAAAACTTGAAACTTGGAATACTAAAGAAGCAATGATTGATTTTGCTAGAGCAATACTAAGAAAGGCACAAGAGAAATGAATTGGATACTTGTAATTTACATTTATGCTGGAGTATTGGCTAATGGCGATAGTGTGGCTATTACAAACATACCAAACTTTGCTACTAAACAAGATTGTATTCAAGCTGGCGAAGATGCAAAAGGACTGACACAAGGAAGTGCAAAAGTTTATAGATTTGTTTGTTTAAAAAAGGCACAAGAGAAATGAAAATCTACATGAATGGTTACCCAAACCATTGGCTCTCACCTTATACCATTATTGACTATGTGTTCTTTTGGACAGATTGGTCTAAGTGTTCACGCAACAAATCAATCATCGATGATAAAGATTGGGTTGACCATCCTGCATGGGTAGAGAAAGCGGTTAAAGTATTAAATCCATTCTGTGAAGCCTTAAAAAAGATTCGTCAAGTAATCCAACCACAAATTCGTTATGTAAAGATTGACCGATGGGATAGCTGGAGTGCAGACTACACACTATCTTTAATTATTCTTCCTGTTATGAAGCAGTTAAAAGAAACTAAGCATGGCGCCCCATTCGTTGATGATGAAGATGTGCCGGAAGAATTAAGAAGCACTAATGCTGAACCAAAAGAAAATGAATGGGATACCGATTCAAATCATTTTAAGCGGTGGGATTATATTATGGATGAAGTTATTTGGGCACTAGAACAGCACACCAAAGATGATGATGAATCTCAATTTTTTGACCATTCTGCTTATAAAGATAATAATCACAAAGAATGGTTGGACGATTTAACTAAAGGTGTCAGTAAGGTTAAAGTTGACCAAGAAGGACTAAAAGCACATCAAGAACGAAAACTAAATGGTTTCAGATTGATGGGAAAATACTGGACTGGATTTTGGGATTAAATATGTTATCATACTATTACCTATACCAAGCCAAGCAGCGGCTAGCCAATGCTATCAAGACCATTGAGATGATGGGTGGTGAGAATGATTGCCAACCTATGCTACTAGGTCAACGAGATATGCTTGAGTTAGAAGTTCAATATTACCGAGAGCAATCTGATAAGTTTACCATTATTCTATTGACTTTCTTTGTTGCTATTGGTATAATGTTAGTATTACACTCTAAAGGATTATTACATGGTTACTAAACTACTTAATTGGATTAAAGAACATTACACAACAGGATTGATTATCCTGGTTGCAGTGGTCGCATCACTACTCTATAGCACCTATAACTCATTGAAGAATCCTCCAGACCTGGAGAACTTCAAAGGTTCTATTAGCAACCATTTGGTGTGGAGTATTCAGAAAGAATGTTACTATGTGCGTCCATACAGCAGTAGCACCGTCTATTTAATCCGAGTACCTGATTGTGATAAGGAAAGCAAATGAAACCGCATAAAGATTTTAAATTATCTAAAACCAGTAAGCGTGCTCTTGCAGTGCTACCAAGCGCTCAGCGTGGCCATTGGAAAGGTATGCTGATACAAGCAGAGATTGCTGAAAAGAATGCCAAATTGGCAAAAGTTCGTGAACCAAAAGGAGAAGCATAATGTCGTTATTCATTGCTGTAAATGATGTAGAAAAAAATTGTGAAGTAATTATTAATCTAGATACTGTAATGGAAATTGCTCCATTGAGAACTGGTGGTTGCGAGATTAGTTTTCCTGATTCTGCAGCAGTTAGCGGTAAGCGTATTATGAAAGTGACCGATTCTTATTCACTATTCAAGCAGATGGCCATCACACCAGTATCCGCTGATGATATTGCTAAGATTAACGGACGCACTAGCACCAAGAAAGAGAAAGCTCCTATTGGTGACATTATGATGGATATTCCAAAGCTATGAGCAAGTTCAAACTTATCGTTGAAGATGACGCTATGCCATTTGGTGTAGTCTCCAAGATTCGCCATGAGTTTGAAGCAGAGGAGTTGTGGCCTATTCTTGTCAATATGACTAAATTCTTACAATCCTCCGGATACCTGGACGCTCAGAAGCGTTTGAGTTTTGAGCGGGTAGTGGACTTAGGATTTGATGAGGATGACGACCTGGACAACATTGAGCAGTTCTTTGGTAAGCTTCGGGAGCATGCTCAGGAGCTGGATAGAGATGTTCAGAATGGCCACTCTGAGTATTACTACGATACCGAACGGAATAAATAATAAGGTAAGATTAACCTCACCTTAGGAATTTCATGTTTATCCTCGTAATTGACCCTAGCGGTCTCACTCTTGATTGGTGCCTCCGTTGTATTGCAGCAGGTCATACCGTCAAACTCTATACCAAAGGTTCCCGTGCATCCCATATTGGCCAAGGTCTGGTTGATAAGATTACCAATTGGAAACAGTATGTTAAGATTGCTGACCTAATCTTCTCAGCAGATAATCTAGAGTTCATGGATGACATTCAGAAGTTAATTGATGAAGGTTATCCGGTGTTCGGACCAGGTAAGAAAGCCGCCAAGCTGGAACTTGACCGCATGTATGGCCAGAATGTTATCAAAGCATTCAAAGGTCCAATTATTCCTTCCCACGAATTTAAGAACTATGATGCTGCAATCAAGTTCGTTAAAGATAATCCTAAGCGTTACGTTTGCAAGCCTTGCGGTGAAGAAGAAGATAAAACATTATCTTATGTTGCTAAAGATGAGGCAGACCTTATTGGCTTCCTAACCAAGCGCAAAGAGAAATCCAAGCAAGCTCCCTATTTTATTCTCCAAGAATTCAAAGCTGGTACAGAAATTGCTGTGACTGGTATATTCGGTCCTGGTGGCTGGATGGATTTCTGGTGCGAAGGTTGGGAATTCAAAAAGCAAATGAATGGTGACCTTGGTGTAAACACAGGAGAAATGGGAACAGTCACCCGTTACACTAAAGAATCCAAGATTGCTGATATTCTCATGAAGCCAATGGCAGAAGAATTGCATCGCATTGGATATGTTGGTATGCTTGACATGAACTGTATTATTGATGAAAAAGATGGTACGCCATGGCCAATGGAATGGACTGCACGACCAGGTTATCCAATGTGGAACATCATGCAACCGCTAATGAAGAATGAAGACCCAGCTGAGTGGATGCTGGACTGTATCAAAGGCAAGAACACATTAGAAGTTGAATATGAGACTTGTGTTGGTGTTGTAATGGCTAACGCAGACTTTCCATTCAACAAGCGTGAAGAAGAAGAATACTTGGACTTTCCGGTATTGACTGATGATATTCCATATAAGAACTTGCATCCATGCGAAATGAAATTGTCCAAGACTGTTAAGATGATTGACGGTGAACTCTGTGAAAATATTCCAGAACTTGGTACCGCTGGTTCTTATATTGTGGTGCTCACGGGTACTGGTAAATCAATCAGCGAAGCCAAAGATATGGCATACAAGCACGTTAAGATGGTTAAACTTGGTAATGATCCACAGTACCGTACCGATATCGGTGAGCGCTGTGAAAAAGGTTTACAGAAATTGAAAAAACATGGGTATTGTACCGATTGGAAGTATTGACATTTGATTTGTTTTATGTTATAATGGATGTATTATGAATATCTTTTACCTTGACCGTGACACCCGTAAGTGTGCCGAAATGCACGTTGATAAACATTGCGTGAAGCTAATCCTCGAATATGCTCAGCTCCTTTCTACCGCACATCGTGTGCTTGACGGCGTTCTTACTGATGGTGTATCTCAGTCTGGTCGCAAACGGAAGTACTACGTTCTCAATGATGAGCGTGAGCAAGTGCTTTATTCCGCTACTCACCTTAATCATCCTTCTGCAGTTTGGGTAAGACACTCTGCTGCAAACTATATGTGGCTAGCCGAACTGCTTGAAGAATTGTGTATTGAATACTCTTATCGTTATGGTAAGATTCATAAAGTTGAATCAAGTGGCCTAATGCAAGCGCTCAAGAATACTTTCCCAAAAAATATTCCAGACAAACCATTTACCGAACCTACACCTGCTATGCCTGATGAGTGTAAAGTGCCTGGTGATTCTATTCAATCCTATCGCAACTACTATGCAATGAATAAGACGCATTTGGCCAGCTGGAAAGGTAAAATAAATAGTAGGAATAGACCACAATGGTTTAATGAAATGATAATGCAAAAACTACATGATACTAACCAAGAATTAGGATTGACTTATTAATGCCCACCTACACATTCATTAATACAGAAACGAATGAAATTGAGGAGCACCGCATGTCGTATACGGTGCTTGACCAATTCAAGTTAGACAATCCCAATTTAGAACAACACATCTTTGCTGAGAACTTACCTGTTTTCGGTGATGGCATGCGTATGAGTGTGCCGGGTATGGGACAACCTGATGCACGATTTGAAAGAGAAATCATTGGTCGTATCAAGGAAAAAGTTCCAAACAATACACTCAAAGCTGGCCACAAAACAAAGATGCCAAGAGAATGGTAATCAATCCTATTTCATCAATCATCTATTACGAAGGAGTATCGCCAACGGACACCAAAGTTAATCCCGTAGAAAAAATTCCTAAAACAAATAATAACAATAGGAGATTTAATGAGCAACAAAAAGGATATGACAAAACGCCAGCGGTTGTATTACGAATATCAAAACAAGGACAGAGTTAAAGAGCAACTGCAAGAGATTGCTAAGGCAGAAAAAGAACTAGATAAATCAGAGATACATAGACCATATAATCCCCACGAAAACTCATACTATACATGATATACTTAATTTACATACTACTCGTACCCGTATCTTTATTGTTGACATTGCTTGCCGTCATCTTGGCTCCCGTGTTACCATTATTTGCTAAAGACGGATGGTTACCTTCATGGTTATCATGGTTTCAAACTCCAGATAACTGGTTATATGGTGATGATACCTTCATGTCATTGCATACACGGAATTATTGGAGCATGGTGCAGTGGCTCTGGAGAAATCCTTGTTACAGTTTTGCTTTGAAATACATTGATGGTGCCGCACCAGCAATTTATAGTGGGGATAATACGATTAAAGATAATGCTGGTGCTAAAGAAGGATGGTTGTTTGTGGTCGCTGGAGGATTATTTCAGTTTACCTATGTAAAGCAAATATTCAATACGCAGCGGTGCATTTATATTAATTTAGGATGGAACATTAGAGCATTGGTTGATCCTAATGTTAATCCCAAACCTAATCCATATCAAGCCACTTTTGTTTTTTCTCCGAGAATTTCAGGCTTCTACTAATTTAAAAAATACATTATGTTTAATTATTGTCCTCCCAAGCCCCTGGCTGATTTGAAATCTGAAACCTCCAGCGATGGCACAAGGTTCTACACATTAGAAGATGGTACCCGGCTCCCATCAGTTACAACTGTCCTTGGGGCAATGAAGAAAGACGCTATCATGGCATGGCGTAAACGGGTTGGTGCGGCTACAGCAAATGCAATATCAAAGAAGGCCACGGGTCGTGGTACTAATGTTCATTCATTATGTGAGCAATACTTGAACAATGAGGTGATTGACCATAAGAACACTATGCCTGATGCACTGGATATGTTCTACTCTCTCAAGCCATTCCTTTCTAAAATAAATAACATACATTATCAAGAATGTGCTTTGTGGTCTAAAAAGTTAGGGCTAGCCGGTCGTGTTGATGTGATTGCTGAATATGAAGGTGAACTCTCAGTAATTGATTTCAAAACATCAGCAAGGATTAAAACGAAAGACCAGATTGAAGATTATTATTGGCAATGTTGTGCGTACAGTTTGATGTACGAAGAACTGATTGGTAAACCTATTAATAATCTAGTCATCATAATGGCAGTAGAGAATAACGTACCATTAGTATTCAAAGAGAAAACAGAAGACCATATT
>Ga0208614_1000505_pt1 | contig 11733 bp, 5 predicted proteins | sample CryBogCBE23Jun09_FD_184554 | JGI IMG/M metagenome (GOLD analysis project Ga0208614, IMG submission 184554) | Freshwater microbial communities from Crystal Bog, Wisconsin, USA - CBE23Jun09 (SPAdes) | ecosystem: Environmental > Aquatic > Freshwater > Lake | place: Crystal Bog, Wisconsin, USA...
CCCCTTCCCCTCCGCTTCCAGCCTTTGCTTTTTTTCAGCAAAGAGCCATAAAACCCGCTTATATACCCAGTTCAGCCTCAAAATCAGGTGTTCCTTTCTTGCTCCGGTCAGTCTGATCGGTTAGGATTTGGCGGAAAGTATCACCTCTCAAGAAGGATTTTCTATGATAAGCACAAGTGATTTAATTAAAACCGTTGCTGAGACCGTCTTTGCTGTGAACGGAGTGAAAACAGCGGAAGCTTCCAGGCAAAGCTTTGAAAAAGGCAAGCTTGCTGTCGAAGGGGTTTTATCAGCCATCCAACAGGGACTGGCAAAAGGCGAATCCATCCGTCTTGTGGGTTTTGGCTCGTTGACCGTGAAATCCGTTCCTGAACGACAAGGAGTCAATCCCCGAACAGGCAAGCCTATGACGATCAAAGCAACCAAAAGGATTCGCTTTAGCGCCGGCAAGATGCTCAAAGAGGCTGTGAACGGAGTTGAGCCCTCTATCCCCATCCCTGCACAAGAACACAAGCCCAATCAAAAGAAGCCAGCCCAAACAACAGCTTCAACCCCAAAGAAGAAATAATGGATTTTATACCTATGCTTGGAACAGCCCCCGGCGGTTGTCTCAACCCTTTCCTTCCTACCGCAAGTCTTTAAGATTTGGCGAACCCAATCAACAAAAGATATTTCCTTAGGGATGTAGAGTCTGTATTCCTTGGGACTTCTGCTCTGGGGACTCTATGCCTTGATGATTGAATCCTGGCCGCTTCTGATGACAGAAATCATCACAGGGGTTATGACTGGTTATATTTTGATGATCAAGCTTAAGGGTTTCAAAGACGAACAGCTTGATAGGAAAAGAAACTGATATCTGTGGTTTACCTAAAGACTCAAAATGGTTTTTGGTTTTTTAATCTCTCTATGGCAGTTCCTATGCTTATTTTAAAAATCCTAATCTCAATCCAGTTTCCTGTATTTCCTTGCCGAGAAATCTCTTCGATCATTCAGGGTGTTGGGTATGAGTTATTTCTGTTCTTGCCATCCTCTCACTTATCCACAACAAAGTGATCATACTTTCGTTTTCTTTTTGCTTAGTTTTTAACATTTTCAATGTTTTAAGTATTTTAGGGGGGCTCTGAGACCTTATGCGGATTAGAGTCGGAACGGTTAACTATTACCTTTTCAGGGTTAACTATTACCTTTTCAGGGTTAACTATTACCTTTTCAGGGTTAACTATTACTTGATTTTTTAGGTAATATGTGAATAATTTTTCTAAATTCAAAATTATTCATTGGGTTTATTGAGATTGTCACGTAAGACCAGAAAAAAGCAAAAAGGCGGGAATGAATTAGTCATTCAGCACAATCATTTGATTGAAGCCAAATATCATCTGACATTGCAGGAAAAAAGGCTTGTGGTGTTGATGTCGTCAAGAATCAAAAAGGAAGATAAGGAATTTCAAACTTATACTTTTTCAATTCAAGAACTTTCTAATTTTCTAGAGCTTAATAATAGAAATATTTACAAAGAAATTGATGCCGTTGTTTCTAAACTTTTTACCAGAGTTTTAATCATTAGAAATGAAATTGAGAACTCAACCACAAAAATATCGTGGTTAACTTATGCCAAATATTGGCACGGCCAAGGATTAATACAGTTAACCTTTAACCAAAAACTCAAACCTTATCTTTTAGATATAAAAGAACGATTTACTCAAATAAATATTGGAGATTTAATTGGTTTAAAGAGTGTATATGCAATGAGAATCTTGGAACTGCTCAAACAATATGAATCGATAGGCAACAGAAAAATCGAACTGAATGATTTACGTGAATATTGTGGTATTTCACAGGATCAATATTGTTTATATGCCAATTTTAAAAGGAAGGTTCTCGAAATATCCAAGAGGGAAATCAACGAAAAAACTGACCTGTTGATCGACTACAAAGAAATCAAAACTTCTCGCAAAGTGACTGCGATTCAATTTTCAATCAAGCTCAATCCAAATTATGGCAAGACTCATTTTGAAAAAGGCCAAGCTGAAAAAGCAGAGCTCATCACTAAAGAGCTACGATCAAAAAACGTTTTGGTTGACGAGCTGATGGAATATGGATTTTCAAAGATAGCAGCGAATAGAATTCTCAAGAACAACCAAGAAAGCAATGTGGCTAATGCCATTAAGGCAGTTGATCTTCAGGTTCAAAAGGGAAAAGCAAAGAATCCCAAGGCTATGTTAGAAACAGCGATTAAAGAAGGCTGGCATCCGGAGAAATACCGAGATAAACCCCCTAAGAAGGCTTGTTAAAAACAATTTGTATCCATGACTTTTTTTGAGCTTTAGATTGATTTAATTCAAGGCGAAGATCAGAAACTTCTTTTTCAAGCTTGTTTGACAAATTCTCTAAAATGTTCAACACGTCTTCTTGTCGGGCTATCTGCTTTTGGTCTCCCTTTAATTCTAAATGAGCGGCCTCTAAAATGATTCTAGAGAGCCATAGACCCATAGATTCCTTAACTTTCCCTGAAGTCATCTTAGCTGCGTTACGCGCTTCATGAGTGACCCCGCGAACTGCCCAGATATTTTCAGCGGGGGCGTGTTTTTTGATCTTTGCTACCATTATTGAACAATCTCTTGGAAAAGTTATACATATTGCGCTATATGTTACACAAAAGAGGTCGTTTTGTTAAACAGAGTTTTTGGCCTTAAAACTCATTGTCGCCATATAAGGTTTTCTCTTTAGGAGAAAACCATCTCCTTTTTCCCCTTGAAAAAGTTGAGGGGGGGGGTAGACAGTTGAGAGAATCAGGTTGTTTTTTATGAATGGTGTGCCTTTAAACCGGCATTCAATTGACGAAGGCCTTAGCTTAGCAATGTCCTAAAAAGGTACGTGCCATGGTCTCCATACCCCCTTTAAAGCCCTCTTCTCAGCGTTCAAAGCTACCTTCTAACTCTTCCCCTTCCTCTCCTGACAAAGACACTGACTCTACCTCTTCTCCAGAGTCCTCTGTTTTTCAAAAGGGTTATCAAAAACTCTGCAGCTCTCTGATTCTCTTCAGCTTTTTGTTTCAAACCTTATGGCCGAGTTATAGCTGGTCCAGTGACGTCTTAACTCAGGTTATTTATAAAAAACAGGAGGGTCTCAGCTTATCTTTGCGTCAAGCGGCTTTGCTTGCCGAGGAAGAAGACTTAAAACTGGGGCGATTATCTCTGCCCTTTATCGATGAGACCCCCGAAGACTTTAGCTCGTTTCGCTTAAGCTTGCCTAGCCTTCCCGCCTTAAGAGACCTCAAAGAAGAAACAGCCTTTCAAAGGCTGAAACACGATTTGCGGGGTCATAAACTGTATGCTGATTTGTATGCCGATTTATCGAGAGGAACCTCAGGCGGCGTTGATGCGCTTTTGTGGTCGTCCTATGGCTTTCACTTCACCCTCAAAGACAATGGTGAGCTGTCGGTTACGGGCGATCCTGCCCTCATTGCTTTAAAGAGGGGGACCCTTCGGATTTACAACCCGAATGGGTTTTTGAATCTTGATCAGGATTTAACAATCACCCATCTCTTAGCAAAAGCCGATAGCCTGATCCATACGGGAGCGGTCACCTCGATTGATACGCTTGAGGTTTGGGCGACAGGAAAAGATGGCAGGGCCGGTCACTTGTTTAATGAAAGCGGCAAAACTCTCTCTTCTGCACAGATCATTCTTCATCAAGGCTCCCTTGAAAACAGAGGGCACCTCTTGATTGCAGAAAAAGGCTTTTTGGACTGTAGGGATCATGCTTTGATCAATTACCAAGACATTGCTCTTGGCGGGGGAGCAGCCTTAAAAAACGTCCAGACCCTAGACAACAGATATGATGGGCTGATAGGCGGGCTAAGGGGGGAGGACGCTTATACAATTGATGCCAAAACCTTAGAAAACCGCGGCAGGATTCAGGGCCTTCGGACCTTGCGTATACAAAAGGGCTATAACGCGGGTCTGATTCAATCAAAGCGCTTAACCTTCAGTCTTTCTGAGAGGTTTATCAATCAAGCCGGCCTGATGGATATCGAGGGACGCGTCTTAAAACCCCCCGGCCTGTTTGAGATTATGGAGGAGCTTCATACCAAAGGGACAGGGACGTTTCTGCAAGAAGCCGTTTTACAAGCCAAGCACTTAATCCTTGATAACAAGTCCTTTCAAGAAACCTCAGGTAGGTTCCACCGGTATCAAGATGTTGTTCTGGGCCCTCATGTTGAAACCTGGAACCTCAGCAAAGACCCGGAAACGATGAGTGAAGACGACACAGAGTCTGTGTGGGACGTTCATACCCTCACCCTTCAAGGCGCTAAAGACAGCGCTTTTTCTAACAACGGCACGCTGACGGTTCAAAGCCAACTGAACACTCAAAACCCTGACTCTTCTTTTTTTAATAGGAAGCAAGCCACGCTTGAGGTTTTGGGGGATGCTGATCTTAACTTGTATGATTTTTTGAATGACGGCAGTGTCACAATCAAAGGTCAAACCACAGGCTCTGTTCAACGCCTGTTTAACAGCAATTTTTTTAGTCTTGAAGGCGACGTCTGGCTCAAAGGTGAAACCTTAGTCAATGCCGTCAAAAGCGTCTTGAGAGGGGGAAGTGTTTTTGATTGGAGAGGGGATAGACTGCATAACCGCGGTACCTTCACTGTGTTTGATAATCAAATCGAGGCTCAAAGCCAACTGATTAACCATGCCTTGTTTTTGTGGACACACAATGTCCACAAAGCCTCTCATCTGCTCAACATGGGTCTGATGGAGAGAACCGATGCCTTAGAAAAGAAAGGAGCTCTGCCTTTTTGCTATGATAGAAGAGAAACCTTTCAACAAGACACCCTTGAAAACCGAGGCATTTTGAATACGGTTATCTCTTATGTCCCCCAAATGACTGTTTCAGATCAGCCTCTGTTTAAGGAATTCAAGCATTGGGTCAATCATCGGCAGATGACTCTTCAAGAGATGTGTTTGGGCGCTGAGTCTTTTGTTAATACAGACACAATGAAGGTTCTTGGTTCTGTAACAGGAGAGGCACACTCCTTTGATAATCAGCATTTCCTTCAGGCCAATCAGGAGGTTAATTTAAAGGGGCAAGACTTTGCTAATACAGGTAAAGTCCTCACTTCAGATCGCTTAACGCTTGGCTTTCAGGAGAGGATTGATAATAGAGGTCACGTTCAAGCAGAAGCAGGGTTTGCCCTCTCGGCAAAACATCTTGATAACCAAGGCAAGCTTATTGGCAGCACGCTCGGTCAAGAGAGCGTTTTAGACATCTCTGAAACAATCACCACCGGTAAGGACAGCCACTTATACGTTCATAGCCTTCATCTTAAAACCAAAGAGATGCAGCATGAGGGAATTCTTCGCCATGGAACAGATGGTAAAGACTCGCAAACCACTTTAGAGGCTCTGAAACTTTTTAACTTAGGCACAATTGATAGAGCAGAAAAAGCCTTCAGCGCCTCTCTTGATATACGCTCTTCTTTTTTAAATCATCAGGATTTTATCGGAGCGGGGGTTTTGCTGCTTGATGTCGATGAGATCACCTCCGGTCAAAAGGCAGAGATGATAGCAGACAGTGCGTTTTACCTTTTCAGCAAAAACGACTATATCCACCAAGGTTTGATCCGGGCCAAAAAGTTGATTTATAAAACCCCAATGGGTTCTCAGTTCTCTCCCGCTTCTTTTGCTCTGATCAATCGCGGCCAGATTGTGAGCACCGAGACAACCTGGATTCGCGGGCGGTTTCATAACACTTCTGAGGGCGACGCTGATTTAAGCGGCTTGACGCTTGAAGAATCCCCTTCGCCCCTTATTAAGCCTTTAGAGGGCAGCGCCTTTGAGCCGTTTGTGAATGAAGGACGCTTAAGGCTATCCAATCTGCAGTCTTTAGGACAAGAGCAGCGACGGGTTATCAACGGCCAAAAAGGTAAACAGAAAGACAAAGAGAACGCGAAGGCGATTCTTTTGTTTGAAAACACCGGCACAACCGATGGGTCTTCTTGGGCCAAGCTTGGACGAAGCCCCAAGAAAGACGGCTTTGCTTTTGGCGGCTTTGTCAATTATGGTACCATTGCCTTTGGCAGCGGCATCTATCACATCAAGCAGCTTTTTGAAAATCATGGCATTCAAAGAGCGCTTGCCGGTCAGAACCTTTGGTATGCTGATCTAAACAATAGAGGAGAGATTCAATCAACAGGCCCTCATCAGCTTGACCATCGTCAAGAGGGTGGAGTTGCTCATCTTGGTAGCGTCAGAGTCAAGGGAGAGCTTTTGCTAAAGCTCAGCGATGACCAGGATGTAGCCGATGTTTTGCACGCTCATGATCTCTTAGCAGAACACGGCGTTACGGTTGAAGGCAACCGATTTACCAATCATAGCCCCTTAACTCTTTTAGGCGCTTGGATACTGAGACTCAAAGCCCTGTTTGATAACCAGAGCACAATGGAGACAGGCCCGCTCTCTGTCTTTGGCAGAGAGTCTGGCGGCGGCTTTCGGGTTGGGGTTACGGGAAAGTTGGGCGAGCTGAATGTCTATGGCCCTTTAACGGTTGATGTTCCTTGGGATATTGATAACGGGTGGGGGGTGATCAGAACGCTCGGCCAAACACAGTTTAAAACTCTTGGTGACTTTTATGGAGGCGCTGCGGTTCAAGGGGACACTCATAAGCTGATGAGGAATGGGGCTAAGATCGCTGTCCAAAGAGGCGGCCTTGAGATTTTGTCGCAAAACATCACCACCAGCTTTGGCGGGGTTTATTCCGAAGGGCTTGCCTTGTTTAAAGCGCTTCAAAAGATTAAAAACCAATCCGGCAAAATCTATGGCAGCTCAAAGATGGTCTTTGAAGCCGAGGAGCTGGAGAATCTGATTGGCGATGTTTATGTCGTGCCAGGGGTTACCCACACGGTCAGTCATAGATGGCGTCAAGGGGGAAGAGATCACACCCCTTGTTATAGCGATACAGAATACGTTGAGGGCGTCCGGTCTGATCCGGCTGAGATCAAAACAACCGGCAGCACAATTGAAGTGAAGGTTAATAAGGGAGTCAACAGAGGCAGTGTGATGTTAGCTGCAAACACGCTAACAATCACCCATAAAGGTCCTAAGAAATGGCTTCCGGTCTATCCAAATCTGCTTACCGTTATGAGCAGTGAGATCGAGGCAATTCGCCAGAAAATTGGCTACAATTCCTTTAGTTATGACTCATCGACCGGTCATGTCACCTGCAACGGCAGTTTTGTCCACCAAGTGCCACCTCTCTACGACCGTTATGCTTATGAATCCTCTTTTGACCATGAAGATGTGGCGCTTAAAACCACCCGTAACGCCTGGGAATTTGGTTTGAACTATCTGGTTGTCAGCGGAAAAGACGAGCGGGTTCACCAGACCTATAAAGCCCTTGGCTTTGGCGGTCAGCAGTTAAACGTTGAGATCGATGATATGCTGATTACAGGCACTATGGGTGCGCCGATTGTCAGCTTTTCTGTTAATAATTTCTTGTTACACAACAAAAACGGTAAGAAAAGAGCGGATCTTCCAAGCCACACCATTCTTATTCACCTGAGTGAGGTTTTAGCCAACTTATTACCCGGTCATCCACTTTTTAAAGATGATATTCAAGCAGGAAAGGGCGTGAGCCTGGACGGCATTGGCAAAGAGAGGGGTTTGGCGCGCTATCATGACGTTGTAAGGATGGGAGGAACCCCTCTTCATAAATCGCCTCGTTTTGTTATGAGTCCTGAAGTCACCCGCCTTGTCTTTATGGAGGCTCTGATCAAAACCCTTGGCAGCTTAAACGTTAAGGGCGATTCAGGCGATCGTCTGTTTGATCAGTTTGTTGATAATGGCCTTGAGGTTGAAAGGAGACTAGCCAAAGCCGGAAGACCGCTGACATGGGAGGATTTAAAGTCTTTTAACAAAAGCTGTTTGGTGCAAAGCATAGAAGAGATGGGCGGCCAGCTTTACTCGGTGCTGCATCTGTTAGCCTCTTATGAGGACATCATGCCTTATACTGAAGATGGGGGCTCTGTTGTTGGTGATCTTTTAACGATTAAGGCCAGCAATACCATTGATATTGAAGGCGGAGCGGTTTACTCAACAATCAGCACTTCTCTGAAAGCCCTTCAAGATTTAACCGTTCGCTCAATTGCCCAGCGCAGAGGCGGCCTTGAGACCTACCGCGAAGAGAAGTTGGCGGCTATTTTAGGCTCCAAAGGCTTTATCAATACCTATTCAGGCCGCGATACGGAGTTTGTTGGGATTGAAACCTACGCAGACATGATGACTGTCTATGCCAAAGGCAACGGCATTGATCGTCCGCTTGAACTGCATTCAAGAGAAAAAGAACAGGGACCTGGAAGAAAGACGATCAAGACACATGTGCACAATAGCTCCTCGCATCATGTTCATAAACATCTATACCGCTTCTTTACAGAGGGGAATCAAATCCAAGTAGCGCCTCATATCAGGGTTTTGCTGGGTGATATTTTGTTTGAGTCGGTTCATGCGCTTCGGATTCTTGAAGCGCATGATTCTCATACCTTTGAGGAAACCCTTGAAACAAAGAAAAAAGGTTCTTTGTGCACAACAAGCGGCACGGTTCAAAAGAAAGGTTATGAGGTTCAAGGGCAAGGCGCTCAATTGGGGGCTTTGGCAGGGGAGATAAAAGCCATCTCTTATCAAGAGGATGTTACGCTTGTCAATATCAATGCCTTAACGCCAACCTTCTATACCAAAGCTGAAAATGGCACCATCACCTTTGCACTGGGGACGACCTTCAGGGGGTTTTCAAGGTCAGAGCAGATTGAAGACTTATGGTGGCAGAGATTCTCTTCGGTTATGGAAGAGCACAGTACCTTCAATCCGTCTCAGTTTTCTGGGAAGGTGATTGCTGAGGCGAAACGAGTTGTTGTCGAACAGGTTGGCGCTAAAGAGGTCAGACAAGATTCAGGCGATTCAAGTTTTGCGGCACGTTTTAAAGATAGTTTAACTGCAACCGTTATGAAGCAGACCACCCTTGAATGGCTTGATCGGCTTGAACTAAAGGGAGAAGCGAAGAAGAAAGGGATTGAGTCTGTTCTGAGACAAGAGATTCACAAATACGATAAACAAAGTGCAGAAGGGCCGACGCAAGCTTTATGTGCGGTTATTGCCCTTTCGGCTAGCATTGCCACTTATGGAGCAGGGAGCTGGCTCTCCGGCACGATGCTAACCGCAACAGGAGCCACAGGCATGACGGCGGCGGTTGTTTCCAAGATGTCTCTTGCGCTTGTGGCTTCTTTATCTTCCCAGGCAGCTGTCGCTTTGGTTTGTTCGAAAGGCGATATTGGACAGGCGGCTCAGCACTTAGCCAATAGCAAAACGCTTAAGGCGATCGCCCTCAATGTGGCTGCAGCCGGCGTTACCGCAGGCATTGCCAATCATCTTGGTGTGCCGCTTGATCTTGACAAGGCGTCTCTTGGCCGTGACCCAACCTTTGTTGATCACTTTAGAAAAGCGCTTGTTACAGGGACAGTGGAAACGGGCTTTAACCTTGCGACAGGCGAAGGGTTTGAAAAGGCTTTAGCGATGCTAACCAGAGCCACAGCTGCCAACAGTTTGTCTGGAATGATGGCCAATCAAATTGGCCTCTTCTACAAAGACCAAACAATCGATCCTGTGACGCATAAACTGGCTCATGCTTTCTTAGGGGGTATGAGCGGAGCGATTCTCAATCCTGACTTAAAGCAAGGAATCATTGCCGGGGCTATGGGCGCTTTTGTTGCGGAAACGTTTGCTGATATCAGCCAGCCGGATAAGCCGAATGACAAAATCAAAGCGCTTGAAAAAGAAAGAGGCCGTCGCCTCACCAAAGAAGAGCATCAAGAGCTCTACGCAGCGGAACTAAAAGCATACGGGAAAAAGATCAAAGATACAGCCGATTGGTCAAAGATCGTCGCAGCGACAAGCCTGCTTCTGGCTCAAAAAGATATTCAGACAGGACTGCACACAGCAACCAATGCCCTTGAAAACAATTTTGTCGTTTTTGCTTACTTTGGCGTGATGGCTGCTGACTTAGCTTGGGCAGCTTATGCAGGTGATGCTCCTATCGATGAATCCGCTTATGATACCGATGATGAAGCTGACCAATCAACCCTTGGAAAGGCCAGAAAAGTCTATAAAGATCCCCTCAATGCAGGGGCCAAAGCGATTGGACTTGATAAAGCGGCTGAGTTAGCCGGTACCTATGCTAAAAGTTTTGAAGGTGGGGAATCTGGTTACGTTGAGGCCAAATTAGCGGAAGCGGAAAGATTGTCAGGAAAGCCCTTAACGTCAGCAGAACGTACGATGCTTAGCGAAGCATTTACTGAAGCTTATCGTGATGAGTCTACAGCTCTTCATATGATGGAAGGGGCGGGTATTATTACCCAAATCCCTGGAAAGTGTGTGGATTGGTTTTTACGCTACACAGGGCTTACCGATAAAGGAACGGCCAGAGCTGCTGGACATATAGTTAACGATGCTTTTGCTGCAACGGGAGTGGGTGTAGCTGGAAAGGCGGCTGTAAAAAACACTGTGAGGGGCGTTAGTAAGGGTTTGGGGAAAGGCACAACAAAAGTTCCTCATGTTGACTATTCAACGCCAGAAGCCCCCTATTCCTTACGGGTCGATCCTCTTACGGGCAAAGGGCCAATGCATGTTGATGCAAGAGAATTTACAAGCTCGACTTCGGTTACTAGTAAAGGCGCGGCACGTAATGCGAAACAATTTTGGAAGTTATGGGCAGAAAAGTATCCTGAAACTCTAGCCCCATCAAATTTAGCTGATATAAGAAAAGGTGTTTCTCCAATGGTGGATGACGTTTGGATAAAACATTTTCCTGAACATCAAAGATTTTTAGGGGAAACATTGGAACACCATCATTTAAACCATGGAAATATTACAGTGGCATTGCCTGAAACTGTACATAGAAGAAGGATGGGCTACTCAATTTGGCATGATACAAAGATGGCAGAAGGGAAAAAATGATAATTAATTTAGATCAATTAAGAACGTTTATGGAAAGTGATGCGCAAGATTTTGAAGAATTATTTCGTAAAAATAGATATCTTTTAAAAGCTCCAGGATGTTCTGATGAAGATATTAAGTTCATAGAAAAAAATATTGGAAATATTCCTTCCGTATATAAAAAAATAATACAGAAGTATGATTTTTTTAAGAAAATAATTGGTTTTTTTTCTTTAAGTCCAATTCCTTCCGGTGGCCAGAATATGGCAGACTCAATTATAAACGCAAACATACACGAACCCTTTCTATCAAGGGAATTCCTGGATAAAAAGAGTTTTATTTGGATAGGTTCAAATAACGATTACACTGTTTATGTTTCTAAAGGTTCTGAAGAATTTAAAGAAGATGAAATCGTACTCATTGACGAAGAAATTATTGGAAACGAAGATAATCCTAGACCAGAAGATAACCAGATCCATCCTTTAGCAAAAGATTTTGAGCAGTTTCTGATCGTGGCTGGAAACCTTAATGAGATTCATCGTGAAATCAAAGAGGATAATTCTAACTGGGAAGAAAAGAAAAATGAATTTATTGGAAGACTTAAGATTTTGGGAGTAGATGAAAGGTATCATAAAGCTTGGCTAAACGTATTTTAGAGGTTTATAATCCCTAGATAAAAAAGCTGAGTATCTATATTCATTCAGCGTAAAACAAAAGAAACAGAAGCGTTCAGGTGTCAATGTTATGG
>Ga0208614_1000510_pt1 | contig 11674 bp, 18 predicted proteins | sample CryBogCBE23Jun09_FD_184554 | JGI IMG/M metagenome (GOLD analysis project Ga0208614, IMG submission 184554) | Freshwater microbial communities from Crystal Bog, Wisconsin, USA - CBE23Jun09 (SPAdes) | ecosystem: Environmental > Aquatic > Freshwater > Lake | place: Crystal Bog, Wisconsin, USA...
CAAACTCATTTCCTATTTGCATTTTCCAAGGATTTTCTTGGTGAGTTGGTGTTGATGAATATACCTGAAAATCGTTTCCAGTTTTTGAATAATTATTTAAACTTGCGTATGTTAAATCAAATGCAACCTTTCTAAATCTTAGTGCTGTATCACGTAAGAATAAGCCCATCATTAACGGCATTACTAAGTCATCATTGTATCCTTGCATCGCTTGAGGCTTACCATTTTTCCAAATAAACACTCTTAACTCATCTAAAGTTCTTTGTGATCTGATTATAACGCTTCTTTCTTCTAGGAAAGATCGTCCTTTTTCAATTACAAGCGGTCTAGTTCTTTGGTTCATACCAAAACCAGGTACCATTCCATCACCTCTATCAAATTTTGCAACGTATAAATCAATTTGAGTTCCAACTACTTCACTTTTAGGCGAGTAATATAGGTTTGGATACCCCATTTCTTCAATTGTAGTTACAACATCCCAACCAATACTCGCATTTTCAACGATTAACAATGCATTATTCCATTCAATAGACCTTGCTACTAAACCTCTTGCAAAGTCTTTTGTAGCTAGTTGATCTTTAAATTCAGCTACCTGAGCTAGAGATTCGACATCAAATATATGATAAGTTGAGTAATCCTTTCCATCACCACGTGCAACGTCTGCCATGATCATGTAGTTTTTCATTGGATCTGGATATTCCCACAACCAGTAAGACTGGCCTATACCCGACCTTTCTATAGGATCTAGTATCGTATTCTCTTGATAGTAGTTTAGTGTATTTGGTTCAATTACAGTGTCCCCTGAAGTACTAAAGTCACAATCACACTCTTGTGCAGCTGCTCTTTCTCCTAGATCTCTTGTTTGTTGAGATCTCCATTCTTGGTTTCTCTCAGGATGTACAGTCCATGGTAGACTGATTGGAGTAAAGTTGTTTTCTCCGTTTTGTGCTCTTACAAACTCTTTATGAAACCAATTACCTACCCCATTAGGAGTTGATAAGGCAATGCATCTACCACCCGTTGCCAACGTTTGTTGTGCAGCTGTGAATATATCACCAATACGATCAATAAACGCAGCTTCATCTATTACTAATAACGATACGGCTTCAGAACGTGCTGAATCTGTTGCTGCTGATACTGCTTTAATTTGAGATCCGTTCTTTAGTCGTAAACTAAGACGGTTATGCTCCATTACTGGAAGTTGCATCCACTTTGGTAGGTTATCGTAAGCAAACCTTACCTTAGTTACCATGTTTTTTGCTGTAGCTTGAGTAGTTGCTAGTACAAGAATATTTTTATCTTGTTCAAACAACATCATCCATAAAGCAAAAGCCGAAGTTAGCGTAGAAATACCAAGCTGTCTCGACTTGTTAATGATGCAATAATCAAATCTTTGGAATAATTTAAGCGATTTTTCTTGAAATGGAAATAGGTTGAAGGTCATTCTACCCTTAGTCGGATGTTGAATCGTATAATACTTCTTCATGAAGTATACAGGATCTGCTTTACACTTAATTAGCTCTTGCTTTATTGCATCGCTAATACTCATTTGTGATGCCATTTTCTTATTTTTATAACTAATTAAGCCACTTCCTCTTCACTATCATCATCTGCTGACACAGTCATGGCTTGATTTATGTCAGATCTTAGCTTTTTAATCTGGTTAGGTATGTTACCGATTGCTTCCTTATACTGATCTAACCCTAATTGACCACTCTTATATTGCATTAACAGTGAATCTTTTTGAGCTTCTAAAGCCTGTAATTGAGCCTGTTTTTTATGTATACCGCTTAATACTGGTTCTGGTTGAGCCACATCTTGTGGTGCTGGTTCCTGCTCAAAGTCATCTTCATCATCAGTTTCTGGAGCATTCCAACTATCCTCTGGTTCATCTTCTTCGTAATCTCCTTCCTCATCGTTAGTATGTAGTATTTGTCCAGTGTTATCGTTCTCTCTCATCTGAGATTGACCTGTTAATTTATTCTTAATCAAGTACTTTTGAATATTAAATTCCATTTGAATTCTTTATTATAAATAGCTATCACTAGAAGTCAAACCTCATAGGCTCTCCTGTAGGCACAGCTTTGTGCTGGTTTACCAGTTCTTGCCATTTACTCTTTGAATACCTAATGCCAAAAATATAATACTCTGAAGCCTTTTTATCGTCCTTTGGATAGATTAGTGCAGGACCTTCCATTGAGTGCATTTTTGCCACCTCTTCATCCTTTTGAAAGTAGGTTATTGTTTTGCCGCAAACTGTTTTAATAGTTCTTACTATGGTTTGTGTTTTCATTTTGGTCTATTTAATAAAATATACAATTTAATTTTTAAACTAACAACAAGAAACCCGACTTTTTAAGGTCGGGTCGATCAAAGGATACTATCCTAAGAGTGGAATTATTTACGATTCAGTTTCACCTGCTTCTGCTTCTTCTGGTGTATTTTCTTCTGGTGGACCTTGAGGTGCACTTCCGCCACCTGATGAACTACCTTCGGTTTTATCTTCACCGTCTGCTGCTTGTTCTTCTCCTTTAGGACCTTTCGTATCGATTGGATTACCTAAGGCAAGTAGTCTTGAAATAGCATTCATGCATCTTTCTCTTTCACCAATTGTTTGTAAGTAGTATTTCTTACCGGCAACCTTTGCTTCGTATGCTTTACCTAAAAACGTAAGAGTAAACTCTTGGTCGTTGTGTAATACAATTTTGAAAGTGGTAGGTTTTGGAGAAATAATATAAATACCGGTAATGTAATCCTTATAGGCTGAGCTCATTAACATAGTTAACGTCTTTTCTAAAGTAGGATATTTTTGTAAAATGTAGCCAATAGGATCATCTTCAAAAGATTGAACGTTAGGTTCCATTCTTTCAACTTCATTAAGTATCAATCTTCTTATGATTTCTCTATTTGTCATATTATTTTTGTACGTTTTTAGCGAATTGTGCCATGTGTCTTAGGTGTGCATTCTTACTGTGAGTAGCTTTGTTAAGCTTAGCTTGAGGAATATCTTTTTCCTTTCCTACGTGTAATGCTTTGTGTAAAGCACCTTTGTGTTTAGGATTAACTGCTTTTTGAATCCAGTTTTCATCTTCAAACATTGCTGGGTTTACTTCGTAGCCTGGAGTTGGTTCTTCTTCACCACCCATTTCAGCTTCCATTTCGCTAATGTATCTAGCAACCGACGCTAAATTTTCTGATGCTACTGTAATTTTAGCTAATGCCCAAGCTGGGAGTTGGTCTTCTGGGTGAACCATGCTGATTAACTTAGATGCATTAGATGCGATTGATCTCAACTCACCATCAGCCATAGGTGCATTACCATCTTCACCGTGAGTGAAGTCTTTACCTTGTTTATCTCTTTCACATTCCCAACATTCACTAAGTAGATCCTTTAACTTTATCATATTACCAAGCTTTGCAGGACCAATAGTTTGCTTTTGTTCTAGGTCCAGGGTTATCACAATGATGTCTTGCTCTATAACTTCTCCTCCTTGCGGGGATACTTTTCTTTATTCTCATATTAGGATCACCGAAGTTCACCTTAATAACATTTCCTTTTGGGTTTTTAACATAAACAGATCTTTTCTTAGGTCCGCCTGGTGTTAAAAAAGGTTTACCAAGAGTCACTTTGTGACCGTGGTATTCTGCTTCTTCAAGTATTCCATTATTCCAACATTCAGTAATATACTCAGCTAAACATTGAGGACAGTAGTTCTCAGTTTCTAACCCTTCATCTAATACTATATGTTCATTCATATTAGATCCTTTTAAAGTAGCGTATAGAGTTTGAAACTCATTCATTCCATCATGGTCCATTACATGCAACTCTTCTATTGGTACACAGTTTGGAACCTCTCTACCATCCTTCATTTTAGTTCCAACAGGATGATATCCTCTCCAACATGGATTATCTTTAGGATTTCTTAGGCCCATTAGTGTAGGTATTTAAGTTTATACTTAGTAGTTTCGATTAATTTTACAATCTCATCAATCTGATTTTGAATGTAAGTATCTTGAGTTACTATGGTTTTTCTTGCAGTTTCAACGTACTTAGATAGCGCTTCAAAATAAGTTATGTATTGATCATCTTCTTTAAATGTAGCTGGGGAAGTGTATCCTTTAATGATGCCGTATCTTCCTTGGTAGCTTTCTACTAACTCGTCAGTTGCTTCTAAAATTTCATCATAATACTTGTTCAATGCTTTGTGTGCAGCATAAGAACCAGGTCCTTCAACTTGCCAGTGAAAAACATGAGCTTGGTTACGAGAAGCTAATAATGTCGATATAAATTGAGATATTTGGTCCATTATTCTTCTTCTTTTTTAGGTAATTCTTTTTTAGAAGCTGTAACCATTATATGTTTAGTGCGTAATTCTCTAATTTTAGCCATCTTTCTTTCTGCTAACTCATGATGCTTTTCAGTCAATTCAGGTTTTTCAGCAGCTTCTTTCATATGACCATTAACTTCTTTTTGAAGTCTGCTAATGTGTTTAGTTATTTCATCTAAAACGTGGTCTTTTTTCTTTTCCATCTCAGACATGTGGCTATGTAGTTCATTACAAGCAGATTCAGCTACAATATTAGCTTCGTCTTCATCGCTGTAGACACCATGCACTGATTCTGGATTAAATTGACCCATACCAAAAGCATGTGAATGATGAACTAAATCCTCAGGTGAGGATTCTGGAGTTGGTTTTAACACCACAATTATCTTACCGACCTTGTCTTCACAACCCGGATGATCCCAATGTTCTTCCATCATAGTACTTTCCTTTAAATTTTTCTTTTTAGGTTCATTGATATGCAATGCAGCTAGGTATTTATCTAATGCTTCTTTGGTACCTTTGGTTTCACCAACTTTTTTGCCGTGTTTATATACAACGTACTTATTTCCTACTTTTTTATGAGTATAAGGCATTTCTAAACGTTTTCTTGTTTATAAATATCTAACTTCTTCAGTTCAGCAACCTTCTCTTTTACCTCTTTATAGACTGATGCTTTATCGCCTCCGCCCCATTTCTCCACTTCCCCCATTTCAGAAACAAAAGTATCGTTTTGATCAACCCAAGCATCTAAGGCTCTTTCTAAGTCGCTTAGCTGAGCGTTTTTATTGCTATTCATTATGTTAGAACAGTATTCCTCCCACTTTCCTTGGTTTTTTATGTCAGACTCCATTCTAGAAACACAGTCAATACACATTTGGTGGATAGCCCACATCTTCCTATTATACTCATGTGCCTTCATAACTCCACCACATTTCGGACAACAAAGAGGTAGTACAACTAGTTTTTTTATTTCATCAAGCTTAGTTACAGTTTGTTTTAAGCCACCCTTAATGGTCCACTTTTTACCACCATCTTCCCAAACATCTCCTTCTTTATGGCTTTCTACGTATTTTTCGTAACCAGATTGTATTTGAGTTGCATCGTTTGTATTACCTGAAATGATGTTTCTCATCCTCTGCACGTCTCGTGGTGCAAATTCTTTCTTTAAATTATTTTCCATAACGGTTATTTTGATATTTTATACAAATCTTTTATATGTTTAGCGTATTTAATTAAATACTTTTCTACTTCCTTTGGCTTTTTTTCTACTCCTAATTTGATAGCATCCTTTAATCCTATTAACATCTTACGAATGTAAAATAATTTTGGATTTGGGTTGGGTAATGCTTTTTTATCTATTACAGTATACGTTATTGCACTATGTGTTTTACCGTTTTTACCGTGTACCTTAACTGATATTTTTTTATATCCACCTTCCTGTTTGTCTAATTTTGGTATTTCACTACTGTCAATTGTATATAAAATTCCAAATACTTTACTGCCTGGAGCTTTAACCACATCTGCTACTGAGCTGTCATGATCTCTCTTAGCTATTTTATCAAAAGCTAATTCATATCCATCTAACCACGCAAGTTCAATAGCTTTTGCAGTTTTGTAATTTGCTTCAAACTCAGCAATATCCATGTTACTCCCATAAGCAAAATACTTTTCCTGCTGCTCCATACTATTTTCGTTTATCTACTATTTTGTAGGGTATATTTTTTGCTTCTAGCATTTTAATTAAATCAAAATAGGTCGATAAAGCGGGTGGTTCAAAAGATTCTTCATCGTCAAAATCTTGATTACCTACAATGCTAGGTTTTTTTACAGCAACTTCAATTATACATTTTGAAATGTCTACACCTTTTGGATATCTTTTTATGCTTATTCTTTCTTCTGATTCATCCACGGAACTTCTACCGTATCCGGCTGCAGCATCTGCGTGTGGCTCTAGTTTATATCTATCCGATAGTAGATTACCATCAATCGCTATTCTTACTTGATCTGATATAGAGTCGCTGGACATACTTTTATTTCTTGTGAAGGAAATATAAGGCTGTACTAGCGTACCGTGAGTTGATTTTAAAACTAAATTATCACCTAGGATAGCCACCATGTTAGAGTAGCTAGTAAAATGATACAAAGTACCAACTTGTTTTCTTTCATTTAATAAATCTATTAGCTTTATCATATTGAATCTAAATCGTATACACTTAAATTAAGTTTACCGTAATCCCTCATTAAAATACCAGCCATTGCATTAGCCTCATCTTCAATAGTTGATCCTGTTTCTCCAGAACCACCTTCAATCATTTTCAACTCATTTTGACGGTGGTGAGTTAATTCGTGTGCTAAACTCCTACAAACATCTGCCAAGTTTCTACCTAAGTAAAATACTTTAATTGAATTGTCGTTTGGATTATATTCTCCGTATGATCTAAATTGCTCAACAAAAGCTTTATCAGCAATCAACTTAATATTTGGTAGTGATTGTATGTATAATTCTTTTTTGCAAAATTTAATAAAGTCTTTAAGCGTATTAAGCTTCTTCTGGTCCATTGTCTTGTTTTACTTTTGGTGCTAACATTTTAAAAACCTTAGGTGCAACACCTTTATTGTATGCAGCTTCCGGAACTGTTTCTGCAAATTTCTCATAATCACCACTACTTAGTGTATTTCTAACATAGGGAGCTGATACAATACCTGCTTTCTCATGTACCTGAATTGCTCTAACCCTATCTCCAAACTGATCTTGGAGTGATTTTATGTAATCTGCATCATCTTTTTCATCATCTCCCTGAGCTACGTACACAGGATTGACAGTTGAATTAGCCTTTAGGTAGTGAATAATACCAACTATTGGAGATTCATCTGTCGAAATAGTTACAGTTATTTTTGGATTTGGCTCTGCTCTCAAGTACATATTCCAAATTTGTAAGGAATCTTCAGGTGTAATTCCATCTATAGTCTTCCTACTAATTAAAACATTTACCTGTTTTACATAGTCTCTACTAGCTAAATTTTTAGCTGCTTCAAAGTGTCCTTTGTGTGGAGGTTTAAATTTACCAGGATAAAAGCAAGGACCTGCTCCGTTTATCATGGCTTCGGCTATTCTATAACCTAGTAATTCAGCATTAATCATATGCTAATAAATATCTAGCCTTCTATTAGTCTTGCGTTTTCCACTTTTTCTTTTAATTCTTTCATATAAGCAACAGCTACTTTGATCTTTTCTCCCACATATTCGGCTTCTTTTTCATCTAAGTCTAACCTAAAAATAAACATTTGGTACTGTGAATCTACTCTTGGATCGTAACTAATAAAGTCACACCACCTAGCTTCTGCACAAATCATGTTAGAAAGACACTGGTAGTAGTAGTTTGGAGCCACCTTTTTGAAATCTTCTACCGACTTTATTAATCCGTGTTTAAAATGATTAACGGAATTATAGGGACATTTTACTTCGATAATACCATCAGGCTGCACTTCTCCATCAGGTGAACCACCATAATACTCTCCTACAGGAATAAAAGAAGATGCATTTACGGTTAAATTTTTCTTACCACTATAAACTTTAATAGCTTCTGGTTCTAAATTAGTACCCCAATCCAAGGCAGGTCCTCCTGCTAATGGAGCTATTGCTCCAAAAAACTCACTTACCTTTTCAAGTAAATAGGTTTTTGCTGTGTCTGTTAGGGTATTTTCCTTTCCACCCATTATTTTATGTATCTCTGAACTGGTTATTTTACCTCTTCTTATTTTAAACCACTCATCTGAGCGTTGTTCTATAATCATAGTTGCATTTTCTTAAGTAGTAAAGCACCAAATGTAAGCTGCTTTGCTGTATGTAAATACTTAGTTACTTGTTCAAAACCTATATCAGAAGGATCTTTGCCTTGTAATTCAATCAAATAAACGTCTTTACCAAGGTCAATTAATTGTTTGGCATAATCTATCGATTGCTTTAATGCATCGTTGTCTAGCGCTAAATAAACCGTTTTTACATCGCTTTGTACTAATTTCATCATTAGTGCTTTTGGAATGGTCTTACCGAATAGAGGAATAGCGTTGCGTTTTAAAGCAATAGCATCAAAAATACCCTCACATAAAATGACCGGAACCTTCCAGTTTATAAGATACTCAAATCCAATTAAATCGTTTTTGTTACAAGAAGGTGCGTTGTATTTTCTACTTGGGTCTTTTTCAAATGATCTCGAAATGAAATAGTTGAGTCTACCGTTTTCATTGTATGAGGGAATAACAATAGAGTTCTTGTATTTTCCTGTTTCACAATAGCCAATATTATATTTTATTATATCTGCCTCGGTTAAACCTCTTTTTTGTATGTAAGATTTAGCTTGTCTGTAGGGAAGCTTACTACTATTTTTAGTCAAAGACTCAAATTCTTTAGGTAACTCTACAACTTCGTAAGTTTTATCATACTGCTCTCCTTTACCATCTGGAAAGTAGGATCTCATTTCAGCTATTTGCTGCGAAGATGCATGTAGTTTTTTTAGTAGGTTGATTAAACTTCTACCTTTTGTAGCAGGTTGACAAGTCCAACAGTTGTAGAATCCTGTAGTTGGATCTATTTCTAACTTAGGTTTATGATGCTTACAGAAGGGACAGTGGAAGGCATGGTTGCCTTTTGTAGACGGTTTAGATCTACCAATGATAGTATGTAATAATCCTAGTACTAAATGAGTCTTTTCCATTAATACTAACAATACATTTTTATTCTGGATTTACCAAATCTTTACGAAAATACTTTGAGGCTATGTGATCATTATAAGATTTGTCAGTTAAGAGTACCTCATGCACACACTGAAAATGCATCTCATAGTAGCTCAGTTGTTTTTTATTAAAGCAAAATTTTAGGATTTCTTTTCTAAGATCTCCCACACCGTTTTCTTTAATTTCTTGTAGAAGTATTTTATTAGAACCCCAATAATCGGTCCAATTTGTTTCGGCTATTACTCTTTTTGATGTAGGTTTCCTACCAGGACCGGTTTGCAAAGCTAATTCAGCTTTAGTAAGTTTTTTCTTGGTGTTTGAAAATAGAGATTTTCTACCTATGTAGAATTTTCCAGTTTTAATATTGGTAATTTTGTAGATAAATCCTACGCAATTTGAAGGTAGTTTTTCGATAGAGTCGTATTCAACAACTTGACCATCTTTGTATATAAACCATTTTTGTGACATAAACTAAATTTTAGGAATCCCATTTAACTATAAAAGTTATATCAGTGTTTGATGGAATTGGGTAAGGAGTTGCTAATTTACCAACTGCCAATAATTGAAAAGCTTCGTTATACAATCCAATAGTTGTTGCATAAGGATGAAAGGAAGAACCTGTAATATTATCTGCTAATTGGCCGTATGTTATTTGACCACTCTTATTGGTTTCACCTTTAGAAGCGTATATAGGTAATGCTCTTGAGCCTGTTATATAATTAACATTTGCAAATACAGTTGGATTTTGAGAGTAGTTAAAATCGTTCTCAAGAACTCGACATTTTACTTCATTTTGGTAAATTGTAGTTTCACTTCCAATTGTTAATGTATATGGTACGTATGTTATTGCCATGCTTATAAATATTGAGCAGCGTAAACTTTATAGTAACCCGAGTTAAATTCGTCTTTATGTTGACGTAGGTAGTCGTAGTACTTATCGTATACGTCTCCTATATGCCCGTGAATCAACGGACCTTTAGCATAATCTTGCGTAGCTGCTTTATGTTGTTCAAAATTATTAGGATCGTTTATGTTTCCGCTTTGTTTATGACCAGCTACTTCATGTGAATCACCCCAATTAAAACAGTAGGAAGGAACATAATTTTTATTGTGTTCATCTAATTCACCTTCATCTCTTAGTTTAGTATACCAACTTAAACCTTCGTATCCAGTTAAGTCTGATCTAAACCCAATCTCACGTATTCTGTTCATTTTAACGATAACAGAAGCTTCCATTGTATTCATTACCATCTTTAACTCCGTCTGACTAGCAAAAAAACTCATTTCTGGTTTCCAAGCATCTTTACCATTTAGCTCTATTCCGTCTACTGCTTGCTGTAGGTGCCACGGTAAGTAGATATCGTCATCGTCAGCTAACATAAAGTAATCGCCTGTTGCATATGTTACAGCGTCTGTACAAATTTCTCCTCTATTCTTATAAGGTTCTTTTGTTTTTAAGCTTTGACCTCTGTTGATTATAGTAATGTTAGGATCAGTAAATCCCAACTCATACGGATATTCTTCGTCGGTATTCAGTATTATTAACTCCTTATTAGGATAAGACTGAGCATAAAACTGATTTACTATCCTTTGAACGCATGTAAAGCGTCTGTACGTTGTGCAAACGAAACTAATTTTTTTCATTTCCTGTATGTTTTTGCCATTTTTCTTTCATCCACTCTGAGGAGCTTGTCATATGTCCCCACAAATCTGAGTAGGTTGTGTCTTGTAGAGCTAGAATGTCTTTGGTAATGACGTACTCCGCCCCACTATGATTCTCATGTAATAGTAAGATGTCTATAATTCCTCTAATAGGATCTAAAGAACTTACTCTATCGAAAAAACTATTGTTTATTGCATAAGCATGAGTACAATAAACAGATCCTTTTTTAACGGAGTTGAGTGTGTTTGTAATTGGATCACAGTAGTCTGTCACATCTCCTCCTAAATAGAACATATCCCACTTAATATTTTTTAAGTCGTCTATGGATGCCTGTAACCTATCTTTGAAATTGTCCTCAAAAACGCAATCATCTTCAAATATTAAAACATTAGTTAGACCTTTTTGCTTAACTTCCTTATAAATTGCTATATGAGATAAGCTACAACCATACTTAAACCTCCTTCTTTCATCGTCTTCATCTCCTGGAAAACCTGTGTAATCGTCTGGTGTTATTGCTGAAAATCGAATTGCCTCTATTCCTTGCTCGGCTGCTCTTTTTTCAAATAATTCTCTTCTGTCGGATCTTGAATCAAGATTTATGTAATATACTTCGTCAAAAAAATCTAAATATCTCATAGTAAACAGCTTTTGTTTGTAGTTTCTATTATTTCTTTTACATAGTTGTAAGCAGCTACGTTATCTCTAAAGGCTTCTTGTTTTATACCATAAGGTAAGCTAGTCATATAATTAGCTTTGTAAAACTGTCTTCCACATGCACAAGTAACACCTGCATTATGATAAATCGTATTTACATCCCAGTTTTCCACTACATCTGTAGCCCATGTAAAATCCATTTCAGGAACAACCTTAGTTTCATTACCACGTAACCAACCATTCCACAATACAGCCCACATATCAGCACACCAAATTTGAAGTTCGTGGTGTGTAGGAT